>CEGD01000728.1_pt1 | contig 23192 bp, 23 predicted proteins | sample 306751 | NCBI WGS metagenome assembly CEGD01 (sample SAMEA2755657, study PRJEB7226) | microbial mat metagenome | biome: microbial mat; feature: hypersaline; material: grass silage | place: USA | collected 2014-02-19 | depth 0 m
TATCCGTGCTGCGCGGGCGATGGGGGCGTCTGATGGCTGGATACTGCGCCGTCATATTTTGCCCAATGTTTTGCCTGTGGTGATCGTTGCCGCGACCTTGTCGGTCGGGCAGGTGATTTTGATGGAATCAGCGCTGTCGTTTTTGGGTCTGGGGATCCAGCCGCCGATGCCAAGTTGGGGCAATATGCTCACTGGGGCGCTTGAAACTGTCTGGACCACGCCGTGGCAGGCGGCATGGCCAGGGGTGCTGATTTTTATCACCGTGATCGCGGTCAATCTGATCGGCGATGGGGCGCAAAAGGGGAACATGTCGTCGCCGTAGGGAATGATCACCTGCGACGATGCGTTTCCCTTTTGCGCACAATGCGTTAATGCAGGGCTTTGTATTTAGCCTGCAGTTGATCGGGCGTTTCGGCATTGGCAGGGTCTTGCACGATGCATTCGACCGGGCAGACGCTTTGGCATTGCGGCGTATCGTGGGCGCCGACGCATTCGGTGCAGCGCGACGGGTCGATGATATAGATCGGGTCATCAACTGCAATTGCGTCATTGGGGCATTCCGACGGGCAGGCGCCGCAGGCAATGCAATCGTCTTTGATAATCAGAGCCATGTTGGGGGCTTCCTTGAACTCTGTTGCGTCAAGGCCGTCTGCCCTGGTGGTTTAGGGACTAAAAGACAGCCAACCTCGGAACCGATCACCGCTTGCCCTCTCTCCAAAGCAAACGGTGTGTGACCCAAACCATTGGGACCACCCATGATAGGGGGGCGGCACAGGGGATGGTCAAGGATCTTTGTAAAAGTGCACGATCCAAAGGACATCCTTGGTTTAGCCCCTTTTGTGGCGGTGCAAAATGACATTTATCATTGCCCTATTTATTAGGAGGGTAAAATAAATGGTATGTGGCCTGCCTCGGGAGTATAACGAGGAGGTGCACGGGGGCTAAAATGCTCGGGATGCCGTTGTCACATCACGACAAAGATGTCATTTGGCACTCTGGCCACCATAGCCCCATAGTTTAGGTAGCAAACGCGTCGGCGCAGCGCCATCCTGCCTCTGTGGGGTGGGGCCTTTGGTATAAAGGCGACAGCCGTCGGCAACCACGGTCTTGCGAGCCGGAGGATTTTTCTCCGCCGGACGTTGGGGCTTATTGTTCTCCGCCCGCATGTTCCAAGCTCCCCCGGGACATGCCGACAAACAGGGGATGCCATTTATGTCGATCAATTCCGTTTCCATCGCACTCACGGGTAGTGGCGGCGCTGGCGTAATGACTGCTGGACAGATTTTGGTGGATGCTGCCGCCAAATCGGGCTGGTATGGACTGATGGGGCGCTCGCTGGGGCCGCAAATTCGCGGCGGGGAGTCAGCGGCGTTGTTACGGTTGTCGCCGCAGCCGGTGCAATCGCCCGATGATTATTATGACCTGTTGGTTGCCGTTGACTGGGGCAATATCGAACGTTTCGCCTCGGAATTGCCGCTGCATTGCGAAACGGTGATCATCACCGACCCCAGCCAAGGCGATGTGCCCGAGCTGATGCTGGCGGCAAACCCAAAGGTGATTCCGGTGCCGCTCAAAGATATCGCCAAGTCGATTCCCGGCGGGCGGGTCAATATGGTGGCGCTGGGTTTGGTTGCGGAATTGATTGGCCTGCCACAGGATGCTGTCGCTGATTTGCTGCGTGAGGCGCTGGGGAAAAAAGGCCCCGAAGCCATTGCAAGCTCGCTTGCGGGGTTACGCGCCGGTGCCGAGGCCGCCGCAGCGGCGGCGGCAACTGCGGGCGCACAAGTGCCCAGGCTCGAGCCCGCAAAACCGCACGACGGCGAGCGTTGGTCGCTGAATGGGAACGAAGGTGCAGGCCTAGGGGCGTTGCGCGGTGGCGTGCGCTTTTGTGCCGCCTATCCGATTACCCCGGCGACTGAAGTTTTGGAATGGTTGGCGCCAAATTTGGCGAAAGTGGGCGGCACCTTGGTGCAGGCCGAAGACGAGTTGGCCTCGATCAATATGTGCCTGGGCGGGTCGTTTGGCGGCGTGCCGTCGATCACCGCAACCTCGGGCCCTGGCTTGGCCTTGATGCTCGAAGGCCTGGGGTTGGCTGTGGCCTCGGAAACGCCGGTGGTGGTGGTGAACGTGATGCGCGGCGGTCCGTCAACCGGCATTCCCACCAAATCGGAACAGTCTGATCTTAATATCGCAGTTTACGGCCTGCATGGTGATGCACCGCATTTGGTGACAGCGCCGACCTCTATAGCGGATTGTATTTTTACCGCTCAGTGGTCGGTCTATTTGGCTGAATCTTTGCAATGCCCGACCATCATGTTGTCGGATCAGGCCGCCGGTCAGTCGCGGGCCGTGATCGATAAGCCCGCCGAATTGGCCTTTGTCGGTCAACGGTTGCGCGCCGAGGCCGGGGTTGAAAATTATAACCGCTATGCGGTGACGGCGAATGGCGTGTCGCCGATGGCAGTTCCTGGAACGCCGGGCGGTGCCTATACCGCTGATGGCCTGGAACATAGCCCCAAAGGTACGCCGTCGACCCAGGCCAAGCATCACCAAGAACAGTTGGATAAGCGCCTGCGCAAGCTGACCGACTTTAATTACGGCGACCATTGGGCGGAAATTGATGGTCCTGAGGACGCCGAGATTGCGGTTTTGACCTTTGGCTCGGTGACCGAACAAGTGCGCGAGGCTTTGGGGCGGGCCGCAGAGCAGGGCATTAAGGCCAAGATGATCGCCACCCGTCTGATCTATCCGGCGCAGCCCGATAAGATGGCGGCGGCATTAAAGGGTGTTTCCAAGGTGCTGGTGGTCGAACAAAACCACATGGCGCAGTTTAGGAACCTTTTGCGCGCGCATTACGACCTGCCACCAGAGGTAAAGACCTTGCACCGCCCTGGTCCGTTGGCCTTGCGCCCGCATGAAATTGTATCCGCTCTGGCCGAAATGGCCTGATCTGGGAAGGGAGAGATGACCATGAACGCGCCCTTGACGCCCCGCGCCTATGCCGCTGCGGATTACAAATCTGAACTGAAACCCGTGTGGTGCCCCGGCTGCGGCGACTATGCCGTTTTGTCGTCGATCACCAAAGCGATGGCCGAAATTGGCCGCCCCCCCGAAGAGGTCGCTTTGATCTCGGGCATTGGCTGCTCGTCGCGCATTCCGGCCTATACTTCGGTCTATGGCTTTCACTCCATTCATGGCCGCGCTTTGCCGGTGGCCACGGGTCTAAAGGCCGCCCGGCCCGATTTGACGGTGCTGGTGGCCGGGGGGGACGGTGACGGATTTTCCATCGGGGGCAACCACTTTGTCCATGCCTGCCGCCGTAACGTCGATATGACCTATATCGTCATGGATAACTCGGTCTATGGCATGACCAAGGGCCAGGCCTCGCCGACCACAGAACCCGATTGGACCGGATCAAAGCTGACCCCCGAAGGCCCCGGCGTTGCCCAGTTTCAGCCGCTGGAAATTGCCCTGTCGGCAGGGGCTAACTTTATCGCTCGTGGCTTTGCCGGTAAACCCAACCACGTTGCCGAGCTGATTTGTCAGGGTGTCAATACGCCAGGGTTTTCCTTTATCCAGGTGCTCAGCCCCTGTGTCACCTTTCGCCCAGAGCAGCGCGGCTATAAGGATCAAGTGCATCAAGATTGGGCCGAGGCCGCAGGTGATCGGAAAGAAGCCTTTTTGCGGCTGATGGACGATGACGGCTATACCACGGGGGTCTTGTTCTCGGGGCAAAATCGGGTGTTCACCCCGACCCATAGCGCAACTTCGACGGTGTCTGATTTGGAAAAGGCTTTTTCGTTATGAAAACTGTCCCCGAATTTTTAGCTCACGCGATTGCTTTGGAACAAGAATCAGCAGAGCGCTTTGACGAGCTGGCCGATGCCCTGCAAGTCCACCATAACGGCGAAGTGGTCGAGCTGTTTCGCAAAATGGCGCATTATTCGCGCCTGCATCTGGCCGAAGCCCGTGATGCTGCCAAGGGCATGGACTTACCGCATTATGCCCCTTGGCAATTTGAATGGCCCGACGCCGAAAGCCCGGAAACCATCGAGGTCGATGAAGTCCATTACAAGATGACGCCGCATCACGCGCTGAATGCGGCCTTGATTTCCGAACGTCGAGGCGAGGCATTTTATCGCGGCATCACCGAGAACGTCGAGGACGAAGAGGTGGTGAGATTAGCCGCTGAATTCGCCGAAGAAGAAGCCGGTCATGTTAAGCTGTTAGAAGACTGGCTAGGGAAATACCCATTGCCCGAGGACAACTGGGCCGAGGATATGGATCCGCCGGTGTCGGTTGATTAGGATCTGATAAGCATGTGACGTTGTCTAAAACGGGGCCTGAGGGTCCCGTTTTTTAATCTTTTGGTAGAATTGCTGAATGTTAACACCTTAAATTGCGGGTTTCGGTGTGCGGAGCTGGTGATTGAAGGGAAGTTATTCCTTTGTTTTCTTCCTTGCGGATCAAGTGAATAATACAGAAAAATAATTTATAAACAGTATATTATAAGGTTTTCACGGATCGGCAGTATGTGTGTAGGCATGCGATATGGTTCTTAAGGATGGGCAGAATCCACATAGTTGCTATTGATATTATCCCTTAATAATATTAGTGTTTATTCAGACGTTCAGGGCGTGCGTGACGGAGGCAATCAGGCTGCAGAATCGCATCCCTCTGACTGAATAGTTTTCACCGAAGATCCCAGTCACCTTCTCAATAATCAGCATGAATTTTACCCTGCGATGCGGTTCATCTTCTTGAGCGGCAACAGAGTATTTGTGTCCGAATTATACCGAGGCTGAGGCCTGAGTGTACCCCAAACAGAGGGCAATGATCACTCATGTGCTCAACAGACCAAGGCCCTAAGGTGTTCGGTGTATTTCCCAACAAAAGGGAGAGACCATTATGTTAAAAGCACTACCCATCTCAACGCGGATATGGATACCGGTAGCCATTTTGGTGATCAACGTCTTGATGGTTATTGGCCTTGGCGCTAACGCACTATGGAACAACCTGATTGATGATCGCATGGATAAGGTGCGAGCCCTCACCATGGCTGGCTATTCGATTACAGAGCATTTTTATCAGCAAGAACAAGCTGGAACTATGACACAGGAGCAGGCGCTTAATGCAGCACGTTCTGCGTTACGCGCATTTCGTTATGACGATGATGGTTATTTGTTTGCTTCTTTAGGCGACGGAACGTTGGTCGCCCATGGGGCCAAGCCTGAGCTTGAGGGGCATTCGGTGATGGATATGCTCGATAGCGACGGGCGTCCGTTGTTTAAGATGTTAATCGCTGCAGCCCAAAGGGGCGGTGATTTTGTCGAATATAACTGGGAGCGGGTTGCTGGGGCGCCTGAGGAAAAAATATCCTATGCCGTGGAACATAAACCATGGGGATGGATGATTGGGACCGGCGTTTATACTTCGGATTTGCGGGATGTTTTTATTGCTCAGCTGATGACCTTTGCAGGGTCGGCCTTGGTTTTGGTTTTGCTCGCAGGCGCCGTGGCATTTATCGTCGCTAGGTCAATCGTTGGCCCGCTGAGCGTGGCCACCAGCGAAATTGCTGAAGTGGCGCGCGGAAACTTAACCTTGGCTATTTCGGGTACCGATCGCGCCGATGAGTTGGGCAAAATTGCAGCAGCTTTAGAAATATTTCGCGGAAATGCGCAGGAACGTCAGCGCCTAGAGGCTGACCAGCAGGCCGCCGAAGAACGCCACGAGGCCGAACGCAAAAAGATCATGCAGGCGATGGCTGACCAGTTCGAAGGTAAGGTTGGCGGCATTATCCATGCCCTGGGTGGTACGGCACATACGATGCAAAAAACAGCCGGCGATTTAGAAGATTCCGCCGACGAAGCCACCCGCCTGTGCATTTCGGTTAATAGTGCCTCAACCGAGGCATCAACCAGCGTTGAAACCGTCGCCAGCGCTTCGGAAGAACTGTCGTCTTCGATTGCTGAAATTGCCCGCCGTTTGTCAGAGGCAAGCACCATTGCCGGGGCAGCGGTTAAAAATGCCGATGAAGCCAACCGGATGGTAAGCGACCTTAACAACGCGGCTGATCGGATTGGGCAGGTGGTTGGTCTGATCACCGATATTGCCAGTCAAACCAACCTGCTTGCGCTTAATGCAGCCATCGAAGCCGCGCGCGCTGGTGACGCTGGCAAGGGTTTTGCTGTTGTTGCCAACGAGGTCAAGCAACTGGCCAACCAAACCGCACGCGCTACCGACGAAATCACCCAACAAATTGACGAAGTGCAGCGTGAAACGCGCGGTACGGTCAAGGCGATTGGTGAAATTACTTCGACGATCCGCCGAATTGACGAGATCGCAACAGGCATCGCCAGTGCGGTTGAAGAACAAGGCGCTGCAACAGCTGAAATCGCCCGTAATGTGCATGAGGCATCAGCGGGAACCGCCGGTGTGTCGCGGGGAATTGACGGGGTCAACCAAGCGGTGGAAGTCGCTGACGGCGCTGCCCATTCGGTCACGGCCTCGGCAAACACTTTGGCGGCAATGGCTGACGATCTAAAGGCGGCGATGGAAAGCATGTTGCAAACCGTGCGCGCGGCCTAGAGAAAATCCTGAGTAAGTGGGAAGCGGCTGTGGTGATGTGGAGGGCTGCGGCGTCTTCATGAAAGCGTCTTTAATCTGTTGCTCAAAAGCCACATTTAGACGCTTTACTAGGCACGGCTAAAAAATAGGCTGTACGAGAGTGCTCAGAATCTGTACATTGTGCATTGCAGCAACTCACTACGCCTCGCGCTGTTGTGTTGCTGCCTTTCTTGGACGTTTCCTCCCTAAACTTGGGCCGCACCTGTTGCGGCCCTCTTTTTTTTTCAATGTAATGGCGTTGTTGGAAAAGGCGCGAGTATCACGCACTATGTCTATAGTGCTTGGCTCTGAGGGCGTGAATCCCATTCCGTCCGCACTTCTGCCGGCAAATCCTGATGGCACAGATCACGCTTGCCCCCGGAATTTTCGCCATCATGAACAATTTCATTTCGGATGAACGCGATTTCAGCGGCGCAGTGGCAATAGGCTCGCTGCTAAACATCCACTTTTCATGGAAAGTGGCCCCTCCGTCCCGAGGTGTTGCGTTCGCTCCTCGTGCAGTGACCAATTGGGTGTTTCATAATAGGCATCAGATGCGGCGGGAAGGCTTTGATGCTGCAGGCTGTAGTTGCCGGTCGCCAGATTGATGGCGTGCAAGCCATAGCGCGAACGCGGTGGCGGTCGGAGATCAGGGCCAAACAAGATGCGAGGTTGAGGGAGGAGGCAGGAATTCAGGTAGGAACCAGTATCATAAATAACCTAATTGTGTCTGGTTTCTGCCGATAGGTTCAGATGCTTGCCACCAGGAAAAGCGAAAAATCATATCACGTTTCTGGTCTCGCTGGGCTATAAGTCAAAAGCGTTAAACAGCTCTGGGTGAGGAAAAGTGTCAAAACAAGGGCAGAGCTAGAAGGAAAATTGAGGGTATCTAAGGAAAACTCTGTTGGATGTTCTTGGCTTTTACGAACCATTCCTTGATTGTATTTTTCCATTTTGTTAGCGTTCCGTCGTTAGGGCATTTTCCTATAGAACAGTAACCGAGTTTAGTGGCGCCGAAGCGACGGGCGAAGGAAAGTGTTATGTGTTTTTTCTGGGCGACCAATTATAGAGGCCGCTGCGTATGAGTGCTGTGACTGTCTTGACCATTGCCTCTGCCGTTCTTGCTGGCGGCGATCTTCGGGTGGCCGTGGATCGCAGCGACATCCCCCTGGATGACCTTTGTGGCTTTGCTAGTCGGCGAAACCCAAAGCGTCCTTTTTTGTTTGTAAGTCGTGTCCTGGGGCGGCATCTGCCTGTTCGTCCCCAAGTCATGCGGATGATACACCGCCGCTTGGCCGCAAAGCTGCCTGCGGGCTTGCCCGGTCCCGCTGTTGTGATTGGTATGGCTGAGACTGCTGTTGCTCTGGGGCACGGCGTTCATGATGCTTGGCGGGTTATGTCCAAGCGTGATGACCTGCTTTTTATTCACTCGACGCGCTATCGTTTGATGTCCCACCGTTTACTTTCTACGTTTGAAGAAAGTCATAGTCATGCCACGGGGCATCTGATCCATCAGCCCGCAGATCCTGCCGATGCGGACCTGTTTGCAGCCTGTCAGACCTTGGTTCTGGTTGATGATGAGGCATCGACGGGATCAACCTTTGTTGCCCTTACGCAGGCGTGCCGTGCTCATATGCCCGACTTGGCACGGATTGTTTGTGTCACGATCACAGATTGGATGGGTGAGGACCGGCGGGAAGAGATCCGCTCTGCCATGCCTGTACAAACGGATTTTGTTTCTTTGCTGGAAGGCAGTTACACTTTTACCCCATCTGATGCGCCACCACCAAATATGCCTGACGTGACAGGCAATGGCGGCTCTAAGGACGCCCTTCTTCCCATCAATTGGGGGCGCCTTGGTTTGCGGATGCCGCGATCTTTGCCCGATCATGTTATGGCTATCACAGCGCAGCGCGGCGAACGTATTCTTGTGCTTGGTACGGGCGAGTTCGTTTTTCCCCCTTTCCAGCTTGCTAGGCGGTTGTCGGCGCTGGGGGCTGATGTAAGGGTGCAATCGACAACCCGCTCGCCGATCCTTCAAGGCAATGACATTCATGGGGTGCTTGAGTTCCCCGACGCCTATGCCGATGGTATTCCGAACTTTGTTTATTCCGTGCAGTCCCAGCATTATGACCGCATTCTCGTTTGCTATGAAACTCCTCCTGAGACTGCTCAGCATGCGTTGATTGCAGCGCTTGGGGCAGAAGTCGTTTTTTTCAACAATTGTGGGATTTGACATGCGTCGCGTCGTTTTCGTTGACCTTGACGATACTCTTTTCCAGACACAAAGAAAGAACCCGCATGCCGATCGTCTGGCTGCGGTAGATAGGGACGGAAAGCCCCTGTCTTTTTGCAGCAACCAACAACAGGCATTCCTGGGGTGGTTGTCAGAGGGGGCGATGGTTGTCCCGGTTACCGGGCGCAGTGTTGATGCCTTTTTAAGGGTGACACTGCCACTAGGAAAGCGGGCGGTTTGCTCGTTTGGTGGGGTGATTTTAGACGGTGATGGCATCCCTGAGCCCGAGTGGCACCACAAAATGACCATCGCCGCCGAAGGAACTACCTTGCTGATGGCGGATCTGCTTGACAGGGTGGCCGCTGCTGCTGTCACGCATCATGTGGACGTTCGCCACCGCATTATCTGTGATGCGGAGCTGCCTTTATATATTTCAGTGAAGCATAACGCGGGTTTAGGGGCGGAAACAGCCCGGTTGGCGACGGTGGTTTCAGCTTTTATTCCCGAGGGGTGGACGCTTCATCTCAACGGTAACAATATGGCTTTGCTCCCGCCCTTTCTGGGGAAGGCCGCTGCCGTGGCTTTTTTCCTCGAACGGTTTGTTGGTGATGGGCCGATTTTGACCTTTGGCATTGGTGATAGCCTCACTGATGTCGGCTTTATGGGATTGTGCGATTTTGCGGTGGCTCCGGCCAAATCTCAAATCATGTCGGCCCTCTCTTGGCAAACGCCTCTTGCGGTTTCCACTTTGGGGGCAAAAGCATGATGGGATTAGAGCACGGGTTTAGCGGTAGTTATGATCCGGGTGATGTCACGTTCTTGCTCAAACCCGTTCAAATGAACTTTGTGGACGTTGCAGCGAAGGAGGCAGCGATTCAGAGTGGGCAAAAGCATTATAGTGAAATGCTAGCCCCAGAAAAAGCCCCGACGCCTGAGTACATGGACGCATTCCACGAGGCCTTTGCGGCGAACAGGGCGCGTGTTGGCAGTGATGTGGCGCGCCTTGCCAAAGCGCTAGCCCTGCGCGATGAGACTGAGACTGTGTTGGTAAGCCTGGCCAGGGCAGGGACCCCCGTGGGGGTTCTTTTAAAGCGGACGCTTGGTGTGTTGGGGCGGCAGGCAGTTCACTATTCTGTCTCTATTATTCGGGGACGGGGCTTGGATCTGGTGGCGATGCGGGCCATTTTGCGACAGCACTCTGCCTCGAACGTGGTTTTCGTTGATGGTTGGACAGGCAAAGGGGCGATTGGCAATGAATTGGCAAAAGCGATAGCCAATGATTTACCAGAGCTTACGGGGGCTCCGCTGTGTGTGCTGTCCGATTTGGCCGGGATGGCAGACTTGGCTGCTGGGAACGCGGATTATGTTATTCCTTCGGCCATTCTAAACGGGGTAATTTCAGGATTGGTCAGCCGCACCGTGCTGAATGCGGATCTTATTGGCCCTGGTGATTTCCATGGCTGTGTGACCCTTGGGCATCTTGCGGTGCAGGATCTCAGCCGTCGTTACGTGGACGATCAGATGTGTGACGTGCTCGCCTGTTTGGCCGATGCCGAGCCTGCATACTGGGGAATGACAGAGCGGTCACAGACTGCAGCTGTATCCTTGGCCTTTGTCAAAATGATGCTTTCCATGACAGGTACAAAGGATCGTAACCGCATTAAGCCAGGTATCGGTGAGGCAACGCGGGCCCTATTGAGACGGGTGCCTGATCGGTTGTTTGTTCGTGACCCTAAAGCCCGGGATGTTGCGCATTTGATGTCACTTGCTGCCGAAAGAGGGGTCGTGGTGGATGCTGATTCTGGTCTTGCGTACAGTGCCTGCGCTGTGATTAAGACACTGGGGGATGCATGACTATTACTGTGGTAGGACAGAGGACCGTTTCGCACCTCCGTCTTGGGGCGAGCCTGTATGTGCCTGCGACCCGGTCCAATTTAGCGGCGGTATCGAATGGCGAGTGTTACCCCTGGCTGAAGTCGATTATTCTTTGTACCGAGGATAGCATCCTACCCAGGCAGGTTGATACGGCATTGGGCAATTTGCGAGAGAGCTTGCCGCAAATCGGGAGCAATCGGCCGCTTGTTTTCGTCCGTCCGCGCAATGCGGAGGTACTTGCCCGAATTCTTGAGCTTAGAGGTATTGAGCGGATCGATGGTTTTGTCCTGCCGAAAGCAACCGCAGAAAATATTGCTACCTATGCGGGAATGATACCAGGGCGTTTCTTGCTTATGCCGACCCTTGAGACCAGCGAGGCTTTTGATCCTTCTGCGATGGCCGGGCTGCGGTTTGCTCTTTCTGTTCCCGGTGTTCGGGAACGGATTCTTGCCCTGCGTATTGGGGGCAATGACTTGCTGAATCTCCTGGGTATTCGGCGCTCTCCAAAACGGACGATCTACGATACGGCGGTGGGCCCTGTTGTCGGGTCATTAGTGGCGGCGTTTAGGCCGTTTGGCTTCCCGCTAACGGCGCCAGTCTTTGATGATTTCAACGACTTGGAGACGTTGAGTGAGGAAGTCGTGCGCGATCTTGAACATGGTCTTGTCGGTAAGACTGCGATCCACCCGCTTCAGGTTTCCAGCATCGAGCAGCATTACCGGGTGCGCAGCGCAGACTTTAAGATGGCCTGCAAGATCCTTGATCAGCAGGCCCCTGCCGTTTTCCAAGTTGATGGCATTATGTGCGAACCCGCGACGCATACTGAATGGGCACGTTCGATTGTCGAGAGAGCTGAAGTTTATGGGGAAGAGAAATAGACGAGGTTTCTCTCTTTCCTCCCCAATCATTCGTTGAGTCTGTATTGCGTCCTGACATAAAACAGCCAAAATATTTGTTAAGGGTGAGTATTTCTTTTAATGCACTCTATTGGAGTTACGACTCTGCGTTAAAAAGATCTTCGATTCTGTTAATTAGTACGTTTTTGGGTTTGCGAATGGACCTTTTAGCGTGGATTTTAACTTCATTGTCGCGTAATAGGTGTTTCTTCGTTTGGAGGAGGCGCGGTGTTTCGGTGTATGATAATGCATTTGTTTAGTGTTGATTTTGTTGCCGCCCATTTTTTAACGCGGCGCATAGCGCATTCCTACAGCTCTTTATTTTTCAAACTCCCCCAGAGCATCTTTTTTGTTGAACGCCAGCCTTCATGCAAAGCGGCTATTGAAACACGATAGATCGAACTTAGATCTATAAGAGAATATTTCGATCTAGTAGAAATGCTGTTTTATGCAGCGTTGGATTGAGAATGTTACTTGACTTGATTGCTATGACCGCAGAGAATTCATCGTCTTTCGGCTTTCTCAGGTCTATCGTGTTTGGGGTATTACTTGATGCGAACAATAGACTTTAGATGCCGATGAGGCGATTTATTATTTTTTATTTCGCCGTTTCTTACTTCAACGACTAAACTGGAGAATCCAATGGCTGTTTCGCTTTCGAAGGGCGGTAATGTTTCCCTGAGCAAAGAAGCTCCCGGTCTTACTGCCATTAATGTCGGCCTGGGCTGGGATGCACGGGTGACTGACGGTTCCGCTTTTGACTTGGATGCTTCGGCATTTTTGTGCAACGAAGGTGGCAAAGTTCGTAGCGACGCCGACTTCATTTTCTACAATAACAAAACCTCTTCTGATGGCTCGGTTGTCCACCAGGGCGATAACCTGACCGGTGCTGGCGACGGCGATGACGAGGCCATTAAGGTCGATCTGTCAAAGCTGCCCGCGACCGTCAAATCGTTAGTCTTCACCGTTAACTCCTTTCGCGGGCAGACTTTCGAAACGGTTGCGAACGCCACATGTCGCGTCGTTGACGAGGTCGCAGGCAAAGAGCTGGCACGGTTCACCTTGAGTGAGTCTGGATCTCATACAGGTTTGGTGATGGCGAAAATCTATCGCCACAACGGTGAGTGGAAGCTTCATGCCATCGGCGATAAAACGAATGGCCGGACCTTCCATGACATGATGCCAGCGATTACTGCAGCCCTGTAAGGGGCTTAACAGGAGAAGGGGGAGAGAAATGGAAGCCGTGATCCTGACGCCAGGGGCCAACACTGGTATACCCGAATGCGGCCGTGTAATGGTTGCCGTCGGTTGGAACCCAAAGTCTATTTCTGGGATGGAAGTCGATAGCTCGGCTTTCCTGGTTGGGGCCAACGAAAAGGTCCCAAGCGATGAGCATTTCGTCTTTTACGGCTCTCAAAAGTCGCCGGACGGCTCTGTTCGGTTTATCTCTTCTCCTTCGAGCGGGTCTTCGTCGGACCTGCAGGGCTTTGAAGTCGAGCTTGGTGCGGTGAACGCAGGCATTGAGTCTCTTGATGTCTGCGTCACGATCCACGAAGGGCAAGCCCGCGGGCAGTCCTTTGGCGGTCTCACTTCGATCTTCGCTCGCCTTGTCGATCTGGCGAGCGGGCAGGAAATTGCCCGTTTCGAGCTGCAGACTGCAGGGATGAACGAAACTGCAATTACATTGGCCAAGATTTACCGCCGTAATGGTCAGTGGAAATTCCGGGCTGTAGGACAGGGTTTTGTTGGCGGTTTAGCGCCACTTGCTCGTCAATATGGCGTTGATGTCGCCAATGAGGCATCGCCCCGACAAGAAAAACCAATTCAGGAAAATCCTGCCACACCACCACCACCACCACCACCGGCTGCGCCTGCGGCCAAGCCGGTGAGCCTGGCTAAGGTTACGTTGGAAAAACGCGGGCAGTCAGTTTCTCTTGAAAAGAAGAGCGATGCCGGTTTCGGTGAAATTTTGGTCAACCTGAATTGGAACCAGCGACCCAAGAAAAAAACGGGTTTCCTTGGTAGCCTGATGGGCGGAAACAAGGATATCGACCTCGATCTTGGCTGCCTTTGGGAATTGGAGGACGGCTATAAGGGCGTCATTCAGGCCCTGGGGAACGCCTGGGGTAATTACCGTGACGAGCCGTTCATCCACCACGCGGGTGACGACCGCACAGGGGCGATGGCGCAGGGCGAAAATATCCGTATCAATGGCGACAAACTGCCGAAAATAAAACGGATTTTGGTGTTTGCTTTTATCTATGATGGCGTCCCTAATTGGTCAGGGGCTGACGGTGTGGTAACGTTAAAAACCCCAGGCCAGTCTGACATCGAGGTGCGATTGGACAATCCTGCTTCTGGGCAGGGCATGTGTGCTATCGCCGTGATCGAAAATGACAGGGGAAAGCTGAAGGTGACCAAGGAAGAGCGGTATTTCCAAGGGCATCGAGATATGGATAAGGCGTACAATTGGGGTCTCGGCTGGACGGCCGGCTCAAAAGATTAAAGGAAAACCCTATGTCGTTTACCAATTGGCTAAAGAAGAACGTCACCGAAGCTCGGGAAACGTTGAATACCGAAATCACCAAGTTCAAAAGCAAGGACTTTTTAGAGGCTGTGGTCGCGGGCTGTGCCCTTGTTGCTTATGCTGACGGTAGTGTTTCGTCAGAAGAAAAGCAAAAAATGATGGGCTTTTTGCGCACCTCTGATCAGCTCAAGGTTTTTGATTCTGGTGACGTGATTAAAATCTTTCAAAAATACGTCGAGAAGTTCGAGTTCGACGCCGCCATCGGAACCGGCGAAGTCATGCAGGCGGTATGTAAATTTCGTGACAAGCCGCAGGCGCAGCTCGTTGTTCGCGTTTGCTGCGCAATCGGTGCCGCTGATGGAAATTTCGATCAAAAGGAGCAGGAAATCGTCCGCCGTATGTGCTCTGAGCTCGGCCTAAATCCTTCTGACTTTAGCCTCTAGACCAGGACTGCCCCCATGGCCCATTTTGGCTTTCCGCTCGAGACGATTATAATCTTTTTCTCGGTCATCAGCTTCTCGGTCTTTATGGACTTGTTCGCCCATCGTAAGACGACGGAGATCACTGTCCGCGATGCCAGTCTCTGGTCTGCCTTTTGGATCAGTTTAGCGGTCGCTTTTTATGGCTATCTTTGGATCCGCTTCGACAAACACTGGGCAGATCTTTATCTTGCTGGCGTTGCCTTGGAAAAATCACTCTCCGTGGATAATTTGATCGTCTTTATGGCGATTTTTGCCTCCTTTGGAATTAAGGGTGCCTTGCAGCATCGTATTCTCTATTGGGGGATTATCGGGGCTCTGGTGTTCCGCGCTATCTTTGTTGCTGCGGGAACTGGGTTATTCCTTCTTGCGCCGTGGGTTGGCTTTGTTTTTGCCGCGATCGTCGCATGGTCTGGCTATAAAATGCTGACCTCGGGGGGGGATGACGAAGAGATCACAGACTATTCCGAACATTGGTCGGTCAAGCTGACCGAAAAGCTCATGCCAATTTTTCCGCGCTTGCACGCCGAACGATTTTTCATCACCCGTGCGATAGCAAGTGATCTTGCTAAGTCAGATCCTAGTATCAAGCTTGCGAAGAATGCGGCTGTGTTTGCCACTCCGGCCTTCCTTTGCCTGATGGCGGTTGAAACGTCGGATATCATGTTTGCCTTTGACTCTGTTCCTGCGGTGATTGCCGTCACCCAAGAGCCTTTGTTGGTCTATGCGGCGATGATCTTTGCGGTCCTGGGCCTTCGTTCGTTGTATTTTGTGCTGGCAGCGTTGACCAAGTATCTGGTTCACCTTGAGAAAGCGGTGATCGCTCTGCTGTTCTTTATTGCGGGCAAATTGACCTTGCAGGCGGGTGAACATGTCTTTGGTTGGAATTTTCTGCATATCTCGGCCAATGCGAGCCTTTTGATCGTTCTTGGCGTGCTTGCTGCGGGTGTCATTGCCTCGTTCATCTGGCCTGAAAAGGAAAAAGAGGCTTCGTGATGTCATCTGGGGTAGCGGTTTTCGACTTTGATCGGACCTTGGTGCAGCAGGAAACCATGGCGATGTTCCTTCGCTTGGTTGCAGGCTATCGGGTCTACCTTTCTGCGTGTTGTGTGGCGGGGGCGAAAGCCTCCGTTGCGGCCCCTGCACGGCGGATGGATCTCTTCAGAGCTGAGCTGTTGCGGCGGACGCTTGCGGGGAAGACCATTGATCAGACGCAAGAGGCTGCTGAAAGGCTCTATCCGCGGCTCGGCTGGATTTCGCAAATTATTGATGACCTCGCCCGTCACCAAGCGGCGGGACGCAAGGTTCTTGTAGCGACTGGCAGTTTGTCGGTCTACATGCCAACGCTGCTTGCCCGGAAGGGCATCATTGTTGATGGCTTGCTATCGACAGAGATGGAAATTCGCGACAACGTCCTGACTGGGGTGATGGCAACGCCGTCATGCACATGGACAGAAAAAGCGAAGCGGGTCAAAGGATGGCTTGCGAATACAGAGGGCCCCGTTTGGGGGTATGGCAATATGCCCTATGACGGGGCAATGCTGGATTTAACGGACCACCCGACCATCGTGCCGGTCTAAAGGAGCAATAAACATGGCTATTTCATTGAATAAAGGCGGTAATGTCAGCCTGTCAAAAAGTGAACCTGGGCTGACGAAGATCTTGATTGGCTTAGGCTGGGATGCTCGGGCTACTGATGGTAACGATTTTGATCTTGATGCATCGGCTTTTATGCTTGGCTCTGGCAACAAGATCCGTCGCGACGATGATTTCATTTTTTATAATAATCTAAAGTCCGCGTGTGGATCGGTCGAACATACTGGTGACAATCGGACCGGTAGCGGCGACGGCGATGATGAGGCGCTTAAGATGAGCCTTAATCTGGTTCCAGCTGACGTGCAGACGGTTGCGATCACAGTGACGATCCATGATGCGGAAGGCCGTAAGCAGAACTTTGGCCAGGTCAAAAATGCCTTTATCCGCATCGTCAACGACGAGACGGAAAAAGAGATCGCGCGCTATGATCTCTCCGAGGATTACAGCACTGAAACCGCGATGATCTTTGGCGAAATTTATCGCCATAACGATGACTGGAAGTTCCGCGCTGTTGGTCAAGGTTATGCGGGTGGCCTGGCCGCCATGTGCAGCCAATATGGAATCGACGTTCAATAGCGCGGGGGCGTGTCCCGCGCTGTAATCGGAGAGATTAATATGCGCCGCCTTCCCGTATATCTTGTTCTTGACGTTTCCGGCTCCATGCACGGAGAACCCATTGAAGCCGTGCGCAACGGTATGCAAATGCTGGTCAGTACCCTGCGCACGGACCCCTATGCTTTGGAAACGGCATTTTTGTCGGTTATCGTTTTTGATGGCAAAGCCCGTCAAGTTGTACCGTTAACTGAGCTGATATCATTCCAGCCGCCAACCCTTGATGCGGGATCGACTACCGCTTTGGGCGACGCCCTCAAGGTGACTAAGGACTGTATCGAGCGCGAAGTCAAAAAGACCACCGCCGAGGAGAAGGGCGATTGGAAACCGTTGGTGTTTTTGATGACCGACGGCCAGCCGACCGACGATTGGGAAAAGGGTCTTGCTGAATTCCAGAAGATTAAGACTGGCATGATTATCGCCTGCGCTGCGGGTCCACAAGCTGACACCAAAGTGTTGAAGCAGATTACCGAAATCGTCGTATCGCTTGATACCGCCGATCAAAGCACCATTGGCGCGTTCTTTAAGTGGGTGTCTGCCTCGATTTCGACCTCGTCGAAAAAGGTTGATCTGACGAAGTCAGAGTCTAGTGAAATTAGCGAGTTGCCTCCGCCTCCGCCCCAAATCAACTTGGTTTGATCCTTAGGGTTTAAAAAGGGCGAGTGTTTCGTGGTCGCGCGATCATGGAACGCTCTGCGCCTTGCGATATAGACACGTTTTGAACGCCAACGGGTTTAACGTCCGCACTGGCGCAATGCTCTAGGGGAGGAAAGCATGAGGCGGCTTCCGGTATATCTGCTGCTCGATACGTCTGGCTCTATGCGGGGCGAGCCGATTGAGGCTGTTAATACGGGCATCCGTGTGATGCTCAGCGCCCTGCGACAGGATCCTCACGCTCTGGAAACGGTGCACGTCAGCATCATCACCTTTGATGCTGATGCAAATGTGATAACCCCGCTCACGGCGTTGGATGAACTACACGTTCCGGTGATTACGACCCCTCAATCTGGCCCGACCCACCTTGGTCTTGCCCTAGAGACTTTGGGGGCGCGTATTCGTCAAGAGATCAGACACTCCACGACCGAGGAAAAGGGCGATTGGGCCCCATATCTGTTCGTGATGACCGACGGTAAGCCTTCTGATATTCAGCTTTTTGAAGAGCAATGCCCGAAAATTCGATCAATCGGGTTTGCCAGCGTTATTGGTTGTGTTGCTGGCCCCAAAGCCCGCAAAGAAGATCTCCAGCCCTTATGTGATCACGTTGTCTCGTTAGACACCATGGATAGCGCTGGGTTTACCAGCTTCTTTAAGTGGGTCACGGCGGCGATCTCGGGCGGTAACAAATCTATGGGGGTAACGACCACAGTCGCTCTGCCGCCACCACCGCCCGAAATTCAAGTTGTATTCTAAAGAGAATATCGAGCAGGAGAAAACATCTGCGGCGATATATTCTATTGTAAAACAAAGAATTAAGGCGTTTTTCGTGGCCTAAAGCGAACGGAAACCGCTTTTAGGAGAGGTAACGATGCGCAGACTTCCGATCTTCTTTCTCGTTGACGTGTCTGAATCAATGGTTGGCGAAAGCCTGTATCAGCTGGAAGAGGGGATCGGAGCGGTTGTCTCCGCGCTTCGCAAAGACCCTTATGCGCTGGAAACCGCTTTTCTGTCAGTGATCGCTTTTGCCGGTAAGCCGCGAACCGTCACCCAGTTGACCGAGCTTTTTACGTTCCATCCCCCAGAGCTTCCGGTCGGTGGCGGTACTGCTTTGGGATCGGCGTTGATGCATTTGATGAACGAAATTGATCGGACTGTCGTTACGACGACCCCTGACCGGAAAGGGGATTGGAAGCCGATTATTTTCTTGCTGACCGATGGGCACCCTACCGACAGCATGACAAAGGCACTGGATCGCTGGAATCGCACCTACCGCACGCGGGTAAACATGGTCGCGGTGTCGATTGGCGGCGGTGCCGATCATACAATTTTGAAGCGGCTGACCGATGAAGTGGTTGTTTTTAACGATTCCGCCCCAGATGCATTCGCGCGTTTTATCAAGTGGATCAGTATGTCGATCCAGAGCCAGAGCCGCAGCGTCAGCGCCGGACAAGACAGTAAGGTGAGTTTGGCTAAGGCAGAACCTGGCTTACTGGTTCCCGTGGAGCTGTCGGGGGCATTGACGCCGTTCTCGGGGGTTGATGATCGTTACGCGGTGTTCGTTGGTAAATGCGCGAAAAAAGGATTGCCTTATGTGCTTAAATACCAGCGGCACATGGGACGGATTGAAACATCGGACCCCGTTTTGTCGCAACTGTTAGAAACCCGTCGTTATGCCTTAGATGCGGCGGTTCCCGTGAAAAACAGCTACTTCGATCTTTCAGACGGTGTTGAGAGTGGTCATTCTGTTAGCTCCGAAGACCTGATTGGGCAGCCCAATTGTCCCCATTGTGGAGCCCCGTTCTCTATGGCGATGTGTGCATGTGGTAAAATCCATTGTGTTGATGGCGATGGGGAACAAACCTGCCCCTGGTGCGGTAAAGCGGGGATGTACGGCATGGTGCAGGCCGGGGATGGTTTTGATATCGGGCGGGGGCGAGGATGACACAAGATTACACGTTATCTAAGTCGATGCTGATCGCCCTTTTTCAACTGCATAAGTTGATCAAGGAAGAAGGGGTTCCCGACCCCGGCGTCGGTCAGGCTCCGGTGGGTCTGTCTGCTGACGCGAGAAAGGTGCTGTACCTTTTGGGGTTGTACGACCAAGAGCGGGCTGCGGTGAGGGCGAAGAGGCGCGAGGCAGCGCTTCGGCCCGTAGAAATGGACGAAACCGCCGCCCCGACCTCGACGCCTGTTCCTATCATTAAGGATGCCTTGCCGTTGAGCGGGCAGAACGACCAATTCACAGATCTGCCATTCCAGACTGATGTCCCGCCGTCACCTTCTCAGGTGCCTAAGCCTGCTGAAACCGTGCCACCACATGCTCTGGAACCTGACTGCGGGGCGGCTGTCAACCAGCCTAGAGAAGTGAGTACAGGGCCTGTGGTTTCTGTGCCGTCGGTTTCTGTAGCCCCGGCCTTGAAGGCGTGTGACCCGCCTGAAGCCTCTTCTGCACTTTCACTGCCTAGTATCAAGCTGGTCGCTCCCCAGCCCGGCGGCGTTCCTGCCATGCCTGGGCTATCCCCGGTTTCGGAGAAACCTACTGTGATGCCGATTGGTACTGTGAAAAAAATTACATACCTGAAGAACGCCAGGGCGAACGAGGCCTATACAGGAGCGGTCGATATCGAGGGGCTAAAAGGGTTAAAGCTGGAAGATTCTGGCGGCTCTGGCCTGATTTTCGACGAAGCTTCAGGGCTGCTGAAGGGAACCCCGAGCACAAGTGGGGATTTTGTGATCCGCTTGCAGGGGCTTGTTCATGGAAAACGGTGTGAGATTGTCGCCAACTTGGCTGTGATCCCAGACCCGAAATCGCTGTGGATTTCCAAGGACAGTGACCGCAGTGATCCGTTTTGGAAGCCCGATGAGGCTTTTGAACGAGCAGAGGGGGATTTACTCTGTGTTGCGGCGAGTAAGCGAGGGCGGTCTCACGCCAAGGATGGGACGTTCCGCGATGACGATTTTGGTTTACTGACCGATGGCCCTGGCGGCTGGCATATTGCCGCTGTTGCCGATGGTGCGGGAAGCGCGAAGTTCTCGCGTCGTGGCTCTAAGGTCGCTGTCGATAGCATTCTTGGCGAATTACCAAAGATGCTAGAAGACCATGTCACGCCGCTGTTGCCAAAGTTCGTACCTGCCTATCTGCAGGGTAATTCTGATGCTGGCGTGCAGATCAAGAGTCAGCTTTATCAATCTTTGGCGACTGCGGCTTTTAATGCCGCAAAGGCCATTGAGGGGGAGGCTGCCGTTAAGGGCGAGAAGGCCTCTGCGTTCTCGACCACCATTATTGTGACGGTGGCGCGCAAGATTCCAGAAGGGTGGTTCATTGCTGGATTCTCGGTCGGTGACGGTGGGGCGGCTGTGTTTGATCTCCGCGATGGATCTTTGACCACCCTTACGTTACCTGACAGCGGCGAGTTTGCCGGCCAGACCCGATTTTTGCAAAAAACCGAGTTTACAGGCGGCTTTGACGAGGTTGCGAAGAGAATTTTCTTTGATATTCGCAAGGACTTTACAGCCATTGCGTTGATGACAGATGGCATCAGCGATCCAAAATTTCCAACGGATTCTGTTTTTGGCGACCCTGGGGCATGGGCAGAATTCTGGAATGGCGACCTGACAAAGGCCGTCGATTTCTCGCGCACAAATGTGGCGATGGAAACGCAGTTCCTGGAGTGGTTGGACTTTTGGTCCCCTGGGAATCACGATGACCGGACCTTAGCGGTCTTGGTGCCCTGAGGAGCATGGCATGACGATAATTAAGCTCACGACCACCGATGGGCAACAGGTCGAATATAAAGATGAAATTATCGGTCAGGGGGGAATGAAAGATGTCTTTTTTAGCCCTGACCGCTCTTACGTCATCGCTTTTTTCCGCGATGCCCTGGATCATGCGGGTAAAGAACGGCTGAAATCTATTGTCGGAATGTACCGCCAAGGCATATTTGAAAAGGAAGGCGGGGAATACTGGAAAGACCTTTTTTGTTGGCCGACCGGCGTTGTCGAAAAAGATGGACGGTTTGGTGTCGTCGTTCCTGTTTATCGGCAGCACTTTTTCTTTGCGCATGGCTCGATCAATAATGACATGCTGGGCATCAAGGGTAAGGAGAAGGAAGGGAAGTGGTTTGCAAGTGCATCGAACCGCTCCAAGTTTCTCGCCTCGGAAGAAAAAGGGACATGGCTGACCCATCTTAGAGTTTGTCTGATGATCAGCCGTGCGGTGCGCCGCTTGCATGCGGCGGGGCTGGCCCATTCTGATCTTAGCTATAAGAACGTTCTTGTTGACCCCTCTACGGGGAATGCTTGCGTGATCGACATCGACGGCTTGGTCGTTCCTGGAAAATTTCCGCCTGATGTGGTCGGCACCCCTGACTTTATCGCCCCCGAGGTGATTGCTACCCAACATTTGGACAAGACCGACCCGTCGCGCAAGCTCCCTTCGACACTGACCGACCGCCATGCTCTGGCAGTGTTGAATTACATGTACCTTTTCTATCGTCATCCCTTACGGGGTGGGAAAGTACATGATATGGACGCGACCAAAGACGAAGAGCTTGCAATGGGCATAAAGGCCCTGTTCGTCGAACATCCCACCGATCCGAGCAATCGGGTCAAGGCAGATCAATTGTCAAAGGCACAGCTCCCCTGGGGAGATCCGTCTAAAATCCCCTACACAATTGCAGGGCCGTTGCTATCTGAGCTGTTCAGAAAGGCATTCATTGACGGCCTGCACGAGCCACAAAATCGCCCGACGCCATCAGAGTGGGAAAACGCCCTGGTGCGCACAATCGATATGATCCAGCCATGCTCGAATAAATGCGAAATGGGTTGGTACGTCTTTGACAATTCGACCAAACCGAAATGCCCGTTTTGTGGAACTGTTTACCAGGGTAAACTTCCGGTTCTAAACCTTTATTCCAGTCGGCACAGCGGCTCGTACCAACCCGATAACCACCGCGTGATGGTGTGGGATGGGCAATCGTTATTCCCCTGGCACGTTAATCGCAAAATTTTCCCCAACGAGCATTTGACCACCGATCAAAAGAAACGTGTGGGCTATTTCCAGCTTCATCAGGGCGATTGGTTCTTGGTTAATGAAGGCATGCCCCAAATGCACGATGTTTCCGCAAAGAAGGATGTTCCGATTGGCGGCAATGTAAAGTTGACGGATGGAAGCCAATTTTTGCTGTCACGCGAAGACGGTGGGCGGCTGATCCAGGTGCAGTTGGTGAATGGCTAGGATGTAGTCCGAGCTTTTGTATATTCTATCTAATGACACAATAAAATGTATGGCACTTTGTAATTGCATGTGCGGAAAAATGTCCTAGACCCCTTTAGGGGAGCAGAGAGAGAAAAAATGAAGCGTTTACTGTCGGATAAACGGGTCTATTTTGCGGCCTTCGGTGCCGTCGGTGGTCTATTAAGCGCCATGCTTTATGGGGCATTTGACTTAGATAGCGCTTTTACCTCATGGATTATTGGGACCGGTTTTGATGGTATGTGCATTGGTGGCCTGCTTTCTTTTGGACAGGCACGCTACGTTGGTAAATCCTTTGACTGGAACGCCTTTCGAAAAGCGATGATGATTGGCGGGCTTGGTGGGCTTGTTGGTGGCTTTGCTGCTTTGAATTTAGGTTTTCCAATCGTCGAGGCCCTGGGAGGAGGGGAGGAGGCTGGACGCTTCCTCGGCTGGACTTTGGGCGGGGTGGCTG
>CEGD01000490.1_pt1 | contig 22595 bp, 15 predicted proteins | sample 306751 | NCBI WGS metagenome assembly CEGD01 (sample SAMEA2755657, study PRJEB7226) | microbial mat metagenome | biome: microbial mat; feature: hypersaline; material: grass silage | place: USA | collected 2014-02-19 | depth 0 m
ACCAATAGGCGAATAAGCAGGCGACGTTTTTGCCAGAGCGCCGCCACCATCCCGCCCGTTGATAGCGCTCTGCCGATGTTTGCACCGCCGCCCCCAAGGGACGCAAGACCGAACGTCCGGCATGGCGTTTAAGGCGGCGGATCAGATCAACATCTTCCATCAACGGCAAGGCCCCATAGCCGCCCAGCGCCTGATACAGCGTGGCTGAAATCAACAGCCCCTGATCGCCATAGGGTAAGCCTAACCAGCGTGTCCGCCCATTGGCCAGGGTTGCCACCCGCCGCGCCGCCCGATGTTGCCCCGGTGGTACACTGAACGACAGGTCAAAGTAGCCAACATGCTGCGGAGCGGTGACGATGTGTTTGCTAATCAAATGCGGCCAGCGTGCCGGCAGCAGGGTATCGGCGTGTAAGAACAGTAACCATTCGGCACCGCTTTCCAACGCCAGCGCCGCCCCAGCCGCCAGTTGCATACCGCGCCCGGTCGGGGCGTTTAGCCACTGAACCGCAACCCCTGGCGGGGGGGATAAATCATTCGTTCCATCGTTCGATCCCCCATCAGCGATCACTACCGACAAAGGGGCTTGCCCCGGCCATTGGCCAAGAACCTGTAAGCAGTCCACCAGACTGGTTGCGGCGTTTAATGTCGGGATCACCACGGCAAAGGATGCGGGCAGTGAAAAACCTTCGGCGGCGAAAGGGGGCAAGGGATCGGTTTCCTCATGATCATCAGGCCGTCATTATAGCGGAACCAGCATTGCTCTGGTGCGGAGAAATTTCGCTTTTTGTTCCTCTGTCCACAGGGTAAGCCGGGGCTTAACAGTGCGCCTGTTTTCGCATAGCATCCGCGGGCCGTTTCCAAGGATGGGTTTTTATGCAATATCGCCGCGAAATTGATGGGTTACGCTCCATCGCCGTCTTGCCAGTCATTTTGTTTCATGCCGGAATTTCTTTGTTTTCTGGCGGCTATGCCGGGGTAGATGTGTTTTTTGTGATCAGCGGCTATCTGATCACCATCATCATTCTGGAAGAACGGGACGAAGGCCGTTTTTCGCTGCTGCGGTTTTACGAGCGGCGGGCCCGGCGCATTTTACCACCGTTGTTGCTGGTGATGCTGGCTTGCTTGCCCTTTGCCTGGATGTGGATGACGCCGGGCGAGTTGCTATCGTTTGCCAATAGCCTGCGCGCGGTGATTTTGTTTGTTTCCAACATTTTGTTCTGGAAAGAAAGCGGGTATTTTGCCCCCACGGCTGACGAAAAGCCCTTGTTGCATACCTGGAGCTTGGCGGTCGAAGAGCAATATTACCTGCTGTTTCCGCTGTTTTTGTTCCTCTGCTGGAGGCTGCGCCGCCCCTGGATTGCTGGGATTTTAGCGGTCATCTTGGCGGCAAGTTTGGCCTTAAGCGACTATGCGTCTTATGCCATGCCCGGCGCGGATTTTTATCTGACGCCGACGCGGGCTTGGGAATTGTTGGCGGGATCATTAACCGCCTTTGCGCTGTTTCGCCGCGCCCTCCAGGGGAATGGGGCGTTGCCGCCCTGAGGTCCGATCAGGTTGAGCATAACTGTACGCAGCTCAACGAGTACGTTTATGAGACCGTCAAAGCACAGAACATTAAAACGCTGATCCTGATTGCCCGCTGGAGCTATTATACCGGCAACGTTTTTGCCGGGGGCATGTCCTATATCACGCCGCTAGACGGCGGTGCCCGCAGTCAAGAGGTATCGCGACAGGCCTTTTTACATGGTCTAGATCTGACACTTGCCCGCTATCGGGATCTGGGAGTCCGAGTCGTTGTTGTGCGCCAAGTGCCGCACCAAAAGTACTTCCCGCTTGATATCTATTTGCGCGCCTATGAGCGTTCGGATGTGGCGACCACCATCACCCATATGTCCGTTGATCGTGCCACCCACGAGGCAACGCAGGCCTATGTCGATGCGGCCTTTGCTGACGCTGCCAAGCGCTATGACAACCTGACCCTGATTGACCTGAGCGATAGCCTATGCACCAGCGCCAATGATGGTGCCAATAACGGTGTTTGCCCGATTGGCAGTGCAGAGACCGCCTATTATTATGACGATAACCACCTTAGCAGCGTTGGTTCGGTGCGGATGGCGGGGCCGCTGTGGCAGGCCCTGCGCGATGCGGGCTTAGCCCAGGCGGTGGTTGGGGATGGATCGTAACGGCCTATTCCGCCGCCGAGCGGCTGCTTTCGCGGACCACGGCTAAAAAGGCGTCGCCATAGCGGCTCAGCTTGCCCGCGCCAACGCCGGGCACCTGAGACAAAGCGTCTTTGTCCGCCGGACGCCAGCGGGCGATTTCCAACAAGGTAGCATCGTGGAAAATCACATAGGGTGGCACGCCTTGCTCCTTGGCCAGCTCTAGGCGGCGGCTGCGCAAGGCCTGAAAGAGGGCCTCGTGGCGCGGATCGTCAAAGGCGATCTGTCGCCGTTCGCCCTTGCTGCGGGTCTTGCTGCGCGGAGAAGGATCTTTGCGCAGGCGGACCGATACCTCGCCGCGCAGCAAAGGCCGCACGTCAGGCCCCAGCACCAGGGCACCGTGGGATTCCATATCAACGCGCAAGGTTCCCATCGCCACCAATTGGCGCAGCACCGATTGCCATTGTTCCTTGCTGGTTTCACCGCCGACCCCCCAAGTGGGCAGGCGTTCATGGCCCAGCGAGCGCGTGCGTTCGGTGGAGCTGCCGCGCAAGACGTCAATCACATGCATGGCGCCAAAACGCTGGCCGGTGCGATAGATCGCCGAAAGGGCCTTTTGCGCTTCTTCGGTGCCGTCATAGGTTTCGACGGGTTCTAGGCAGGTATCGCAATTGCCACAGGGTTCACAACTGTCGGCAAAATACTCTAACAGCACTTGCCGACGGCATTGGGCGGTTTCACAAAAGCCGAGCAAGGCATTGAGCTTACGCCGTTCGATAGCTTTTTTCTCGTCCGGGGCCTCGGATCCTTCGATCATTTGCCGGACCTTGGCCACGTCTTGCATGCCATAGACCATCCAGGCGTCAGCAGGCAGGCCATCACGCCCCGCCCGCCCGGTTTCCTGATAATAAGCCTCAAGCGACTTTGGCAAATCCAAATGGGCAACAAAGCGCACATCGGGCTTGTCGATCCCCATCCCAAAGGCAATGGTGGCGACCATGATAATGCCGTCTTCGCGCAGGAATTTTTGCTGGTTCAGGGCGCGAATGTCTTTGGATAAGCCGGCATGATAGGCCATCGCAGGCAGGCCCTGTTCATTGAGCCAGGCTGCCGTCTCGTCGACTTTTAAGCGTGATAGGCAATAGATGATCCCGGCTTCGTCGGGGTGCTCGTCTTTGATAAAGCGCAGCAACTGTGCCTTGGGATTGTTTTTCAGGCCAACACGGTAACGGATATTGGGCCGATCAAAGCCCGATATAAAATGCGCGCCCTCGGCCAGCTGCAAACGTTCGACGATTTCGCGCCGGGTGGGGCCGTCGGCGGTGGCGGTCAGGCCAATGCGCGGTACACCGGGAAATCTGTCTGCCAAGGTTGCCAATTGCAGATATTCAGGGCGAAAGTCATGGCCCCATTGCGAAACACAGTGGGCTTCATCAATGGCAAACAATGACAACGAGCAGCGGCTTAGATGATCAAGAAACGCTGGCTGCATCAGCCGTTCGGGGGCGACATAGACCAGATCCAACTGGCCTTGCTGCATTTGCCGTTCCAAATCGACCATTTCGCCAAAAGAAACAGTGGAATTCAGCGCCGCCGCCCGCACGCCCAGTTGGTGCAAAGCTTCGACTTGGTCTTGCATCAGGGCAATCAGTGGACTCACCACCACCGCCACGCCGTCACGGCAGAGGGCGGGAACCTGATAACACAAAGATTTGCCGCCGCCGGTGGGCATCAGCACCAGCGCGTCGCCGCCTGCGATAACATGCTCAATGACTTCGCGTTGATGACCGCGAAAAGCATCATAGCCGAAAACAGAGCGTAAAATGTCGAGGGGTTTGGCCACCATGGGGGAACCTTATAGGCCAAACTGCCACAGGGGGGAATGGGGGGAAAAGCAGAACGAAAATTCGACGGCCTGTGCCATCGTCTAAATGCCTTCGCCATTGAGGACGATTGAACGTTCCGCAACCAATTGAGTTTGACGGTGGCGGAGCAAGGCTACGACATCTTGAACGTCAAATGGTTTACAGAGGTAGTCGTCAAAGCCTGCTTGATGGGCGGAATCGATGTCTTGCGCCCGCGCATTGGCGCTAAGGGCGATTAAGGGCAGAGTTGCGGTTGCTGGATTGGCACGCAAGGTTCGCGCCAAATCACCGCCGTCGCCATCGGGCAGGTTAATGTCAAGGAATGCCAAATCTGGTAGGGCTTGCTCAACGGCCGCTAAGGCTTCGGCGCAGGTTGTGGCCTCGGTCAACGAGATCTGCGGTAAAGTTGAAATCAAATCCCGCATCAAGGTAAGGTTGGCCGGGTTATCTTCGACATACAGCAGTGACAGCGGGACGGCGGGCAAATCAAAGGCCTCTGTGTCTGGCGATGCTAAGGCCGGGCGGCGACAAGGGTGCGTTAGATGGTCTTGGATGGTGAGCGCACAGGGCAGGGTGAACCAAAAGACGCTGCCTTCTCCCAAGGTGCTTTCCACGCCGATTTCGCCATTCATGGCTTCGAGCAGGCGCCGCGTTACCGCCAAGCCGACCCCTGTTCCCTCAACGGCCTGGGTCGCAGCAGAAACACGATGGAAGGGATCAAAAATCCGCTTTAAATGCGTTTCTGGAATGCCGATGCCGCTGTCTGCAATATTAATTTTGATCCACTGCGTGTCATTGGCACCGTCTATATTGTCGACCGTTACCGTCACCGTGCCTTGTGGCACGTTATATTTAATCGCATTGGAGACCAAATTGATCACCACTTGCTTTAGGCGCACGCGATCGGCTTGGACTTTTCTGATGGGAGCCTGTTCGTCATCGTGACACAGCGTCAGGGTTAGGGACTTTGTCTCGGTCAAGGGATGCAACATATCAACGCATTCTTCGAGCAGTCCGAGTACGTCAAAAGATTCAACCGATAAATCTAAATGGCCCGCCTCGATTCGCGCTAAATCTAAAACATCATTGATCAAGCCTAGCAAATGTTCACCGGCATCGACGATATGATTGACATATTGTAGTTGGGCATCAGCCAAGGGATTTTGACGCTGGAGGCGCAGCAACTGGGCAAAGCCAAGAATTGCATTCATTGGTGTGCGCAGTTCATGGCTCATATTGGCTAGGAATTGTGACTTTGCCGCGTTGGCACGTTCGGCTTCACTTGTTGCCAAGCGCAGCTTTTCGGCGTCTTCGACCTGTCGGGTGATGTCATGGCCGGTGCCACGATAACCGATCAAAACACCCGTGGCTGAAATCATGCGCTTGCCCGCCACCTGAGCGCGGACTTCACCACCCTTTGCGGTTTTGATTGCAAGTTCAAAAGACAGGCGTTCTGGGGTTATCAGCAATAAGGATCGCAAGCGAAACAAGGACAGATCAACCACCCGCATCATGCGGCAGCTGACAAAGGCCTGTAGGGTCTTGCCAATCAGCATTTCGGCAGGCCAGTCGGTTAATTGTAAAAATCGCTCGGAAATGGCAATGAGCTGCCCCTGGTTATCGGTTTCCCAAAACCAATCTGACGAGACTTCGGCCAGATCGCGAAACCGTCCTTCGCTATGACGCAGGGCGGTTTCGATGGCACGGCGTTCGGTGATCTCGTGATTAAGGTAGCTGGTTCGTTCCGCAACGCGGGCTTCTAGGTCTTCGTTGGCGCGACGCAGATTTTCTTCGGCCCTTTGGCGGGCGATAATCTGCGTATGGGCAGAGAGCAACTGGTTATTAAAGGCGCTGATCATATAGCCGATTTCGTTATCGTCATGACCATCAGGGATAGGAAGACTGCTGCAAGGGCCGGTCTTGCTGTGATCCATATCTTGTAGCGATTGCACCACCTGGCGCAAAGGGCGTGAGGTGGTGCCCATATAGGCCAGTGTCAAAGCCCCGCATAACAGCACAGTTTGTAAAAAGACGGCAGCAAGCCCCAGGGCCGCGCGCTCAAAAAATGCGGCCCCATCCAATGCCGGGGCGATAGAAATTTCCAAATAGCCTAACCCAATCATCTTTTGATTGGCTAAGGCCCCCTGTAGTGGGCGGCGGACGCTATAGGATGTTCCTAAAACCCGTTCTAAGACTTGGTATTCCCAGGTTCCTCGTTCTTCGCTGGTGGCTGCATTGGCTTCGGCCAAGGTATCGTTAAGGTCGGTAACAAGGCGCGCCGAATAAATCGCACTGCGCACGGTCAATCCGTCAACCACCCGCTGGGCTAAATAGGGGTCAAGGGTATAAGACGCTAACGCCGCCGAAGGCCGGGCGGCATCGAGTAAATGTTCAACCGTTTCACGTGTAGACTGGGTTTGTTGGCGATAGTCCCGATACCCCTGAGCAGCGCTAACAGCCAACCCGATCAGCAAAGCGATCACAGCCGTTAAGTGCAAATAACGTTGGTGAAGATGGCGGCGTAACGGGATCTGCATGGGGGGGGAGCCCAAAGATTGCGAAGGAGAGAGCAGCAAACGAAAAAATGCCTAAAGATTATCTTTGCACAAGGATGGCTCATTTCCACCATCACAAATTCATTTCCGTCTGAAATACTATGGTAATAGAGAGGTCAGGCGTTCACACTGGCCGTGCCGCAAGGCGCGCGCGATCTTTTGTAGGGTTTCTGAATGTTTAAAGCTGCTTTGTGTCTTTTGCTCGGGCTTGGGTTGCTGCTTGGCAGCGTGCCAAAGCGTGCGGCTGCCCTTGACAGCAGCTCAGCGCCCCTTCCAGATATGCAACGGCCTATCCATTTCGCATCGCTGTATTGGCCACCCTATGTGGGTAAGAATCTGCCTTTTGGTGGCACCGATGCCAAAATTTTGCGCGATGCCTTTGCTGCCGAGGGTTTGAAAGTCATTATTGATTATGTTCCCTGGACGCGCGCCCTGGCTTTGTTTGAAAGCGGGCGGGTTGATGGGGTTTTCCCCGAATACCCCGAAGGCGAACAAGCGTATCGCAGCTGCGCGCTGTCTCGCCCCTATAAATTAACCCAGCTGTCGATTGCGGAATCTAGCTTTGCCCCGCTAACCTGGAATACGGTCACCGATTTAACCCGATATCGGTTAGGGGTGGTGCGGGGCTATTTAAATACTCCGGATTTTGATGCTTTGGTGGCCAACGGCTTGATGACGGTCGAGGTGGAAAGCTCGGACGTGATCAACCTGCGCAAAGTCGCAGGACAGCGGGTTGATGGAGCTTTAATTGACCCCGAAGTCTATCGCTATCTTGCGGAAACCGATGTCAGCTTGCAGCCACTGCTGCATCTGATTCAGCTAAATCCCAAGCCATTGGCCGAGCGAACTTTGCATGTCTGCTTTTCTAATACCCCCCGAGGCAAGGCTTTGCGCGATATCTTTCACCACAGATTAGATGCCATCGGCATCGCTCCTAATGGGCAAAAGATATCGCTGGGAGCCAGTCAGCACAGCGAATAAGAGGCCGTTACCCTGGCATGTCGCGGGTTAAGGATGATGGCGCCGGCGGGCCCATTTCTGGCGCTTTGGGGTCTTCGTTGACCACGTTAGGGGCAGGAACTGGGTCATTTTTCCCATCCATGCGCAGATGCATCGGCGGCGCTTTGCCGTTGCGATCTTCGCCAAAATAAATGGTTTGGTGGGGGAAGGGGATTTCAATGCCCGCGATGTCAAAGGCCTTTTTCATCCGGCGATTAAATTCGCGCCCAACGCGCCACTGTTCAATCGGTTTGGTTTTGATGCGCGCACGGATTATTACGGCGCTGTCTGCAAACTGATCGACACCTTGAATATCCAGGGCATCCAAAATAGAGGGGCCATATTCTGGATCTGCGGCCAGATCGCTCGCCACTTCGGTCAAGACAGCGTAAACGTGGTCGAGGTCTTCGCGGTAGGCGACCCCAACATTGAGCACATAAAAGCTAAAGTCTTTGGTCATGTTGACAATCGTATCAACGGTGGAAAAGGGGATCGTATGTACGGAGCCTGAAACATCACGCAGGCGCATCGAACGGATCGACATTCCCTCGACCAAGCCTGAATGCCCCCCGGCCTCAACCACGTCACCGACTGAAACAGTGTCTTCGATCAGCATGAAAGCACCGGTGATGACGTCTTGCACCAGTTTTTGCGAGCCAAAACCCACCGCCAAACCAATGACCCCAGCCCCGGCAAGCAACGGCGCGATATTGACGCCAATTTCCGATAATACTGTAAGGATCACCACCACACCCAACACCATCACCAACACGGTGCGCGCCAGCGGCAGCAAAGTATGGGCGCGGGCAGAGCGTTCTAAAAGATTGCCGTCGGTATCGGTGGTGGAAAAATAGCGTTCGATCCAGGCACTGGCCAATTCCCAGACCAGTAAGGCCAGAACCAAAACCAGGGCGATGGTGACGGTACCAGAAGCCAACCGTTGCCCCAGACCATTGCTAAACCAAGTAAAGGTATCAAGTCCCCACGCTTGCAACAGGCCAAGCACCGAAAGCACGGCGATCAGGCTGCGGGCAACGGTTTCAACCAGGGATGAATAGCGGTTGGAACGCTTTTCCAAACCAGGGAACCGCGATTCAGTCTCGGGGCGTAGGGCAAAGGCCCGTTCTAGCCCCAGGCTCACCCCTTGCAGGGCGAGAATGGCGACCACAACAATCAGCACCGACCATGCCGTGGCCTGGGCCATAAACAAAAAGCCGCCTTTGACTTCGGTGACCCAGACCACAAAGGCCGCGCCGACATAAAGACTGGCCAAAATGTGCCAGACATCGGCCAACCGCTGGCGCAAAATTTGTGTCATTAGGCGACGACTGCGCCCTTGCTGCGGGGTGCCGGTGCCCCGGCGCAGAGCATGGGCAACGTTGGTGCGGTTTTGCAAAATAAAGATGATCAGAAGCGTTGCGACAAACAGGGCTAAGACCTTGAGCAACATCACTGCGCTACCGGCAGCCAAGCCTAGAACCTCGGCAATGACGACGGAAAAATAGCCCAAAATGGCCGTGCCGGCGATGCGGCGGATCCAAATCATCAGGTAGGCGGCGCTGAGATCGCTGATTGGCAGCATGCGAACCGATGCATGAGTCGGATAGAAAATAACATCACTGAGCGCGACCACGGCGCGTAACAGGGCTACAGCAACCACAAAGCCAATAATAGCTAGGCGCACACTGCCATTGGCATGCAGCATGGGTAAAACCACCCAGGCCGATGCCACCATTGCCACCGATGGCAGCAAGACCAAAATCGCGAGCAGACCCCGCAGAGGCCAACGTTCCCAAGTGGTCGAAATTTGAATGCCCATGGTCACGCGTGCGCGTAAAGGCCGCAACATTGCGCGAATGAACAACCGCGCCAAGGTGCCAATAAGCAAAACGGCCAGGGCTTTCGCCATGCCGATCATCAGCGCTTGGCGTTCGGCGGGCTCGTCTAAAAGCTCGCGCGTTTTAGACACTTGTTTTGGAATCGCCCCGAGCTGACGAACCAGTGTCGACAGTTGATCGCCAACCCTCCCCAGGCTTTGTGACACCGACGCCACCATTTGCGCGCCAATGTTGGGTTCTTGTGGGCCTTGCCGTGCGGCTTGCTGGGCTGCGAGTGCCGCTTTGAGGGTATCGACGAATTCGGTTCGTTTTCCGTCATCTTCGAGGGTTTTGACCAGGGATTGCAGGGCCTCCTCACTGAGTGCCGGGCTGGTGGCGTCGTGGCGTGGGGTGGCCGTTTGCTGTGCCTGGGATCCGACACTGGAAAGCCCAAGAAACACAACCGCGAGCATTATGGCAATAAGCATGCGAAGGGTGAAAAACACGGCGACAAGGGGGCGGTTCACGGTGAAATCCCTGCAGAGTAAAAACTTTTGGGTTGGGCCATTTGGCATCAATCAGTGTATCAGCAATGGGTGCGCTGCGGTAAGGGCAAGATCTTAGCGAAGCTAGCGGGGACGTTTGAAAGAGAAGAAAGCATTTTTCGTTCTTTTGCGGTCACGGAAAATAGTCTAAGATTTTGTTTTATAAGCAAATACCCTGCCGCAGATGGCTCCTTCTGTGCAGGGGAGCTCTAGGAATAAGGATTTCCGCGCTGATGATCGTGACCCTTTATCATAACCCCCGCTGCTCCAAGTCGCGGGCGACGCTGGCCCTCCTTCAGGAACATGGCGTCGAGCCGACGATTGTCGAATACCTAAAAACGCCGCCCTCTGCCGCTGAACTGACCGCGATCTTGGCCAAGTTGGCGATGACGCCAAAGGATCTCATCCGCCGCAAAGAAGCCACCGAGGCCGGGGTTGATATGGATTTGCCCGCCGATCAGCTGATTGCTGCCATGGTCGCCAATCCATCGGTGATCGAGCGGCCAATTATGGTGACGGCAGACAAAGCACGAGTCGGTCGCCCCCCCGAATCCGTACTGGAAATCTTGCCAGCCTAGGGCAAATCCCGCGCATATAGAGATATTTACACCGCCGTGTTTGCATTAGGTAACGCAGCGCAGGTCGGGCGTTGAAAGCCGCGCCTGCGCTTGTCTTTGCCGGGAACCTGCACTTTCTAGAGGCATTGCGACCCAAGAGTATATTTGGTTTCGTGAATACGTGTATTGTCGATGGTAAATATTAAAAGCCTGCGGCAAAAGGACGGTATAGATCGTCATACAGATCATTTTCGACATTTATAAAAAGCTCTAGCGCTTCCCTTTCAACCAGGGCTGTAAGGTGCCTTTCTCACTGTCAAATTATTGTCACTGGTTTTGTTAGCAGCGCAATCTTATCCAAGCAGCGTGTGGGGCTTTGGTCGCCACATTTCTTTTATGCCGTTTTGCTGCAGGTCTTCGATTGAGAAACCCCATGCGACTCCCCGTTCGGTTTGGCATTCGCGCCCGCCTTTGGCTGGCTTTGCTCGCGGTTTCTGGCATGACGTTGATTGCGAGCACAGTCGCCTGGGTGAGCAGCGATAGTTCTAGTCAAGCGATGACCCAGATGGTTAATGGCGAAGTCCCGGCCATGATCGCCTTGTCCCATCTTAATCAGCGCAGCACGCAGTTGGTGGCCGCAGCCGCACCGATTCTATTTGCCGAAAACCAACTCTCGTTATCCCAGCAACAGGCGCAATCCCGTGACGCTGAACAGGCGTTGGCCGTTAGCATCACTCAGGCGCGCCAACATTTGGGCGACAGCGAGACGTTACGAGATATTGAACACGGCGCGCAGCAGATCAGTAACCATATGTCGGCCCTGTCGATGGCGATGGAACAAAGTCTGACCCTGCGGCGGCGCTATTTGGTTTTGGCCGAGCAGGTCGATGTTTTGCAGCAAGAATACCGCGTTTTGGTCAGTCTGTTATCCAACAGCCAGGATGCCGACGTAAATTTTTTAACCGAGACCAACCGGGTGATGGCCACACTGGGGGAAGTCTGGCATGCCCGTGACCCCCAGCAGGTTCAAGCCCTGCGCAATAGGCTGAACAGCGCCTTTTCCATTCTTGATGCGGCCCGCGCCACGCTGATGCACCAACCGCTGCCAAACCTTGATTTGATTGCTTTTATTGACCGCCTGAGCAGCATTTCCCGCGCCGATGGAAATGTTTTTGATCTAAAACAGCGAGACCTTGCCGCCCGCATGATCGCCGCAGATCGGTTGGCGGCAATTTCGCCCCTGGCCCAGGACATGAACACTCATCTGGGGGTGCTGTCTTTGTCGTTGCAAAACCACATCCACCAGCAACATCAAGACATCGAAACCATCCTGAGCAACGGCAATTTGATTTTGCTGTTATCGTCGGGGATGAGCTTGCTCGTGGCGGCGTTGATTGCTTGGCGTTATGTGGGGACTTCGGTGGTTGGGCGCCTGAACCGCTTGGCGATCAGTATGCATTCCATCGCCGAAGGGAATCTCAGTGCCCCGATCCCGGTTGGAGGGCGGGACGAGCTTTCCGAGATGGCGCGTGCCTTGGTGGTGTTTCGCGATGCTTTGGCTCATTTACGCCATTTGGCCACTCACGACACCCTGACCGGCCTCGCCAACCGTCGCTTAGTCGAGGAAAAATTAACCAGCCTGATCACCGGCGGCAGTGGTCCCGGAACGGTGATTTTTATTAACTTGTGTGGCTTTAAAGATGTGAACGACACCTTTGGTCATTCTGTTGGTGATCAAATGCTGCTGGCCATCGCTGACCGCCTGCGCTGGGTGGCGCGCAGCACCGATAGTGTGGGACGTTTGGGCGGCGATGATTTTGTCTTGCTGGTTCCTGGCTTGGTGTCGTTTAGCGAAGTGGAGATCTATCTGGAGGGAATGGAAGCCGTTCTTTCCGCCCCGATCATCCTTGATGTGATCGAAATTGATCCGCATCCCTCGATTGGCATCGCCCGCTACCCTATTGATGGGAACCAAGCCAGTGCTTTGCTGCAAAATGCCGAAATGGCCATGCGCCGCGCGGATACTCAGCCGCGGCCTTTGTGCTTTTACACGGCGGAAATGGGCCGTCAGGTTCAGCAACGCCAAGCTATCCGCGCCGATTTGCGCCATGCCATTGATGGCGGCCAGCTAGAGCTGTATTACCAGCCCAAGATTGACCTGAGCAGCGATAGCATTCGCGGCATGGAGGCCCTGGTGCGTTGGAATCATCCTGAACGCGGGCGGATTAACCCGGTTGATTTCATCCCCATCGCCGAGCAATCGGGGTTAATTCTCCCGTTGGGAGAATGGGTCTTGGTCGAAGGTTGCCGTCAAGCCAAACGCTGGCGAGACGCGGGATACGGCGATCTGCGGGTCGCGGTGAATATGAGCCCGGTGCAGATCTTGTGTCATGATGTGGTGGCCCTGGTTCGTCAAACCCTAGAAGACACCGGCCTGCCGCCACACTTATTGGAAATTGAAATCACCGAAGGCGTGTTGATGCAAGAAGAAGCCCGCGCCTTACAGCGCTTGCGGGCTTTGCGTGATTTGGGGGTTCATCTGGCGATTGATGATTTTGGCACCGGCTATTCGTCGCTGAGTTACCTGCGGACGCTGCCTGTTACCTGCCTTAAAATCGATCAGTCCTTTGTTCGCCACTTAACCGAAAACGACGAAGACGCGCGTTTGAACCGGGTGATTATTGGCATGGCCCATGATTTTGGCCTAGAAGTTGTGGCCGAGGGCATTGAAACCGCCGCCCATGCCGACTTTCTGCGGGTTGAAGGCTGTGACTTAGGCCAAGGGTATTTTTATGCCAAGCCGTTGAACGTCAGCGACTTTACCGCCCTTTTAGCAGATCCCCCACGCTGGCTCACGGTCGAGGAGCCCACCGCCGCTGTCGTTGGTCGTGGTGCGATGAAGGATGCGTCGATCCTGCCCTTTTCCTATCGTAATTAGGGCACTCTATAGAATATGCTCGTGATCTGTAGATATTCAAACGCAAATGTGTCGTCGCAGATAGGGTCATCTGCTCGGGATTGGCTTGTTTCTAACGCCCCCACGGGCCACGCCGAGGCCCCTGGGCTGACGACGGCGGGGACGCGGGGCGGCGGGGTGCCCTTTGCGGCGATGTCCCTTGGCTGGCGGCCAATTGGCGCAGGGCCGCCGTACGGTTGGCGGTGCTTGGATGGGTGGAAAACAGGTTATCCATCGGTCGGCCATTTAGGGGATTGATAATGAACAGATGCGCCGTTGCCGGATTGCGTTCGGCAGTAGTATTGGGCAACTGATGAGCGGCAGTTTCCAATTTTTCCAGCGCCGAAGCTAACCATAGCGGATTGCCACAAATCTCTGCCCCCATGCGGTCGGCGTCATATTCACGGCTGCGCGAAATGGCCATCTGCACCAGCATTGCCGCCATTGGGGCGATGATGCTCATCACGATCATGCCCACCAAACCCAGGCCGCTCCCACCTTCCTCGTCATTACGCGCAGGGGCAAAAAAGAATGCCAGATTGGCCAGCATGGAAATCGCCCCGGCTAAGGTGGCGGTAATGGTCATCGTCAGGCTGTCGCGATTGCGCACATGGGCCAGTTCATGCGCCATCACGCCGGCGACTTCTTGGTGCGATAGCAATCGTAACAGACCGCTGGTTGCTGCAACGGCGGCATGATCGGGATCGCGCCCGGTGGCAAAGGCATTGGGTTGCTCGGCATCAATGATATAGACCTTTGGCATCGGCATGTCGGCCTGTTGGGCGAGGGTGCGCACGACGCCATAATACCCTGGCGCTGTGCTTTCATCGACTTGGCGGGCACCATACATCGACAGCACTAAGCGATCTGAATTCCAATAGGCAAAAAAATTCATCGCTACCGCCACCAGCAGGGCGATAACGGTGCCGGTTGGGCCGCCGATCAAATAGCCAATGCCGACAAACAGGGCCGTCATTGCGGCCAGTAAAAGGGCGGTACGCGCGGTGTTCATGGTCGTTTCTCGTTAATCAGGGGCTCATCCCAATAGGGGGGGGTGCTCTTAGGTCATGAGGTAGAGCGTTTGCCAACGTTTCTCAAGGGGGAGCAACTCAGAGTCTAGAAAAGGCGAGCGGTCTGCGCCATCATGCGCCCTTATGATTCGATGAGGCCCCGATGTCCCGCCCGATTGTCTCCCCTATGCAACCATGCCCACTGTCCCCATCGTTGTCGGTTTGCGACGGAGGCTATCGGATTGCTGTTAGCGTTTTTGCCATTATTCCGGTCATTGGCTATTTAGCCCCCCTGGGCCTATGGGCTCCTTGGGCCTTGTTGCTGCTCATTGCTGGGGGGGAAACCCTGTGGTCATGGCATCGTGCCGGTAGGCCGTTGTGGAGGGGGATGTCGCACGGCTTTTGGCATCAGCCTATGAGTTGGTTCTTGCTGTTACCAGTTCTTGGCGTGCTCACCGCACCTTGGTCATTGCTGCCGGCCCTCTCGGCAGGACGGGCGGTAGGGTTAGGAGTGCAAATTTTAGCCACTTTGGCGGTGGTTGCTTGGTTGGGGCGCTTGCCATGGCGGCGGCGCTGTTGGTTGATCGCCAGCAGCGGTATCGCTGCGACCCTGGTCGGGGCGGGGATGGTGCTTGATGTTGCCATGGGCGCGCCCCTGGCGGTGGCCTTACATGGCGATACGCCCTATATCATCAGTGGTGGATCGGCTTCACGCGGAGCAGTTTTACATGCTTTGCTTTTGTTTCCCGCCGCTGCTGGCCTATGGCGTTTGGGTTATCGCGCCTTTGCTGTGGCGCTCATCGTCGGCGGCGTCGGAGTGGTGGGGATGAACACATCCGATACCGCCATGATGGGGACCTTCCTTGGCATTGCCTTGGGTGGAGTTCTGGCTTTGCTACCGGTTCTGGCGCGTATTTTGGCGCCATTAGCAGTGGCTACGGTCCTGTTGATGCCTGCAGCGGTGCCCATTTTGCAGCATACGGCCTATTGCCACACCATTATGGCTGCACCCTCTATTGCTCATCGTTTGGCGATTTGGGGGACCGTTCATGATCTGATTCTGGAAAAACCTCTTTTGGGATGGGGCGTTGATGCCGCGCGTTCGGCTCCGGGGGGGAAGGAAGCCCTATACCTACGGGCTTGCGATGACAGTGGTGCCGCGACAGGGCAAGTCGAGGTCATCGGCGAAGCAATTCCCCTCCATCCCCACAACGGTGCCTTGGACCTGTGGTTCAGCTTGGGCGCTGTTGGAGTCCTTGCCGCCTGCTGGGCGTTGTGGCGCAGCTTTTCTGCGGCGACAAAACGCTGGCCTGGGCGCTTGGGTGCGGCAACCCTGGGGGCGACCAACGCGATTATTTTTGTCACTATCTTGCTCGGCTATGGGCTATGGCAAGGCTGGTTTACCGCTTCGATCTGCCTCAGCCTGTCGGCATTGTCTTTGCTGCCGGGCGATGATAACGAGGCCACCCAACACACGAGGATTTCCAATGGCTGACACTGCGAAACCAAGCGCTGATATTCCGCTGAGCAAAACCCCCGCTGCCGAGGCCCCGCCAGCGCCTCCGTCTGATGCTGAAGCGGTCCCCGAGCTGGGCGGCCAAAAAGGCCCCGAGCCGACCCGTTTCGGCGATTGGGAAAAGGGCGGACGCTGCACGGATTTCTAAAAACGCCACCGTTTCCCTTCAGGCCCCCAGCGTAAACAGGCGGTGGGTTTCTAGAGCGTTTTGCCTTTACTCTGAAACGCAAACACGTTCTAAGGTCTTGAGGTATCGCATTTTTTTGCGCAAAAACAATTCTCTAGGCTGAAGAAAAAAGGGCATTCCCCGTATTTTGGGGAATGCCCTTTCTCGTTGTTATGACTGAACGTTACCGAATGCGCGTTAGTGCGACGAAGCACCCTCGGCACCCAGGCCCGTTTGGCTGCGCACGTATTGGGCGGGGAACTTGGCCCGCTCTTCGTCCGAAGCCTTGCTCTTGTCGGTGATCGAAAAGAACCAAATGCCAAAGAACGCCACCGGCATCGAGAACAAGGCCGGCTGCTTAAAGGGGAACAGCGGCTCGGCAAAGCCAAGAATATCTTGCCACACCGTCGGCCCCGTGATCACCAGCAACAGCGCAGTGGCCAAGCCCAAGAAACCACCGATCAAAGCGCCACGGGTGGTGGTGCCTTTCCACATCATCGACAGGATCAACACCGGGAAGTTCGCCGAGGCGGCAATGGCAAAGGCCAAGCCAACCATGAAAGCAATGTTCTGCTTTTCGAACAAAATCCCCAACACCACGGCAATCACGCCCATTGCCAAAGTGGCAATCTTTGAAACGCGAATTTCCGTCTTTTCGTCAGCCTTGCCCTTTTTGATCACCGACGCATAAAGGTCGTGTGACACCGCTGACGCCCCAGCCAAGGCCAGGCCCGACACCACCGCCAAGATGGTGGCAAAGGCAACCGCCGAAATAAAGCCGAGGAAAATATCGCCGCCAACAGCTTTGGCCAGGTGCATCACCGCCATGTTGTTGCCGCCGATCACTGCGCCTTCTGCGGTCAGGTATTCGGGATTGGTGCCAACGATAACAATCGCCGACAGCCCCAAAATGCCCACTACCAAAAAGAAGTAACCGATAAAGCCAGTGGAATAGACCACCGATTTACGGGCTTCTTTGGCGTCGGTGACGGTAAAGAAACGCATCAGAATGTGCGGCAAACCGGCGGTGCCAAACATCAGGCCCAAGCCCAAGGAAAAGGCTTCGACCGGGTTTGACAGCAAGCCGCCCGGCTCCATGATCTTATCGCCCAACTTGTGGACTTCGACCGCTTTGGTAGCCAGGGTTTCCAGGCTAAAGCCAAACTGGCTCATCGCCATCACCGCCATAAAGGTGCCTGCACCCAACAGCAAGCAAGCCTTGATGATTTGCACCCAGGTGGTGGCCAACATGCCGCCAAAGGTGACATAGGCAATCATCAGAATGCCAACCAGAACCACCGCATAGGCATAATCCACCCCAAACAGCAGTTGGATCAGCTTACCAGCACCCACCATTTGAGCGATCAGGTACAACGACACCACCGACAACGACCCACAGGCCGACAGGGTGCGAATTTGCGTTTGCCCCAGGCGATAAGCGGTGATATCGGCAAAGGTATACTTGCCCAAATTCCGCAGACGTTCGGCCATCATGAACAAAATCAGCGGCCAGCCCACCAGAAAGCTGATGGAGTAAACGAACCCATCATAGCCCTTGGCAAAGGTCAGGCCGGTCAGGCCCAGCAAGGTCGCCGCCGACATATAGTCGCCCGCAATCGCCAAACCGTTCTGAAAGCCGGTGATGCCACCGCCAGCGGTATAGAAATCTTTTGCCGACTTGGTGCGGCGCGCTGCCCAATAGGTGATACCCAGGGTCAGCAGCACGAACACCAGGAACATGCCGATGGCAATCGGGTTTACCGCTTGCTTTTCCACCGCGCCCTCGATTGCCCCGGCGGCCCAAGCCGGTGCAGAGGTCAGCGCCAAAAGTGCCGGAGCCGCCACCAGGCCGCCCAGCGAAACCGTGAAACGAGAAACAGTGCTCACGACTTGCTCTCCTCGATGATCTCGCGGTTCAGCTTTTCAAACTCGCCATTGGCGCGCACGACGTAAACCGCCGTCAGCACCCAGGCCAGAATGATAATGCCCGCCCCGATGGGAATGCCCACCGACAGGGTTGCCCCTTCGCTGACCTTAACGGCGAGCATTTCGGGCTTGAAGGCGACAATCATCACGTAGCCATAAAAGACAATCAGCATGATTGCCGACAGCAGCCAAGCAAACCGCGAGCGCTTTGTTGTGAGCTCTTTAAAACGCGGATTTGCCAGGATGCGTTGTGTTGCATCTTGTTGCATCGGAGTCCCCTCGAAGTATTTTATGTCTCTCGGCGTTCCTGAACCCCCAGGATCGTCGAACATATTGCGCTGCAATAGCTGCAGTGCACAGAGAGGGTGATAAACGGGCTACAAAATGATTTCCAGAGAAATAATTACAAGAGAACGCAATTATTGACCCTCCCTAAGGGCAACTTGCGCAATATCATTGCGGAATGCTCTGGTATTACCCCGTGTGAAATGTGGATTTTTCGCAGCCAGACCCCACTACACAGGGGTAGTTTTGTTGCGTAGACCTGCCGTGCAAACGATACCTTGGCCAATTTTCCCCTACAGGGCGACGTCAGCCAAAACCACCTCGGCATCCTGTTCTGCCGTTAACACAAAGCGCTCACTCTCGGCAACCACCAGCCCATCACGGGGATTAAGCAGCACCGTCTCGCCATCGGATGTTTCCACCGTCACCTGCCCTCGCGTCGGCACCAAATAGGCCGCACGCCCGCTGCCAAGCTGGTGAATGGCTTGCCCCTTAGCATTCAGCAGGCCGCCAAAGATCGCCGCATCTTGATAGATCTCAATCGCCCCACTCTGTGCATCTTGTTGCCGCCCCGAAGCCACGGCGGTCAGCCCGCCGGGGGTTTTCGGAAAGGCGCGGTTTTCCCAACGCGGGGTTACTCGTTTACGGGCCGGAACGATCCAAATCTGGAACAAGGTCATATCCTCAGCTTCCAGGTTATATTCGGCGTGAACAATGCCACTTCCCGCGCTCATCACCTGAACATCGCCGCTTTCGGTACGGCCTTTGTTGCCCAGGCCGTCCTGGTGCGAAATGGCGCCTGTGCGCACATAGGTGATGATTTCCATATCGCGGTGCGGGTGGGGGTCAAAGCCGGTGCCGGCGCGGATACTGTCATCATTCCACACCCGCAACGACCCCACGCCCATGCGACTGCGATCGTAGTAATCAGCGAAACTAAAGTGGTGATGCGCATCCAGCCAGTCATTTTTAAACGCGCCAAGCGACGAAAACGGACGATGATCAAGCATGGCAAAGGAATCCTTGCGAAAGAGTCTTGCGCCACCAGGCGCGGATGTCAGGGAAAACGGGTTCTTTTATGAGCCAAAAAACCAGGGATTAGCCCAGCGCGTCGCGTCCATGCGGCGTGGTAAAGTCAGGCTCGCCACCTTTGGCGACAACGCCACTCGGGTTCAGGGCCCGCTGGCTGCCGTAATAATGGCGCTTGATGTGATCCATCCGCACCGTCTCGGCAATGCCGGGAACCTGATACAGATCACGCAAATAGCCCCACAGTGCCGTGGTGTCGCTGATGCGATAGGCGTTGCATTTAAAGTGGCTGTAATACACAGCGTCAAAGCGCACCAGGGTGGTGAACAGGCGCCAATCCGCCTCGGTGATCGTGGCGCCGGTCAAATAGCGCTGGGTGCCCAACAGCCCCTCGAGCCAATCCAAAGCCCGGAACAGACTGTCATAGGCATCGTCATAAGCCGCTTGGCTGGTGGCAAAGCCCGCCCGGTAAACACCATTGTTAATCTCGGGGTAAATGCGCGCATTCAGCGCATCAATCTGTGACCGCAGCGCCGCCGGATAAAGATCCGGCCCCCTGGCCAAATCACCAAAGGCGCTGTTCAGCATACGGATGATTTCCGACGATTCATTCGATACGATGCTGTTGCTCTGGCTATCCCATAACACCGGCACCGTCACCCGTCCGGTCATTTCCGGCTTGGCCAGGGTGTAAATTTCGTGCAAATGCCGCGCGCCCTTCACCGGATCAACGCCGGGGCCAATCTCCCACCCCTGTTCCAACATGTCCGGGCCAACCACCGTCACCGCGATCACCTCGCCCAGCCCCTTGAGGCTGCGCACAATCAGCGTCCGGTGCGCCCAAGGGCACGCATAAGACACATACAGCCGATACCGCTCCGCCTGTGCCGGATAAGCACTGTCAGCCGCCGGTTCAATCCAGTTGCGGAACTTTGCCTCTTCCCGTTCAAAACGGCCCCCCGTCTTATTGGTGTCGTACCATTGATCTTGCCATTGGCCCTCAATCAACACGCCCATCGGGTCGCCTCCATCTTTGTTCGTTCTGCGTTAGACTTAAGGTAAGCCCCGCAGGCAACAGAGACAATCCGCGTTATTTTCACAATATTGTTGCGAAATTTGGCACAATGGAGGGAGGAGAGGGAGGACGGGAGTTTTCCCTAACGGGAAAAGCGCTGCCGCGCGGGCTTTTCACGGGGCCCAAGGGCCCCGCACCCCGGTTTTAGGATGGCGACGACGGCGCTAAGGCGGCTTGAATGCCGCGGAGGGTTTGTTTGAATATCTGTGTGTTGGGGTGATCTGCGCCAAGACGGGCTTCGGCAATGCTAACCGCGCGGGTGGCGAGGGGAAGGGCTTCGCTAAGGCGATGTTGATAATAATATAATATCGCCAGATTATTCAAAGAGGTGGCAACATCTGGGTGATCCTTGCCCAGGGACCGCTCGCTGATGTCCAGATCTCGCAGATAGAGAGGCTCTGCGGCCTCATAGCGCCCTTGAGTCTCATACAAACCAGCCAGATTATTCAAAGAGGTGGCAACACCTGGGTGATCCTTGCCCAGGGACCGCTCTCTGATGTCCAAGGCACGCAGATAGAGGGGCTCTGCGGCCTCATAGCGCCCTTGAGTCTCATACAAAGTAGCCAGATTATTCAAAGAGGTGGCAATATCTGGGTGATCCTTGCCCAGGGACCGCTCTCTGATGTCCAAGGCACGCAGAAAAAGGGGCTCTGCTGCGTCATAGCGCTCTTGATCCTGATACAAACCAGCCAGATTATTCAGAGAGGTGGCAATATATGGGTGATCTTTGCTCAGAATCCCCTCTAGGATAGCCAAGGCACGCAGATAAAGAGGCTCTGCGTCGTCATAGCGCCCTTGTGCCCGATAGAGTTCAGCCAGATTATTCAAAGAGGTGGCAACATTTGGGTGATCCTTGCCCAGGGACCGCTCCTTGATCTCCAAGGCACGCAGATAGAGAGGCTCTGCGTCGTCATAGTGCGCTTGAGCCTTATACAAAGCAGCCAGATTGTTCAAAGAGGCGGCAACATCTGGGTGATCCTTGCCCAGGGACCGCTCCTTGATCTCCAAGGCACGCAGATAGAGGGGCTCTGCGGCCTCATAGCGCCCTTGAGTCTCATACAAAGCAGCCAGATTATTCAAAGAGGTGGCAACATCTGGGTGATCCTTGCCCAAGGACCGCTCCTTGATCTTTAAGGCACGCAGATAGAGGGGCTCTGCGGCCTCATAGCGTCCTTGTGCCTGATACAAAGCAGCCAGATTATTCAAAGAGGTGGCAACATCTGGGTGATCCTTGCCCAGGGACCGCTCGCTGATGTCCAGATCTCGCAGATAGAGGGGCTCTGCGTCGTCATAGCGCCCTTGATCCTGATACAAACCAGCCAGATTGTTCAAAGAGGTGGCAACACCTGGGTGATCCTTGCCCAGGGACCGCTCCTTGATCTCTAAGGCGCGCAGATAGAGGGGCTCTGCGTCGTCATAGCGCCCTTGATCCTGATACAAACCAGCCAGATTGTTCAAAGAGGTGGTAACACCTGGGTGATCCTTGCCTAGGGACCGCTCCCTGATCTCCAAGGCCCAGCCCAGGTAGTGTAATAGATCCGCCTTTGTTAACGGGGCTTGCGCCACGTCAAGACCACGGCGGCAAATTTCCTCAGCTTTTGCATATTGCCCAGACCGCAGCAACGAACCTCCGGCATCACCCAGGAACCCAGCCTGTTGATCGGGGTCAATTGGGGCGATGATGTCTGCTGCTTTTTGGTACAGGTCTGCGGCGGCGGTATAGTCAAAGCGGGCGTCTTTGAGGCCGGCATTGGTTGCCGTGGCTTCGGCGGCAATTTTGCGTTTTTCAGCCGCCTGGGCTTCGTCGGCTTCAAAGCTGGTGGTGGCTTTTTCGCTTAAAGTCTGCAGAATTTTCTCTGCCGCCTCAAGATCGCCCTTGTCGATCGCCTGAAGGGCTTTCTCTTTGAGAGCCTTTAGCTCTTCGGTATCGGGTTGAATGCTCTTTAAACGCGCTTCGGCGTTTTGCAGGCTTTCCACATAATGCTGAATGAGGGCGGGCAGCTCAGCCGGGTCACTTGTTTTTGCTTGCGCCGCAATCATGGCTTGGCGGATGACCACCTCAGACGTCTGCAATTGCTTTGAAATATTTTCGATAGAGGCCGCTTGATTTGCATTGGTATTGACAAGAGTTTCCA
>CEGD01000369.1_pt1 | contig 22061 bp, 16 predicted proteins | sample 306751 | NCBI WGS metagenome assembly CEGD01 (sample SAMEA2755657, study PRJEB7226) | microbial mat metagenome | biome: microbial mat; feature: hypersaline; material: grass silage | place: USA | collected 2014-02-19 | depth 0 m
GGATGGGGGGCGGGGAGTTCTTGGCGGCGTTTCCTGTGGATGTGTGCTGCGGTTATGATCGTCTGTGCCTTTCCCCCACGTCATGCTTATGCCAATGCAGCACCGTTGCCGCCGTCGCCACAACGGCCTTTGGTGGCTGATTTATCGAAACATTTGGTTGCGATCACCACCGGTTTTGCCGGCACCGAAGTCCTGATGTTTGGTGCTACCGATGGCCCAGGCGATGTGGTGTTGGTGGTTCGGGGGCCGACGCATCACGAAGTGGTTCGCCGCCAAGCTAAATTGGCGGGGATGATCTGGGCCAACCGATCATCGGTGACTTTCACCAATGCCCCGAGCTTTATGCTGGTGGCGTCCAGCCGCCCGGTCGAAGATATCCTCCCCCTCGAGGTGCAAGAACGGCACCAGATGACCCCGAGCACCTTGTCGTTAACCTATGAAGGACTGAGCGATGGTGAAACACTGTCGCATTACCGCGAGGCATTGGTGCGTCTAAAGCGCAGCGAGGGGCTTTATGATTACAAGCCTGCGGCGGTCAATCTGTTGGCAAATCGACTGTTTCGCGCTGACCTCTATTTTCCGTCGAATGTCCCCACCGGCACCTATAGCGCCGAGGTCTATTTGGTCCGTGACAGCCAGGTGGTTTCCGCCGAGATCACACCGCTAGTCATTTCCAAAGTCGGCGTCGGCGCCGAGGTTTACCACTTTGCCCATGATCATTCGGCTTTGTACGGATTGGCGGCAATTTTAATCGCGGTTGGTGCCGGTTGGGCGGCAGGCTTGGCATTCCGCAAGAGCTAACAGGTTTAGCAGCGATAGGAGACTCCATGAGCACTGACGATACCCCCCAGTCCCCCGCCAACCCCGAGGTATCAAGCCGAACCTTTTTGGTGGTGGTTGACGAAAGCGAAGAAATGCGCGCTGCCCTGCGCTTTGCGTCGAAACGGGCGCGCAACACCGGCGGGCAAGTGGCTTTGCTGCACGTGATCGAACCCCCGGAATTTCAGCATTTCGCCGGAATTGGCCGCCTGATGAGCCAGGAAGCCTATGCCAAGGCCGAAGAATCCCTGCATCGTTTGGCCGCTGAAGTCAATGGCACCACCGGCCATTTTCCCATGCTTTATATCCGCGAAGGCGATGCGGCAGAGGAACTGCTGGGTTTAATCAATGAAGAACCCTGCATTTCGGTCCTGGTCCTTGCCGCAGGCACCGGCCCCGAAGGCCCCGGTCCGTTGGTCAGCGGCGTTTCTGGAAAGCTGTCTAATAAATTGCGGGTTCCGGTTACCATCGTTCCCGGTCATCTTTCCGACGACGATATCGATTTTCTTTCCTAAAGCAGGGAACGCGGCGCCCCATGGGCTAAGGCTTGCCAAATGCGCTTGTTCAGCCCATTTAGGGGGGATAGGACGGCATTTGTGGCATCGACGCCACCCTGTCGGCCGCTCCCCCCATCACCACCCTAGAAGCAGTGGACCGTGCGATGTTTATCCAGACTGAACAGACCCCCAACCCCGCCAGCCTAAAGTTTATTCCTGGCCGCGCTGTGCTTGAGTCCGGTAGCAGCAATTTTACCAGCCTGGAAGACGCTGCCAACAGCCCGATGGCGCAACGTCTGTTTGCCATTAGCGGCATCCAAGGGGTCTTTTTGGGCCGTGATTTCATTACCATCACCAAAAGTGAAGAGCGCGATTGGCAGGTGCTCAAGCCGATGGTTCTAGGTGCAATCATGGAACATTATACATCAGGTCAGCCGGTGGTGATCAGCGGCAGCGACACCGCAGCCTCGACGGTGAGCGAAGCTGATTCGGATGTGGTGGCCCAGATCAAAGAACTAATTGATACCCGCGTGCGCCCTGTGGTCGCCAACGATGGCGGCGATATCACCTTCCATGATTTTAAGGATGGTGTGGTCTATTTGACCATGCGCGGGGCTTGTTCGGGCTGCCCCAGCTCGACGGCAACGCTCAAGCATGGCATTGAAAACATGCTGCGCCACTTTGTCCCCGAAGTGCAGTCGGTCGAAGCTGTTCAGTAAGGCAGCATTTATTGTGCGGGGCGATTGGCCCCGCACCAAGCGGAAAAACTGTCATAATTCGTTGTTTTACAATAAAATAGATCGTCTTATCTGAGCCTAGCAGCTCGGGGTTTACTCTCAAGGATTTTACCGGGCATGGACTTCCGCGACGATCAAATTCATCGCTATGCGCGCCATATTTTGCTGCCAGAAGTTGGTGGCCTGGGTCAACAAAAGCTTCTGCAATCGAAAGTTTTGTTGGTTGGTGCCGGCGGACTGGGCTCACCGCTGGCGCTCTATCTCGCCGCCGCAGGCGTTGGCACGTTGGGGCTGGTTGATGATGATCGGGTGGAACTTTCCAACCTGCAACGGCAAATCGCCCATACCACCGACCGCATCGGCCAGCCAAAGGTCGAAAGTGCAGCAACGGCGATCACCGCCCTTAACCCTGATGTCCAGGTGGTGCGCCATCAACAGCGACTCACGGCGGCCAATGCGTTGGATTTGATTGCCGACTATGATCTGGTTGCCGATGGCACCGACAGTTTTGAAAGCCGCTTTCTGATCAATGATGCCTGCTTTTTTGCCGGGAAAACCCTGGTCAGCGCGGCGATTTTGCGCTTTGACGGTCAGCTTGCTACCTATAAGCCGCACGCGGGGGGCCCGTGTTACCGCTGCATCTTCCGCGAGCCTCCGCCTGCTGGACAAGTCCCCACCTGTGCTCAGGCCGGAGTCTTGGGGGCGGTTGCCGGAACCATGGGAACATTGCAAGGCACCGAGGTGGTCAAAGAACTGCTAGGGGTAGGGCAATCAATGGCTGGGCGATTGCTGATTTACGATGCCCTGGAAACGACATTTCGCACCATCAAAGCCAAACGCGACCCCGGATGCCCACTTTGTGGTGATCATCCGACCATTACCACGTTATCCGATACCCCTAGCGCCGCCTCCTGTGCCCGATAACCAGCCGAGGCCCTTAATGGATCCGCGCCTGCTCACCCTGCGGCAAGCGGTCATTGACCGCCCCAAAGACCTAGAGGCCCTAACCGCTTTGGCGCGGGGCTATCAGCAGGTCGGCCAAGCGGCAGAGGCGGCAATTTGGTTCCGCCGCGCCCTCGATCGCGCCAAAGAGCTGGGGCCAATATCCCAAGCCTTACATCAAGATGCTTTTGCCGCCTGTTTATTGATCGAACAAGCCAATCCAGCAAAGCAGATCCTGCGTGAGATTTGCTTTACCGCCGATCCTCCCCTGGCCAACCAACCCCGGCCACCGTCCACCGTGGCCGCTCTTCCTGCCTGGCATGGGGGACGGGACCCGACACCGGCAGCGCTGGTGCTTTATGATCCAGGAACACTGTGCGACGAGCAGGCGTTGCTGGGGTTGGGGGCGGCGGTTTCTCTGCGCGATGCGGGGTGTCAAATTTTCCTGGTGACAGGGGGGCGCTTAGCTCCGGTGGCGCGTCGGGCCTTAGGGGCCAAGGCGGTGCGTGGGCCATCAGATCCGTTACCGGAAAACTTACCCGCCGCCGCTCGCCGCGCTGCTTTGGGGCTAGCGCCGTGGGTGTTGGCCTGCCAAGAACAATCCCCGCCGTTAGCGCAGTGGGCACAGGATGATATCGTACCACCGACGCAAAGTGGTGGCCCATGGCTATTGCTGCCCCCAGAAAGCCAAGCCCAGGGGGGCGGTTTGCCCTTTACCCATTGGCAAGCTCTAGGTGCCCAATGGGCACCTTACGCTCCGCCGATCAGCGCTTGGGACAGCGAGCAGGGATTGGCCGATATGATGGCGACCCTGGCAAATGCAGCCGGGGTGATCGGGCAAAACGGAGCGCTTTTGCTGTTGGCGGCAGCGATGGGAAAACCCGTGGCGCTGCTGCGCAACCCCTCGGCCTGTTCACAAAGCTGGTGGTGGGGAACCCGCACCCATGGCAGCCGTTGGTTCCCCACCTTACGGCCCGTTGATCTGGCGCCACAGGCAACGCCTGCGCAAACGGTGGCGGCGGTTCAGGCCGCTTGCCATGATCCGGCGGATACCCCTCCGCAGCAGCCTTATTTGCAGCTCGATACCTCGGCGCTGGGCAAAGGCTGGCGCGATTGGGTTGATGATACGTTGGACCGGGCGGTGCCTTATTTATCCGGCGGCCCCGGACCGTACCGCCTGAAAGAACTGACCGACGGCACGCATAATATCTTGTTACATGTCGATGGCCCTGGCGGTGAGCATGTGGTGCGCACAGCCGATTGGCCGGTAGCACCACCGACTTTTTATCAGCGTGAATTCACCAACATGCAGCGTGCTGCCGCCCATGGCTTGGCGCCGACTTTACTGCATGGGGATGATCTAGATGGATTGATCGTCTTGCCCTATCTGTCGGGGCCGTTCCTACGCAACCGCGATATTCGCGATGAGGAAACGGCGGCCTTGGTGGCGCGGCATTATTTGGCGTTGCATCACCTTGATGGCTTTGTTGGTGCATATGATGTGTTTCGCCGGGCGCGGGATCGGCATCGCTCGTTAAAAAATACTGATAATGCATTTTATGATGCGCAAGCGTCCCGTCACGCTTTGATGAGCGAGGTGGCCGAGATTTTAACCAAAGCCATGCCCCCGCCCTGTGCCTGTCATAATGACGCCATCCCGGAAAATCTGGCACGCCATGGTCAAGGATTGATCTTTATTGATTGGCAGATTTCGGGGATGGGCGATCCGCATTGGGATCTCGGCTCGTTTGTTGGTCAGATCACCATGACCGAGGCGCAAAAGGACCCCTTTTACGCCGCCTACTACGGCCATGCGAATCACCCGGCACGCAGTCGGGCAGCACTGTACGAGGCCTATTGTGTTTACTACAACCTGTTGCGGGCGATTGATGATGGGCGGCGCAAGCCTGATAAAAGCGGCTGGAAACGCCGCCATGCCCGTTGGTCCGCGTTTATGGACCAAATCGACGCCGCAGGCCATCTGCCGGGGCATATCAAGCGTGCGCAAGAAAGCGAAGCGATTGCGCCGGTGCCGCCTTTGGTAACAAGGAGCAATACCTAGGGAAAATCCTTCTTGCCGCTAAGATAAACCCATCACAGGGCTTGTTCACGGCCAATAAAAGGCACAAATTCCCACTGTCGGTATAAACCGTTGCCGCACCCGTGCTGCGGCAGATATCCCCAGATCTGTTTTTCCAGACCTGTTCCGCCAAACATGTTCCCAAGGCAAGGACCGTACCATGCCGCAATCTCCGTCATTAACTCACCTTGGCCTCGCTGCACTCCAGGCTCTGGGGCGTGTTTGGCAGCGGGGGTGGCGCTTAACCTTGTTGTGCTTTGCCCTGGGGGTGGCGGTGGATCTCGCCCTATCGCCTTATCTGCTCAGATGGCTCAGCCCAAACGCCAGTGATGGCACGGCTCTGGTCTATGGGCCAACCTTGTTGGCTTGGTGGCTGCTAACGCCGCTGTTGCTGGCCCATAGCTTAGCGGCACAACTGCGTCCTGCAACCTTGCATAAGGCCTTAGACAGCCTGACCACACCGCCTCCGGGAACCGGCGCTCTTTGGTGGTGCGGCCCGCTCAGCTGGTGGACGGCCTGTTCGCCGCTGTTGGCGTTGCTCATTTGGGTCATGCCCGAATGGGCATCGTGGAAATACAGCGCACCATGGGTGCTGGCCAGTTGGGGCCTTGCTGTTTTGCTCATGGTGCCTCTGGCGTTGGTTCCTGCTGCGGTGGTTGATGGCACCCCCAATGCCCTGCGCACAGCCTGGAAGGCCGGAATTGGCCTGACGTTAAAAATTGCCGCCCTGGCTGGCTTTGGTGGTGCGATCTCCTTTGTCCTCGGGCATAGCATGATTGGCTTGATCTTTTTACCCCTCGCCCAGGGGGCCAGCGATCCCCGCCGATCAATAGGTATGCTTTTGATTGTGCTGGGAAATCTGTTTATGGCCTTGGCAGTGCCGATGATGTCGGTCGCAGGCGGCAGCGGTTGGCAAGTCGCCCGCCGCCACGCCTGGGAAAGGGCACAGACGACGCACCCTGTTACGGGTTAAGCAAAAACACCACATAGCCGCGAAAATGTGGATTTTCCTGTAAACCTGCCGGCGGTTGCCACAAAGCCCCCTGAAGCAAACCAATGCGAAAATCCATCGGCAAGCGATCCAAAGAGCGTAGATACTCCCCGGCCTGGGCAATCGCCCGCCGCCCTTGATAGGTCTGGACCACCATCTCGTCGACAACCCCGGCCAAAGCGTCCAGGTCGTCGGGGGGAGCATTGGCTGTCCAGTCCATCAAGCCGGTGATGCTCAGGCGCAAGTCGGCAGGCAGCATCAAACGCACACGCCGCAAGAAAGCCGCGTAGTGCGCTAGATTTTTGGTGCCGGAATCGAAATCAATCTGTAATCCCTGCAAACGGTTTCCCGCCCGCCGCCAGCGTTTGAGGCCCCTTTGGATCGCCGCCGAAACCAGTGGCGACCATTCCAAAGTTTCCACCCGTACCACCATCCACAGATCGGCATGAGCGATATGGGGAATACCGGGACGCTGCGCCTCTAGGCGGTGGGGATTTTTCGCCAGCACTTCGCCATAGAGCAAGTACAGACTTTTAGCCTGCGCAAGAGCAGGCTGAGGCCGTACCCCAGCCCATAACCAAAAGGCGTCATAGGCCTCGGCCCGCACTTCGACAGGGTGTTCTTCTGCCTGCGCGGGCACAGTCAGATCAAGGACAGCAAAACCCATCAGCCAGAATAAGCCACTGACGACCAAGCCCCCCCACCACCATCGGCGTTTACCAGTAATATTTCAGCTCCTGCGCCCAGCGTGACGTGGGATAGCCTTTTTTCAAGGCGTCATACCAAGCTTTGCGCTGCTTTTGCGCCACATCGACCCCTCCGCAGCCATTGTTGCTTGACGGTGCATAACACTTCACCGCCCGATAGAGCGCATAGGCCCGCGCGGCGGCGGGAGCTTTGCGATTGGCAATGATCTGCTGATAGGTGCTTTGGCGATTATATCCCGTGCCAGGGAAAAGGCTTGGCCCGCCGCCCAGAACGGTTGCTTCTGGCGGATGCTCTAACACAAAGTTATCCAATCCCCCCCGACGAACAAATTCGGCGACGCATAGCTGCGCCATCGGATCGTTGGCATTTTTCTGTAACTCTAGGGCCGTCTTTGCGATCGGCGGGCAGGAAAAGCCTTGCTCTGTCGCCGCCGCCGTAAACAGACCTAACGATGGGCGCCCTGGCCCTTCGAGCATGTCATAGACCGCTTGGCTAGAGGCATCGGCGGGAACCAACGCTACATCAGCGATAAAGTCGGCGTAAAAACCGCGCGTCAGTTCTTTGTACAACAGCGTAAACAACGCCGCCTCACGCTCGCGCTGAGAGGCTGTGCTGTCTTGGGCTTGCTGTCGCAGCAAGGCTGCATCGGCGATAAAGATCAACAGGCGGCGGCGAATTTGTGGTGTCACCACCGGGCTATCCGCAGCAAACACGGCGGCAAAAGCAGCCCGAGTTGCCTCCGTTACTCCGTGTTGCACAAGGCTATTTTGTGCCTGAAACGCAACAGACAACTCGACCAAAGGCCGCTGGCCCGGTGCGGTGGTCTGCGCCAACAAGGCCAACCAATAGGCGTCTGCACGTTCATCGCCCGCCTGGGCCAACGCCATACCGCGCAGCATACGCAGGGTAAAAGTCACAGGATTTAGGGCCGCCGCCTCTTCAACAGTGTCTGTCAGCGCCAAAACCGCTTGCGGATCGTTTTGCACGTACAAAGCATGCGTTGCCTGTAGCATCTGAAACAGGTCTGGACGGCTGGCGAACAGCGGCGCTTGGGCCGCCAAAGCCTCCGCCGTCAGGGGCTGGTCAGACGCAGTTTGACCGCAGTACCATTCCACATCAGGGATCAACAGGCGCATTTGCATCAAATCGACCGTTGCCAGCAACAGCGGATTTTTTAAGCCCAACAACTGTTCTTTGCTAAAGCTGCGCAGGAGCCCGATATCAATTTCGCGCACCAAGGCTCCATCGTTGGTATAGCGCGCCGCAGCAGGCACAGAAAGCTGCTGCTCATAGGCTGCCGACAACCGCGCAATATCGTTCTGGAGCCAATAGACCCGCCGCAACAGATCGCTGGCCGACCCACGATAAAGCCCCTGCGGATAAGCGCTGATATAGGCCAATAACGCCGCCTCGGCAGTGGCCGTCGCCGGTTTATTCGCCGCCACCAAGTCGCGGTGAAAGGCACCATAGTTGTCATAGCCCAGAATCCTGGCCTGTTCTAAGGCTAGGCGGCCTTGCATATAAGCCGCGCTTTCCCGAACCCAATCCGCCCCAGCCGGAGGCGCAACGGCAGCCAGAGCATCAAAGCGGCTTTTTGCCCCCTCATCGTCAAAGTCATAAAACGCCCAAGCGGCATCAAGATAGCGAGCAAAGGCGATGCCAGCAGGACTCTTGACCAAAGCCGTTACTGTTTCTGGTTTCGGGACCCCTTCTGGATCATCACAAAACCGTTCTAAGTCTTGCCGGGCGGCTATGAGTGCGCCTTGCTCGGCCCCCGGCAGCGGCGCCGCCTGAACAGCGGCAGCAAAGGTGCGGCTGCCGCTGGCGCTGCTTTCGCACCGGTCACGGCCCCTGTATTCGGCCTCATCTTGATGACCCTCGCCCCTGTGAATAGGGGGGAGGACCGCTTCCCAGTCATAAAAGGGGCCTTCGATGGTTTCAGGATGCGCGTCGGGATAAGACAGTTTGGGCACCAGCGGCTGGCCGCTGGTTTCACTCAACAGCAGAGCCAAGTTTACCTGCGAGTCGTTTCCTGGCGCGAGCATCATCGTTGTTTCTGCGCCAGTGCGATCGGGATGGCGGATGCTCCATGATGGTAGACAAGTCATGTCAGAGCTTGCAAAAGCGCCGGGCACCGCCGTTAGCACAAAGCCCCCGACCAACATCGTCATTGCACCCAAACGCATGGGGTTCCCCTTTTTTTGGTTTGGCTAAATACAGCACCAATGGCCACTGTAGGTTTTAATAACAAGCGCCGTCAAAATCAAAACAAAGGACTTGTTCAAAGGGGATCATCTGCGGCCCCATTAGGGCGTGCAGGGTCCCATGGCGACACTTGCGTATTAATCGTAATGAGAGTATTTCATATTTAAAGCGCGCAAACATACGTTATGTTCTTGAAATGTTCCGTTGATGCCCTTATCATTCAACAGGTTGCTCCCTATTTTGAACAAGCAACCCCCTTGAGGGATTTCCGTGGGAGGATCGTCATGCGTAAAATTCTCCCGCAGTATATTTTACCTTTTGCGGCACTCTCCTTGCTTCTGCAAACGCTACCTTCCCCCGCGCGGGCTGGTGAGGCCGCAGAACAGGTGGCCCGCCTGCCGCTGGAAAGAACTCTCTCGGGTCCTATTCCTGCGATTGTCACCAGGGTCATTGACGGCGATACGGTACAAGTCGAAGCCCAAACATGGCTGAACCAGTCCATCATCACCTCGGTTCGCATTAACGGTATCGACACCCCGGAATTACGCGGGAAGTGCGACGACGAACGCCAAAAGGCGCGTCAAGCCCGCGCTTTGGTGGAATCCCTTGTCCCCGTTGGATCCAAAGTCACTTTGCATCACGTGGCAGCGGGGAAATACGTCAACCGCGTTGTTGCCGATATCTATGACCAGCAAGGCCAGCCCATTGCCGACGTCTTGTTAGCCTCGCAGCTCGCCCGTCCCTATGACGGGGGGCGCAGGCAACCCTGGTGCTCGGGCACTCCGTAAGCTCTGCTCTTTTTCATCCCCGACAGAGCAGTTTAGGGTGGCAATCCCACTTGCCTAAACCCCCCACCGTCAATACTATAAAGCGCTTCATTCATCCTTACTGTGATAAACCCCTCATGATGACACGCTGTGTCCGAGGGCACAGACAAGGGCCAACAAGAATGAGACTGTGACGGCGTGCTTTCCATTATCTCGCGGGTGAACGGCTTACCCCTGGATCGTCGACACAGATCGCTTTGGACCGCCAATCAGGGAACCTATTGGGCGCCATGTCAAAAAAAGATGAGGCCTAGGGTATGGGGCTTTGGGATGCGCTGCGGCGCTTGTTGACGACGAATACCACAACCAATGATCCCGCCGCTGTCGGCCCGGTGCCGAGCATGCCCGCCAACGAGCCCTTTACCGTGGCCCTGTTGCCCGTCTCAGGTGATGCGAGCGGCGCCATTACCCTATCTCTGGCCGAGGCTATTGGTGGCTATAGCGGTTTGGTGATCAAACGCATTGATGCCGAGCTTGGCCAAGCAGGGGATATGGAACCCTCGGCCTTGACCTTTGGCGCGGCTGTTCGGCAAGCGCGCAGCCTGCTCAATCAGGCCGACTGCCAAGTGCTGATTTGGGCTGACGTGCTTGACGGTAAGTTCTGCCGCATGCGTTTTATTCCCCGCCGGATCGAAGGCGATACCGCCTCGGGCGAATTGCTCGCCGGGGATTTGGTTGATCTGCCGATCCCGCTGGGCGATACCGCCGACATTGCCCTGGCCGGAGCATTAGCCGCCCTGCACCTGCCCACCGACCGTGACCGCAAACGCCGCCTTGATCGTCTGCGCAGCTCGTTGAGCGCTGTTGAGCTCCTGCTGCAAGGGCCAAGTTCTATTTGGCCCCCAGGCGGCAAAACAAAAGCGGGGATTCTGTATGCGGTGATGCTGGCCGAAATGGGCTTTCGCACCGGTAGCGAGTCACTGCAAGCGCGCGCACTTGAAATCATCCGCACCGCCCTAGGCAAAGACCTGGGCGCAAATTTGATGCCTGCCTTACGTGCCGCCACCTTGGTGCACTTTGGCGACCTGCAGCTAGAAATCGGCACCCGTACCCAAGACAACGAAGCCCTTGACCAAGCCGTGCAGGCCTATCGCATGGCGGCGACGTTTTATTCCGCCAGCGACCTGCCCGAAGAACATGCCAACCTGATGAATCAGATGGGGCGTACCCTGCAACGCCGCTCGCGCTTGACCAATCGCATATCGGACATGAAAGAAGCCTCGCAGGCCTATCTCGCCGCCGCGCAAATCTGGACCGCCGGCAGCCGCCCCACCCGCTGGGCCGAATTGCAATACTCCGTCGGCACCATGCTCAGCCAAATCGCTGAGTTTTCAGGCAACAAAGACGCCGCTGAAAAAGCCGTTAGCTTTTACACCGCCGCTACCCGCGTCTGGAGCCGTGAAAAAGACCCCCGCCGCTGGGCCAACCTGATGAACAACATCGGCGCCGTCCGCTTTGCCCAAGGCAAACGATCAGGCGATGTTCCCACCCTGCGCGAAGCCACCGAATGCTTTTCTCGTGCCTTGGAAATTTATAGCGCTGCGGGCATGACTCGTAATGTCCACGTCACACAAAAGAACATCGCCCGCGTCGAACGCCTGATCTCGGTCCAACAGAGCGGCGGATAACAGTCAAAGGGCTTTTCTTTGGCAACCATTTATTGTTATAAGCGTGCTGCGTGTCTCCGTAGCTCAGCCGGATAGAGCACAGGATTCCTAATCCTGGGGCCGTGGGTTCAAATCCCGCCGGGGACACCATTTTTTTCCAAGATTACTTTTCCAACAAACCAATTTCTTAATAGGGTGCATTGAGTATTTTCCACCCACGCTTTCGTTCCGTCTAGAAAAGGCAAAGCAAGCTCCCCTACCAGCTTTTACAAGCAGGGGACACGCTAAGGAATTTTTCCTCAGTTCAATTCCGATGCGGAAAACTCAGTCCTCCACCCCATATTCCCACCACTCATTTGAGGCGGATCTATTTGTACCGTTCAGCAAGCTGGGGCCGGTAGAGGAATTTTGTTTTGCCTCAGAGGGGCGAAAAAAACTATAGAGCATTGTGCGCAAAAGGAAAAACGCGTTAAAACGCATTGTGGGGCCCAAAGGCCCCACAAAAACGCAGCAGATATTAGAGTATAATGCTCTAAACCTTAGCGAGCCCGGCGCTGCGGATGACCCCAGCCGCCACCATTACCGACCACATCTTTGCCAGCAGGGCGCGGCTTGCGGTTGGTGTTGGCAGAGCTTTTTGCACCCGGACCAGCAGCGGCCTTGGGCTTGTTGTCGTGGCTGTTACGCGGCGAAGCACCATTGGCATCGCGAGCCGGGCGATCAGACCGCGGACGGTCGGAACGCGGACGGTCGCCAGCCGGACGGTCAGCGCGGGGACGATCACCGGTCGGGCGGTCACCACGGGGACGATCTGCACGCGGGCGGTCGCCGCCAAAGCGGTCAGCTTGCGGACGGTCACCAGCGGGACGATCACCGCGGGGGCGGTCACCGGCAGGACGATCACCACGCGGGCGGTCGCCACCAAAGCGGTCAGCCTGCGGACGATCGCCGCGGGGGCGGTCACCGGCAGGACGATCACCACGCGGGCGGTCACCACCAAAGCGGTCAGCCTGCGGACGGTCGCCGCGGGGGCGGTCGCCGGCGGGACGATCACCACGCGGGCGGTCGCCAGCCGGGCGATCGGTGCGCGGACGATCATCCCCAAAACGATCAGCCTGCGGGCGATCCGAACGACCGCGATAGGGGCGGGCTTCACGATCCTGCAAGCCTTGGTCATTGGCCGGACGACCGCTGTTAAAGCGGCTCGGACCACGACCTGCATAAGACGGCGTCTGATCTTGATTATTACGATTGGTAGCACCACCGCGCTTGGGACGCGGGGCCGGACGCTTGGACTGGTGCAGATCGTGCGAGACCTGGCAATGCCACGGATGATCACCAACCACCGGCACAGACTGGCGGATCGATTTTTCGATGTCGCGCAGGTAAGCCACTTCTTCGAGTTCGCACAGGGAAATAGCAGTCCCATCGGCACCCGCACGGGCGGTACGGCCAATACGGTGGACGTAGCTTTCCGGTTCGTTGGGCAGTTCATAGTTGATGACGTGGGTCAGACCATCAACGTCGATGCCACGAGCAGCGATGTCAGTGGCGACCAGCGCGCGCAGCTTGCCTTCGCGGAATTCGTTCAGCGCCTGCTGACGTGCACCCTGGCTTTTGTTGCCGTGGATCGCCGAGGCGGCAAAGCCCTGACGGTCAAGCTGTTCGGCCAAACGGTTGGCGCCGTGCTTGGTGCGGGTAAAAATCAGGGCGCGTTCGATGCCATTGGCTTCGAACAGGTGTTCCAGAACGGCGCGCTTATCAGCGCGACCAACGAACAGCACCGACTGAGTGATGCGGTCAACGGTGCTCGATTCTGGGTTCACTTCGATGCGGTGCGGGTTATGCAGGATCGACTGCGCCAGCGAAGCAATCTGCTCAGGCATAGTGGCCGAGAACATCACGGTCTGGCGCTTTTCAGGCAGACGCGAAACGATCTTGCGGACATCTTGAATAAAGCCCATCGCCAGCATCCGGTCGGCTTCGTCGAGCACAAAGCGCTCAACACCGTCCAAACGTACATGGCCCTGGTTCATCAGGTCCAACAGGCGGCCCGGGGTTGCCACCAAGACATCAACGCCACGTGACATGGCGTAAATTTGCGGGTTATGGCCGACGCCGCCAAAAATATTGGCGCGCTTAAAGCGCATCTGACGGCCATAGGTCGCAAAGCTATCAGAAACCTGAACCGCCAATTCGCGGGTCGGGGTCAGCACCAGCACGCGGCAAGAGCGCGGGCGGGGTGATTGTTTAACAGTGTGAATATGGTGGAGCAGCGGCAAAGCAAAAGCAGCAGTTTTCCCGGTCCCGGTCTGGGCAATACCCAGAACGTCGCGCCCCTCTAACATTACGGGGATAGCACCAGACTGAATCGGAGTCGGCAGCTTGTAGCCCTCGGCATCGAGCGCAAGGGTCAAGGGCTCGGCGAGTCCGAGGTCATGGAACGAAGTCATGAAGTGTCTTTCAAAAAAACCGCGACTGCGGCCAAAGGTGGCAATCAGCACACCATAGGGCCGGTTAGGCACGGACTGCACCCGTCGGGCGCGCGGCCAGCGGGAACTATTGGGAGATTTATAAGCGGGTCAGGACGGGATAAAAGTTCCCTGCGCGCAGTCGCGGACCCGGATGCAGCGCAACAATTAGGGGCGATTGCCCCAGATGTCAAAGCAATTCTCTGACCCAGTTGTTTGCGTAAGGGGGAAAATTATAGAAAATCCCTGGCAGAACGCCGTGGAGAGGGCGGCATTGCTTTTTCCACATGTCCGACCCGCGCTAGCATCTGGACTGTTCCACCGCCTGCGGCGAGCAGGGCTTGGACATCGGCGCGTTGCTGGCGTTGGATGGCGACTTCTTGTAACGGCTGGCTGTGCGGCTGGATGGCCAGACCTTCGCTAGCGGCGGCCAAATCCAGGCGCATATAGGCTCGACCTGCGGCTAATTGGTCCTGGCGGCTGTTTCCTGGCGTGGTGATCCAGGAAAAACTGGTGGCGCTACTCAGCCATTCCGCCATGCGACGAAAGGTTTCGGTGACGACGAACGAATCGGGCGAACGAAAAACGTCACGGCCAAACAACAGATGCATGGCTTCGCCCATCCAGCCACGCACCGGAACGATGCCATCACGGTGCGATAAAACCTCAGCGCTGCCCAGGCGGGTGACTTCGGCGAGTTCATTGAGCGCCGCTGGGTCGGCCATTTCCCGGCGAATCGCTTCGATAATGGCTGCTCGCAACCGTTCTAGGGCCGAGCCCCGATCAAGCGCACCATAGATAACGCCCTGACCATCCAAGGCCGCAGCCTGTAGGGCCTGCTGTGAGCGTTCGCTAACCGCCTGTTGTAAAAAGGTCATTCGCGCTGTTCGCCGCTGCTTAACGACGGCGAACAGCGCCGGAGGCACCGCGCTCACGTCTTCGACCACACGCATAACAGCCACCGGACGGCGGACCATTTCATCAACGGTGTTATAGACCCCATCGGGGAACGGCGCGATATCAAGGCGGGCGCCCATGGATAAGGCTGCCATAGTCATCAGTTCCAGAAACGTCCCCTGACTGATGGTCACTTGCCGCATATAAGGATCGGTGGCGCCATGAACTCGGGTGGGGTCGGCGAACAACACCATGCGGTCACTGCCAATCAGATGAATCCGCCATGGCTGTAAATTGTGCGAGCTAGGCGCCAAACTGGCCCAGGCGATCAGGCGCAGGCGCATATCAGGATCAGCCACCGCGCCCTGCCAAGGTTGATAGGCGGATTCTGCCGATTCGCACCCCGCCAGCCCGCCGGCGATCCCGCCAAGAGCCACCGTTCCGCCGACCAGACCGCGGATCATTGTCCGCCGCGAAAACTCGCTGCCGCCCCGCATCCCGCCGTTCACACCCATCCCCACCTTATCGCGCTGTCCCACTACGCCCCATTCGCCGCCGGTCAGCATTACACAGGGGCGCAGTATGACAACCGAGCTTAAAGAAAAAATAAACCGCCGCTCCCTTTTTACCAGGAACAGCGGTTTCTTTTTATCACACAGGCCCTCTTCCCTTTCGGGGTAACGGCCCTGTCGTATTAGGCGCGGGCGTCGAGGGCTTTCAGCAGGGCGTCGCCCATGCCTTCGGTGCCAACCAGGGTGGCGCCGTCTTGCATGATGTCGCCGGTACGGATACCCGCATTCAGCACATCTTGCACAGCACCATCAAGCATATCAGCGATATCGAGCTGACCAAACGAGTAGCGCAGCATCATCGAATAGGACAGCACACAAGCCAACGGGTTCGCTTTGCCCTGGCCGGCAATGTCAGGAGCAGACCCATGGACCGGCTCGTACATGGCGCGGCGCTTGCCACCACCGATATCGGCCCCAATCGAGGCCGACGGCAGCATACCCAGCGACCCGGTCAGCATGGCGGCACAATCAGACAAGATATCGCCAAACAGGTTGTCGGTGACGATCACGTCAAACTGCTTGGGTGTGCGCACCAACTGCATGGCGCAGTTATCGGCATACATATGTTCAAGCGCAATATCGCTGTACTTGGCATCGTGCAGCTTTTGCACTTCTTCGCGCCACAGCAGGCCCGATTCCATGACGTTAGCTTTTTCAACGCTATGGACCTTTTTACCGCGCTTGTAGGCAAGGTCAAAGGCGACTTCGGCAATGCGCACGATTTCCGAAGTGGTGTAAACCTGGGTGTTCAGACCCTGGCGTTCCCCGTTAGGCAGATCGGTAATGCCGCGCGGGTGACCAAAGTAAATGCCGCCGGTCAATTCGCGGACGATCATGATGTCCAGGCCCTTGACGACATCAAGCTTCAGCGACGACGCTTCGGCCAGGGCATCAAACACCAGCGCCGGGCGCAGGTTGGCGAACAGTTCCATTTCCTTCCGCAGGCGCAGCAGGCCGCGTTCGGGTTTCAGCGAGAAGTCGAGGTTATCCCACTGCGGGCCACCCACGGCCCCCAACAGCACAGCGTCGGCTTCCATGGCTTCGGCCATGGTTTCGTCAGCCAAAGGAACGCCATGGGCTTCGTAGGCGCAGCCACCGACCAGACCCTCGGAAACCACGAAGTCGGTCAGGCCCTTGTTGTTCATCCAGTCAATAATACGCTTGACCTGGGTCATCACTTCGGGACCGATGCCGTCGCCGGCCAGGATGAGGATCTTTTTGCTCATGGTAGAAGGTTCCCCTGATGGAAAGCCGTTAGAAAAGGAGGCGCGGATAGTACGGTCCCCATCCGCCCTCGGCAATGTTTAAAACCCGACAGCGGCCCCTTCGCGCCGGGGATCAGCCGCGCCAATCAACGCGGTGGTCGGCGGCGGAGCTTCCGGGGCGTGGCGCCAATCGAACTCGTCGGCTTTATCTTTTTTGTTCGCTTGCGCCGCTTTGGCCGTCACTGGAGTCGGCGTAAGGTGGCGCACCAAGATGGCATGCAGGCCGCTGGTCATCGCCTTAACCTCGACTTGATGGCCGCGGGCTTCGAGGGGAGCTTTTAGCGCGGGCGTTTCCACTTCAGTCACCGCCTGATCGCGGTTGATCACATGCGGCAAAGACACCGCCATCTGTGGGTCTAGGCCTTGCCCCAGGGTGGCGAGGATGGTTTGTGCCACATAGCCAATGATCTGGCTACCGCCAGGACTGCCGACCACCAAAGCCAACTTGCCATCGGGACCAAAGACCAAGGTCGGGCTCATCGAACTGCGCGGGCGCTTACCGCCCTGGACTCGATTGGCAACCAGCCCTTTGGCGTCCTTGGGCTGGAAAGAAAAATCCGTCAGTTGGTTGTTGAGCAAAAAGCCATCAACCATCAGCCGCGAGCCAAAAGAGTTTTCGATCGACGAGGTCATTGATACCGCGTTGCCCTTGGCATCGACAATTGCCAGATGCGTGGTTGACGGCTGATCAAGGCTTTTGCCTTCGGCGACCTGGGCAGCACCGGCGGGCTTGCCGGGCTGGGCATCTTCCATGGCGCGCAACGGGTTGATCAGGGTGGCGCGGTCTTTCAAATAGGTGGCGTCTAACAGGCCAGCGACCGGCACAGGTACAAAGTCACTGTCGGCCAAATAGGCGTTACGGTCAGCGAAGGCCAAACGCCCCGCTTCCGCAAGGTAATGCGCCGTCTGCGAGCCGGTGGCGGGCAACAACGCGGTATCATAGGGCTCGATCATTTTGAGAATTTGCGCCACCGCAATACCGCCGGAGCTGGGCGGGCCCATGCCGCAAACCGAATAGTTTTTCCACGGCACGCACAGCGGACTGCGGGAAATGGCCTGATAGGATTTCATGTCGCTGAGGCTGAGCAGGCCAGGGTTCAGGGTATGGCCATGAACGGCGGCAACCACGTCTTTGGCAATCTGACCGGCGTAAAAGGCATCCGCCCCTTGGTCTGCGATGGCGCGCAGGGTCTGGGCGTAGGCCGGATTGCGCAAAATGGTTCCCACCGGCAGCGCATTGCCCGCAGCATCATAGAAATAAGCCCGCGCGGCAGGTTGGTTTTTCAGGTAAGGGTCGCTGGCCAGCAAGGAATGCAAGCGCGGGCTGACCGGAAAACCCGCCTCGGCCAAGATGATCGCCGGGGCGAACAGATCTTTCCAGGGCAGCACCCCATGGCGGGCATGGGCGGCCTCGAGCATCCGCAACACACCCGGAACCCCGACCGAACGGCCCCCAACCACGGCATCAAAAAACGTCATAGGCTTGCCGTCTTTGTCTAAAAACAGCTCTTCTGTGGCGCTGGCAGGCGCGGTTTCCCGCCCATCCCACGAACTCACCAAGCGTTGCTTAACATCCCAATGCAGCAAAAAGGCACCACCGCCAATACCCGAAGACTGCGGCTCGACCAATCCAAGAACCGCCTGTGTGGCAATGGCCGCATCAACGGCACTGCCACCTTTTTGTAAAATTTCTCGCCCGGCCTGCGCTGCCAAGGGATGGGCGGCAACCACCATCGCAGTATGGGTAATCACCGGGGCGGCAGCGGTTATTTCTGGCGGCTCGTCGGGCATCACCCGCTCGACGACCACGGACTGTTTGCCGCTGTTAGCGGTGGCGGTATCCCCCGGAGGCGTAGCAGCGGGGTCCGTTGCACAGCCAGACAGCGCCACAACGGCGGCCAGCAGGGCGGTGGTGATCAATGAACGGGGCAACGGGGTCATCAGGGGGTGGTCCTTTTTAGGAACAAGCAAAAGAAACGAAAACAGCGGTAAAAACGGCTTAAGGCTCTAGCGATGTTAATAAATCAGTCAAAGCCTGTTGGACAGAGGCCATCACGCCATCCCAATCCCCATGCCTCGATTGTTTAAAGATTCGCACCGATGGATACCACATCGCCAGCGAATCGTGGGCATCGACTCGCCAATCATGGCTAACGGGCAGCAGCATCCAGGCAGGCCGCCCCATGGCAGCAGCCAAATGCAATATCGACGTATCGACGGTAATCAGCAAATCAAGGGTGGCAAGAACAGCGGCACTTTCAGAAAAGGTTTTAAGGTGAGGATCAAGCACATGGATCATGCCCGCAACCCCGTGATCATGGGGCAACGATGCCGCCGGGCCCTTTTGCAAGCTAAAAAGCGCGACCTCGGGCATGGTGAGCAACGGTGCCAATGCCGTAAAAGGCATTGAGCGGTTGCGATCATTCTTGTGGGTTGGGCTGCCCTGCCAACACAGGCCAATCCGTAGCCGCGCCTCGCGCGCGGTTTCCGGCAAGCGCACCTGAGCTGTGGGGGCGCGTAAATAAGGGGGGCGCGGAATGTCTTGGCGGCTTAACCCCAGCAAATGCGGCACAGACATCAAGGGCGCGACCAGATCGCAAAGGTCGGTGGGCAAGCGATCTTCGCGGCCAAAAATGCGGCTAACCCCGGTAAACTGACCGGCGAGCAGCGATGTTAGCTCGGGGCGGATATGCAAAACCACCTTTGCCCCTTGCGCCACCAGCAGCGGAATAAAGCGAGCGAACTGGATCATATCGCCAAAGCCTTGCTCGCCATAAAGCAGCAGGGTTTTACCCTTTAGCCCTGTGGTGCCATCCCATTCGGGCCATGGGTATTGGGGTTTGCTGACCCCTTTAAGCGACCAACGGTTTTCATAAAGCGCCATGCCGCGCTGGAAATCCCCGGCGCTGAGCAAAGAGTGGGACAAGTCCCACAAAACGTCTGGGTCATCGGGGGTAAGCGTCAGGGTCTTTTCCAAAGCGGCAATGGAGTCTGGCAGGCGTTTCATGTCGCGGTAAATTAACCCCAGGCCGTACCATGCGCCGCGATTGTCGGCCTCTAGGGCGATAGCGCTTTTATAGCGCTGCTCAGCCTCGACCAAACGGCCTAGATCGCGCAGTACGTTGCCATGATTAACCAGCGATGCCGCATTATCGGGTTCGATACGATAGGCCCGCTGATAACAAGCCTCGGCCAACACAAATTTCCCCTGTTTTCTCAGGGCCACCGCCAGATTATTGGCCGCGCGGGCATGTCGGGGGTTGAGTAACAAGCATTGATTGTAGCCCCGAAGAGCAGCATCAATATCCCCCTTTTGGTGGAGGGCCATCGCCTGAGAAAACGCCGCTTCAGCGGCGACACGGCGCTCCTTTGGGCCACCAAGCGGCTCAGCAGCCATAGCCAGAGGGACCGTCGGGGCGGAAGCCGAGGGCTCGGGCTCGGTCGAGGAAGGGGGCGAAAGGGTCATGGCACCTAAAAACAACAGCGAAACGGAAAACAGACCAATTGGGCGAAAGAAACTATCTGCGAGGCGGCCTTGGAATGCAACATTCCAAGCTATCTAAGCCTGATACCACGGTAAAAATACGCCCCGACATCAAGGACCATAAGCAAATAAACGGCACAGTTGATTATGCCGTGGATAAAGATCAGTAGACCGATAAAAAATACTTGACCAATGCGCTTGGTGAAGGGCATGATAATCCCATAGCTAGCCGAAACAACTCCTGTCTTAAATACCCTAGATCTCGACGTTGACTTTGAGTTCGGGAGCGACCAGTTAACCCCCTTGGCTGGTCAGTGGAATTGGTCCTGTCCATCCCCCTGCGCATCGCGACCTGCCACGGCTCCCGATACTACCATGCCCCCTGGTTCGACTGACCAGGGGGCATATTTTTTGCCAACAGTTGCACCGCTGGCCATATCCCGTGATGATCAAGGAAATTTCACTAGAGTATTTCGCGTTTAATTAGAAACACGAAATACTCTAATCCTTTGAATCGTTGCATTGTCTTGCGCACAATGCTCTAGGATTTTACAGCAATGCGCCTGTTTGGAACGCCGACCACCCTAAAACGTCTGGTCCCCCGTGGTTTGCTGGGGCGGTCTTTGCTGATTTTGGTGGTTCCCCTGGTTTTACTGCAGGTGATCACCTCGGTGGTTTTTTACGAGCGCCATTGGGACACTGTCATGCGCCGCTTGGCCAGCGGATTGGCCGGGGATGTGGTGGCAATTGTCGATCTGCGGCACCGTTTTCCCGGCAAGGAAAACGACCGGTGGATTACCACCCTGGCCCAGCGCGATTTCGATCTCGAGGTTGATTTTGCCCCAGCGGCGGTGTTGCGCAACAGCCCTGATCGATTGCGCCCCGGCGTTGATCCCGATGGTTTAGAAGAAGTGATGATCCATTCCCTGCAAGAACGTATTCGCCTCCCCGTCGAGGTCGATGCAGGGTTTCTAGATCGCAATCTTGATATCTTTATTCAGCTTCCCGATGGAGTTTTGCACGTCATCGCCCCGCGTAAGCGCTTGTTTAGCTCAACCACCTATATTTTCGTCATGTGGATGGCAGGAACAGCAATGTTCCTCTTTGGGATTGCCACCGTTTTTATGTCGAACCAAGTGCGGTCTATCCGCCGCTTGGCAGTATCGGTCGATGGCTTTGGCAAAGGGCGTGATTTGCCACCGATCAAGCTAGAAGGCGCACGCGAAGTCCGCCAAGCCGCTCAAGCCTTTAACCTGATGCGCGAACGAATACAGCGACAGGTTCAGCAACGCACCGAAATGCTCGCAGGGGTCAGCCACGATCTGCGCACCCCCCTCACCCGCATGAAATTACAATTGGCCATGATGCCCTCCGGTCCCGACAACGATGATCTAAGCGAAGACGTCGCCGAGATGGAGCGCATGGTCGAAGGTTATCTTGCCTTTGCCCGGGGCGAAGGCGGTGAAACCGTCTCGGCGGTAAATATGGTTGATTTGGTTCAAGACGTCGCTGGGCGCTTTAAACGCCAAAATGCAGCATCATTGCACCTCGCCGGCCTTGACGGGGCGCCCGCCTTGATTTTACCCCTGCGGCATAACGCAATGGAACGCTGTCTGAGCAATCTGATCGGCAACGCCTGCCGCTATGGAAAGACCGTGCAAATCACTTTGCAGCCAGGCCTACAGGGCGTCGATTTAATCATTGATGATGACGGTCCAGGCATCCCGCCCCATCAACGCGAAGAAGTTTTTCGCCCCTTCTTTCGTGGCGAGCCCTCGCGCAATCAATCCACCGGCGGTACCGGCTTGGGCCTCACAATCGCCCGCGATGTCGCCCGCGTCCATGGCGGCGATATCGCCCTAAGCCAAAGCCCAACCCTAAAAGGCCTCCGCGCCCGCCTGCACTTGCCCCGATAACCATGGGCTAAAAATGAAACGCATACGGGAGAAGGGTTGCCCT
>CEGD01000081.1_pt1 | contig 21842 bp, 17 predicted proteins | sample 306751 | NCBI WGS metagenome assembly CEGD01 (sample SAMEA2755657, study PRJEB7226) | microbial mat metagenome | biome: microbial mat; feature: hypersaline; material: grass silage | place: USA | collected 2014-02-19 | depth 0 m
CCTAATAGACGAAAAGCCCGGACGGCTCTTAGCCTTCCGGGCTTTTTTACGGCAATACCAACAAGAGTGTCGCTTTCCTCTGCTATGGCAGATCCAGCGCGAATAATCCCATCTGCTCGGATCTTACCCTAAATCGAGCCGAATTCACCGCCACACACGCGGTTTCGCCCCTGATCCTTTGCCTGCTGCAAATAGCCGCGCGCCACCGAAATCAGCTGAAACGGCATCATATCCATGCTGGGAACCGAGGCAACGACACCGCAAGAAATACTGACCCGATCACCGGCCAAAGAATTGGGATGGGGGATAGACAGTGCTTCAACAGCGGTCCGCGCTTGCTCTGCCAATTGAATGGCACCTTCCAATTCAGTTTCAGGCAGCAACGCCATGAATTCTTTAGTGCTATAGCGTGCAGCCATATCACCGGGGCGGCATAGATAGCCAGCGATAGTCCGCGCTACCTTTCGCAGACACTCATCCCCCTTAATGTGGCCCAAAGCTTCGTTGTACTGCTGCAAACAATCAACACTCAGGATAAACAAAGACACCGAAGCCCCAGCCCGCTGGCAACGGCGCCATTCGCTATCTAGCGCTTCATCAAGGCGGCGCTTATTGGCAAGCCCAGTCAAACCATCCACCAGGCTCATATCACGCAACATATCGCGTTGGCGTTTAAGTTCCAGGTGGTTGCGCACACGCATCCGCACAATCGGCGGGCTCAGAGGTTTGACAAAATAATCAATCGCCCCCATTGCCAAGCCCCTCTCCTCATCTTTTTCTTCGCCCAAGGCGGTAACAAAGATAACAGGAATATCGCGGGTCTCTGGCATTTCACGCAACTTAGCGCAAACTTCATACCCATCCATGTCGGGCATCATAATATCGAGCAAGACCAGATCCGGCTGACGTTCACCAGCCAACCGCAATGCGTCGGCGCCGCTGGTGGCAAAGAACACATCATGCTCATCACGAAGGATATTGCTAAGCATATGGATGTTTGAAGGGACATCATCAACAACCAAAATGCTGCCACCCGAGCGCACAGGGGATGCGGTGTTTTGCTCTGTATACATGCTCAATACGTGCTCTCGCCACTTTTCCTAAAACGAAACGCCCGACCTGTGGGCGAAAGCCCTCATAGTTTGGCGCACGACTTTTATGCCCATCCTTACACTGATGACGCCCTACCCTGGTCCATTTCTTCGCCATTGACAATCTGTTTCAAAGCACCGAGCGCACCTGAAAAGTCCAAACGCTGGATCCTCTTGCCCAATTCAGCCACCAGCCCGTGGCTACAAACAGCTTCCAGAGCTGACTGTAGATTTTTAAAGGCGTCCGCTGCGGCCATATTATTGGAATTCAACAATCCCTCTAAAACTTCAAGGTGTCCACACAGGCTCGCACGATCAATGTTTACGTCCCTGGTTACCAAAGATGCCGACGCCTGCAGCGCGAGTCGAGGCCGCAATTCGTCAATATCACGTAAAACCGCATTCAATTGACGCCGAACCCCAACCAAAAGCGCTAACGAGCCCTCACTGTCTTGCGCCCGGGCCGTTCGCACCAAATTTTCGCTCGCCACCGCCAAGGCTTTTGCCCCTAAATTGGCGGCAGACCCTTTTAAGGTATGAGCCAAACGCGCCGCGTCTTCTAGGTCGCCTTGGTCAAGAAAAGACAACAAGTGTTGCGCACTCGCCGCATAGGATTCTGAAAACTGCCCCAAAAGCTCGCACAGCAATCCCTTATCGCCGTCAAGGCGCTCTAAAGCATCATCAAGATCAATAGCTGTCGGCAAAACCTGTGATTTTATCTCCGCATCGCCCTTTGCAGGGTGCGCAGGGTGCGTGCGACCATCGGCAACAGCAAGCGGCATTAATCGGTGATCTGCGGGAATGTTTGGCAGCTCATCTTCATCAGCCACGCAAAACGGCAAAACGAAAGAAAACGTTGTCCCCACGTGTTCCTGACTTTCGACGTCTATTTTTCCCCCCATCATTGCCACCAACCGTGACGCTAATGCCAACCCCAACCCCACGCCACCATAACGGCGCGTCAGCGATGTATCGACCTGATGGAAAAGCTGAAAAAGCGCATCCTTTTGCTCGCTCGCAATACCAATACCTGTATCAGAAACCTGAAAACACACAAACACTTGCTCGCCTTGAACCTGGTGGCAAGACGCCAACAGCTTCACCGTCCCCTGGGGTGTAAATTTAATCGCATTTCCCAATAGGTGAATGAGAATTTGCTGCATCCTAAGGCCATCAGCCTGAACCACCGCTGGAATAAGCGGATCAATTTCAGCGATTAAATCCAGTCCTTGCTCATGAACCAAGGGCCTAAGCGCAGTCTCTAGGGATAAAAATAACTCACCCAGATGGACCGGCGCCAAAGCTAAAGCAAGGCGTCCAGTTTCTAGCGCCGCGACGTCTAACACATCATTCAAAATACTCAGCAACGAATGAGTCGAACTGCGCAGACGCTCTACCACTTCGCGCTGGCGGGCCGACAGGCGGGTCTGCTCTAAAAGATGCGCTAACCCTGCCAAAGCATTCATTGGCGTGCGAATTTCATGGCTAATATTTGCTAAAAAATGGTCTTGGGTTTGATTGGCTTTGCTCACTTGAGCCTGCGCCGCCTTAAGAGATTGCTCCAGGCGCTTTTTATCGCTGATATCAGTAAGCACCCCCAACAAACCAATCGCCTGACCATCATGATCATAAACGGGGCGTTTGTCTTCGCTAAGGATACGTGTCCGCCCGTGACTATCAACGGTTAACTCTTCGCTGTGCCGCTGCCCCTTGCGCATGATTTCTTGTTCTTGCGTTGAAACTTTTTGTGCAGTGCCTGGATCATACAAAGCGCGATCGGTCTGACCAATCACATCTTGGGACTCCCAACCGATCACATCGGTAAAAGCCTCGTTGACCGCCACATAGCGCAGTTTGCTATCTTTGAGATAAAGCCCAAAGGGCAAGTGCGATAAAATCAAATCATAGCGTTGCGCCGTTGCTTCGGCGCTTTCTGCACGTCTTTGTAATGCGCTAACGTCTTGATGCGTCATCAAGGCCAACCCATCATGAACAGCCCCATGAACCAACACACTAACCAGGGGCTGTTGGCCATCACAGCGACAATCTGGCAAGCGAATTTGCCCCTTTGCCTGATCCACCCGCCCCTCCAACAAATCCCCCACAGAGCCCAGGCAGGCTGCCAAATGCAAGCGGTCATCATCGGTAAGGCCGTTGGCTTGCAAGTCCGTGGCCTGGGCGGCGAGGGTTCTGAGCAAGGCTAGGTAATTATTGCCTTCTTGGCAGTCAGGTGCCATTTCACGCCATGCGCTATTGGCGACTAAAATAGTGCCCTCGCCATCCATCACCAAGCAAGCCCCCGGCAGGGCCTCAATCACGCCCCACGATGCTGCCATGCGACGCGTGAGTTGGCTCCACTGAGGAAGCGAAGGGGCAAGCTGCTCGAAATTTGAGGGCACGGTAGGCAAACTCCTTACGCCGACGCTAGGCCGTCAAAGACAGAGCTCCTCCAAAACGGGGGATGGCAGAGCCCTACGGCTAAACGGAGTGTAGTCTAACGTAGGCTGTCAGAAAGGGTCTATATCCTTTTGAAGAGAAATTTAGTTTTGCTTCTCAGCACCCAGTTGGGTCTTGGTATTCCGACCTATTTCAAGAGCTTCAAATTCCCAAATCGCATCGCATTTTGCAATTTGCTCCCATTCCGGGGTTACCCAGGACGGGAAAAATTACCTATAGAGCCAGCCCTCCCCTGTCGAGGCACCGCAAAAACACTGAAACCGTACATTTTTTTCTTATTCCTTCGCATCATCTGACAGTCCAGGTCTCTGGCCTAATAGTTGCATGATAGGTCATAGACTATGCTGCCCAGTGCAGTGCCGCCCTCCCCAGCCACAAAGCCGGTTATAATCATGAGCCATGTACACGGACGAGAAGGCCATCACTACTTCTCTGACGTACCGCCCGATCTGATGGATCGAAAAGGCGGCATGGCAGATGACACGTATCGCTACCTACCAGATCACCTAACCGACCCTAGTCTTGATCGTCTCGCCACCCTTGCAGCCAACTTAACCGGCTGTCCGGTAGCGCGAATCTCAATCATTGATGACCGCTGGGTGGTTTGCCGGGCTTCTGTTGGGGCACCACGCTTAATTATCCCCAGCGAACAATCGTTCTGCGCCCGCGCCCGCGCCCTGGGGCATCCCTTGCAAATCAACAATCCAGCCCAAGACCAACGCTTTGCCGACCTTACCAAGCTCGCCCATAATCGGGGCGTACAGTTTTATGCAGCGCAACCTTTAATTGATACAACGGGTCGCATTATCGGCATCCTCAGTCTTCGCGATGTTTTGCCTCATACCCTTGATGACAGCGACCTGGCAACCCTCGAAGACATTGCAGCCCTGGCCGTTGAACGCTTAGAAACCATCGCTCTGGCCAGACAGCTGCGCTCGGCATCTGAAACATCCCGTGCCCTGCAGATGGCCGACAGCAGCTTAGGGCTTTGCTATTGGCGCTATGACACTATCCAAAACGAACTGTTTTGGTCAGACGGAACGTATCGCCTGTTGGGCATCAACAGCAACGTGACACCATCTTATCGTCTATTCCTGAGCCTGCTTACCCCAGAAGAACGCCCAAGGGTAAGTCAGCTGATTCATCGTGCCCTACGTCGGCAATTACCTTTTTCCATCAAAACCACCCTCCATAATGCTGCAAACAGCCCCTTCACCCTCTCTCTTCAGGGAGAGTGCGATAGCAAAGACGGACAAACTATATGCGTGTTTGGTATTGCCTTTTGCACACCTATAGCCCACCTATAAGCTACCAAAAGGAATAAAATGCGCCGTGCTTGGGGCTGATAATTATTTCAGTGTACCTTAACGCCATAATGAAATAATTTCACCTAGCACCAACCACTTAGATTGGGTAGTATTGCCCGCATGCTGATACCTGAAGATCAAATTTTAAACGCTAGAATCCTGGCGGTTGATGATAACCCGGTCAATGTCGCCTTGTTGCGCGACATGCTCGAAGCCGAAGGCTTTACCGGCGTAGAAACTACCACCGACCCTGTGCTAGCGCTTGAACGTCTTGGCAGCGAGCGTTTTGACCTGTTATTGCTCGACATCCGCATGCCGGTCCTTGATGGCCACGAAGTTATGGCCCGCCTGCCCGAACTGGTGAACGGCTATTTACCTGTTATCGTCCTTACCGCCCAGACCGATGCAGAAACACGGATGCGCGCCTTGGGCAGCGGTGCCCGTGACTTCATCAGCAAACCCTTTGACATGACCGAAGCTGCTCAGCGCATTCGCAATGCCCTGGAAGCACAGCTATTGTATTCCGAGCATCGCGACAACGCGGCAATGCTCGAACGCGAAGTGCGTAAACGCACCGCAGAATTAGCCCATATGGCCACCCATGACCCAATCACGAGCCTTCCCAATCGGGCAGGCTTGCGTGATGTGCTAGACGCCGCATTAGGGGCAGGAGAAGCAGGACAGCTCTTGTTCCTTGCCGTAGATGGCATGGGTGTCGTCAACGATTCTTTAGGGCACGTGATCGGCGAACAGCTGGTCAGCGCCGTCGGACAACGGCTAAAAACAGCATTCCCAGTTGATACAATGATCGCAGCCTGGGGAAGCGCCGAATTTGTCATCGTCTTACCTGATGATGATGATCTTTCCCATTGGGCGACTTTAGCTGAATCTTTGTTCGCAGAACCATTCTCGGTTGCTGATAACGAGCTCGTGCTAAGTTGCGCCATCGGATCGTGCACCTTTCCCGATAACGGCGATGAAAGCGACCTGCTCATTCGCCGTGCAGGCCTTGCCGTTTTCTTTGCCCGCCAACGGGGCCTATCTCATTGCCGCTTTGTAACCGAGCTTGAAGACAACGCTAATCGCCGCAACCATTTGGAACGCGAATTGCGCGGTGCCACCGAGCGCGGTGAAATGCAAGTTTATTATCAGCCGAAAGTTTCCCTCCCCGACCTGTCTATTGTCGGTATGGAGGCGCTGTTGCGCTGGTTCCATCCTGAACTCGGGTTTGTTTCGCCCGTGCACTTCATCCCCGTAGCCGAGGAAACCGGATCGGTGGTGGCCATTGGTGAATGGGTCATGCAACAGGCCTGCGCCGACACCAAGGAATGGCACAAGCAAGGCTATGACAATTTGGTCGTCGCGGTAAACGTATCGGGCCGCCAATTCGAAGCCGCCAACCTGCCGGGTATGATCAAATCGTGCCTTGATAGCAGCGGGCTTCCTGCCGCCAATCTAGAAATTGAAATTACCGAAACCGCGCTGATGCGCGATATGGACCGGGCGCGGAAAATTCTTGGTGCCTTGCGCGATCTTGGCGTTACCTTAGCCATTGACGACTTTGGCACCGGCTATTCTTCGCTCGCCTATTTGCGCCATCTGTCCATTGATACCCTAAAAATTGACCAGTCCTTCGTGCGCGATTTGGCGCTAGACCATGACGACCAAGCCATCGTACGGGCAATTTTGGTCATGGCCCGCAGCTTAGGGCTCACCACCGTCGCCGAAGGTATTGAAACTCCCTTCCATATGGAGTTTCTGCGCACCTTAGGCTGCACATTCGGCCAAGGCTATCTGTTTGCCAAACCAATGCCAGCCAAAGACTTTAGCGTTTTCCTCAAAAACCCGATTCTGCCCGAGCTGATCAGCAGTTAGAACGTTTTGCGTTTAATGATAAACGCTAAACGTTCTAAGTTTTTAAGTGGTCGCATTATTTTTGCGTACAATACTCTCTAATGCCTTTTTAACTGAGCATTCCAGGCCTGAGGCCCTCTCCGTGGAATTCGGGGAAGACATAAAATTTGTCCATACTCTCTTTTCTTTTCTTCGAATGCCGCGCTTTGCGCAAAGCACCCCTATATGAGCTAAGGTCCATCGCCACAAGCAATGTGTATTCCTTCTCCCACAAGGTGCCCTATCAATGAAAGTAACCCCACGCCTACCAACACCGCAGTCCTTGCAGGTGGTGGTTCAACTGCTCAAGCCCCATTGGCGGCGGGTTCTTTTGGCCCTAGCCGCCCTTTTGGTTTCCTCGGCAGGGTGGCTGGGCCTAGGACAAGGAGTGCGCCTGCTCATTGATCAAGGCTTTGTCACCGGATCAGCCAATACCTTAAATAGCGCCCTGCTCGCGATGCTAGCCCTGACCGCAGTCTTGGCGCTTTCCACCTTTGTGCGCATGACCTCGGTCCTTTGGCTGGGCGAGCGACTGGTTGGTGACCTGCGCCGACAGGTCTTTGATCGCGTCGTCGGCCTGGACCTTGCGTTCCATGAAAGCAGCCGCACTGGCGATGTTCTCTCGCGCTTAACCGCCGACACCGCCACCGTTCAAAGCGCGGTTGGCGTATCGGTTTCCATGGCCTTGCGCAACGGTGTGATGCTGATCGGCGGCACTACACTTTTGTTCTTCACAGATGCGAAATTGACTGCCATCGCCCTAACCGTCGTCCCCTTGGTGCTGGTGCCCTTGATCGTTTCAGGACGCATGGTGCGCCGCCTATCCCGCGAAAGCCAAGATCGTATCGCTGACATGGGCGCGCGGGCCGAAGAGACCCTAAACGCCATCCGCACCGTTCATGACTATACCCAAGAAGACCGTGAGCGCGCCCTATTTGGCGCCGACGTCGAACGCACTGTCGCCATTGCCAAAAAGCGCATTTATGCCCGCTCTGGCCTGATCGCTGCGGTTATTTTTCTGGTGATGAGTGCCATCGGCGTCGTTCTGTGGATGGGGGGACAAGACGTTATCGCTGGTCGCCTGAGCGCTGGAGAACTGTCTGCCTTTGTTTTTTATGCGGTTTTGGTTGCCACCTCTGCCGCCAGCTTAGCCGAAGTATTCGGCGAGCTTCAACGCACGGCAGGGGCTTTGGAACGTCTGGTTGAGCTTTTAGAAAGCCGCCCCACCATCACCGCACCAGCACAGCCCAAAACGCTCCCGGTGCCATCACGCGGCGAAATCCGCTTTGACGCCGTCTCTTTTGCCTATCCCTCGTCGCTGGATCGGCCTGTGCTGCAAGATCTGAGCTTCACCGTCAAAAGCGGCGAGACCGTCGCCCTGGTTGGCCCGTCGGGAGCGGGGAAAACCACCGTTTTTCAGTTGTTGCTGCGTCATTATGATCCACAAGTTGGCAACGTGTTCATTGATGACACAGCCTTACGTGACTGTGACCCACGCGCCGTACGCCAGCGCTTGGCGGTGGTCGCACAAGACCCAGTCATTTTTTCAGCCAACGCCTGGGACAATATCCGCTATGGCCGCCCAGACGCCAGCGACGACGAAGTTCGCGCCGCGGCCGAGGCTGCGCAAGCTGCTGAATTTATTGATCGCCTGCCCGACGGCATGGCAACGTTCCTGGGTGAAAAGGGCGTTCGCTTATCCGGCGGTCAGAAGCAGCGCCTAGCGATCGCGCGCGCCATGCTTCGCGATCCAGCGATTTTACTGCTCGATGAAGCAACCAGCGCCCTGGATGCTGCCAACGAGCGCCTCGTCCAACAAGCATTAGAGCGGCTGATGGTGGGGCGTACCACGCTGGTAATCGCCCATCGTCTGGCGACCGTTACTGGTGCTGATCGTTTGATGGTGATGGACAATGGTCGCTGTATCGCTCAGGGCAACCACCAACAGCTTCTTGATAGCAATCCCCTTTATGCACGTTTGGCCAGCCTGCAATTTACCCAGGACTGATACGGCACACGGCACACGGCACACGGCACAAAGACTACATTGGAAAAGCACGTAAAGATGGGGAAAAAGCACGCAAAGATGAGCGCCAACCAAGAGGATTTGGCGCTCATTGATCCGTCCCGCCGCCCCACACCCAAATCACAAACGCGCCAAAGCGCACCACAGAAACTGCGATGCGCTTAGGGCGGACTGCAACATAGCATACGAGCAAGCACCGTGCGAAAAACGCTGTTATTCCTTACGGACAGCGAATTTCGAACGGGAGCAGGTCAGACTTCAACTAGAAGCCTTCGCGCTCCAGGCGCTTACGCTCAAGCTTACGAGCGCGGCGCACGGCTTCAGCCTTTTCGCGCGCCTTCTTCTCGGAAGGCTTTTCAAACGAGCGGCGCAGCTTCATTTCACGGAAAATGCCTTCGCGCTGCATCTTTTTCTTGAGGGCCTTCAGGGCCTGGTCGACATTACCGTCACGAACGAGAACCTGCACTTGGTTCAGCTCCTTATCAATCGTCTGTTGCCTTCCGACCGATGATCTTTTCGCTGTACGCTTCCCTGACCCCATCCTTGGGTGCCAACGAACCGCAGAACCGAAAAAATCACCTTGCGAAACTATAGGGGCGGCCCGTCCGGCCGCCCTTCTGAGGGTCGGTGATGTAACACAGCCCGTCGGGCTTGTGAACAAAAAATGGATGTTTCAACCACTCTTTTCCAGGTTACACCCTGTAAAAGGCGCTGCAAACGGAGTCTCCGCCCCCTCAGGGTCGTTATGAACCCTTATGTTACCGCGCTTGCTAGGGTGTGACAAGTGGCCTGCGGCCCTATAGTATAAGGTGATTGGTGGAATTATTGGCGACTCAGCATAATGGCAATTTTAAAGCTCGCCCGTATGGGGCACCCGGTTCTGGCCCAGCGTGCAGCAGAGGTCAAAGACCCCCTAGACCCCGAAATTCAGCGCCTTATCAACGACATGATCGACACACTGTCCGATTCAGGTGGTGTTGGCCTAGCCGCCCCACAGGTGCATCAATCGCTGAGGATTATCCTGTTTTCAGTGCCAGCCGGACGCGGTGGAGACGAAACCCCCGAAATTCCCGTCACCGCATTAATCAATCCGGTGATCGAAATCCTTGATGATGACAAGCAAACCGCCATGGAAGCCTGTCTTTCTCTGCCCGACATGGCCGGTAAGGTAGCGCGTGCACAGCGGATTCGGTACCATGCTCTAGGCGCCGACGGCACCCCCATCGACGCCCAAGCCGAAGGCTTCCACGCCCGCGTGCTGCAACACGAGATTGATCATCTTGATGGGATCTTGTACCCCATGCGCATGGCTGACCTTGGCACCTTTGGCTATGTAGACGAGCTAAAAAAGCGCTAACCCCCTAAAGGCCGAGGTCAAAACGCACCTCAAAGGGATCTATTTTTTTCTAAAGGATGGATAGCATGAGCGATTTAGGCCTGCCCCGCGAACAGCTCCCCCCCATCGGGGCGACAGAAACGCCTGCCAACGGTCCGCACGGCGACGCCGATAGCGCTGCAGGCTCCCTTGACGCCTTGCGTCAGGGGCTGGTGCTCGCCGCCCTCGACCATGTTCCCTTTGACGGCTGGAGCGATCGCGCACTCACCCACGCTGCCGCTGACCTGGGGCTTGATGCCGCGGCCCCGGCCAGACTGTTCCCCCACGGCGTCAGCTCTGCCGTGGAATGCTTCACCGCCCTGGCCGATGGCATGATGGTGCGCGACATCGCCGCGCAAAACCTCTCTGATTTGGGGGTGCGCGAACGCATTATCAGCGGCATTCGCCTGCGCTTAGAACGCTGGGGACCCCACAAAGAATCCGTTCGCCGCGCTTTGGCTGTCTATGCTTTGCCGCAAAACATGCCCTCGGCGGCCCATGCCACATGGACCACCGTAGACATGCTGTGGAAAGCTATTGGCGACCGGTCGGCTGATTTTAGCTGGTACAGCAAGCGCGCATCATTGGCAGCGGTCTATTCGGCAACCCTGCTCTATTGGCTTGACGATCAATCCGAAGACCATGCTGAAACGTGGTCATTCCTCAGCCGCCGCGTTGACGATGTGGTCAAGACCATCCAGTTTCGCCAAAAGGCTAGCAAGGCGATCTCCTCAACCTTAGAACGCCTGCCAAACCCCCTCAATCTGTTGCCCCGGCGGCGGACCATTCGCCGCTAAGGCCGATGCCCTAGACAGGACCGCGCGCCTGCCCTGAAAACAACGCCAGCGCGTCTTCCCCGGCTTGCTCCAAGGGGCCGGAATTATCAATGGTGACCAACGCCGGGTGACTGACCGCAAAGGCAGTCACTTTGGCTAGGCGCTCGGCAATTTGCTCGGCTGTCTCGCGGCCACGGGCTTCTAAGCGGCGGCGCAAGCATTGAGGATCAACGGTGATTGCTACGGGCGTCAGATGCGGATAACGCTCTGTCGCCTGTCCCAACCACTGCCGCGAGCCATTGACCACCACGCTCAAGCCTCGCTCGAGCCAGGCATCAATTTCGATGCCGATTCCGTACATCAAATCATGACTATGCCATTGCAAGGCAAAGCACCCTGCCAAAGAGCGGGTGGCAAATTCGCTATCACTCAATGCCACATGATTTTCCCCACCCGCCGCCGCTGGGCGGGTGATATAGCGATGGGCAAACACCACCGGGCGCCCTGCCAAACGGTCGCGACAATAGGCGATGAGGCTATCTTTACCTGCACCGGATGGTCCCATCACATAAAATAAACGTGGACTTTGCGGGGCAACACACATGTCAAGCGCCATAGGAGCTCCTTGTTAGCAAGGTCGTTGCACAAAACAATGAAACCATTGTCTATGATGACTAGATATTTATGCCATTCGTATAGATGTCTTCATTGATTATAGCAGAACAATAAACATAGATTGAGCGAAACCTTTCTTATTTCATCGCACTCTTTAATCAAACCTTCATATGACCGAAACGAAATCGACGCGACTTCAAGGCTATACCTAGTCTCACTGGAAAACATCAGTAGGCAGGCGAGGACGATTGGAGCCAAACGCTCCCTCCCCTCCTCCGCCTATGCTGGCATTTCTAGGACAGGGTATAGCACGAGCCCCCTTCACGGCGCCTAGCGTCAGACTCAATAAGGGCGCTCACAGAGAAAAGGGTTTGCGCGTCGTGTCTGCGATCGAAATCGTCGAACTATCCAAAACCTTCCACGGTGGTCGTAAGGCATTGGACGCGATCAGCTTGTCCATTCGCCCCGGCGAAATGGTTGCCTTGATTGGCGCATCGGGGTCGGGAAAGTCAACGCTGCTCCGTCATACAACGGGCTTAATCACCGCCGACCGGAATGGTGAAACCGGCGCCATCAGTGTGCTGGGCCGTGTTGTACAAACCCAAGGCCGTCTGGCCAGTGATGTCCGCGCCGTGCGCGCAGAAATTGGCGTGATCTCGCAGCAGTTCAACTTGGTTGATCGCCTATCGGTGCTCACCAACGTCTTGTTGGGCCGCCTGGGCCGCATTCCAGCCTGGCGTGGGTGCCTGGGACTGTTCAACGATGCGGAAAAGCGCGCGGCTATGGAAGCACTCAACCGGGTTCATATGGGCGAATACGCCATGCAGCGTGCCTCTACCCTGTCAGGCGGTCAGCAGCAGCGCGTCGCCATCGCCCGCGCCCTGGTGCAAAAGGCACAGGTGATCTTGGCTGACGAACCGATTGCCTCGCTTGATCCAGGATCCTGTCACCGGGTGATGGAAACCCTGGCCGACATCAACAAAAAAGATGGCATCACGGTGATGGTTTCACTCCATCAAGTTGATTATGCCATCCGCTATTGCCCGCGCACCGTGGCCATGCGCGATGGCGCGGTGATCTTTGACGGCCCCAGCAAAGCGCTTACCGCTGACTTCCTCAATGACCTTTATGGTGCCGAAAGCGAACAGCTGATGCTGGGCCAACGCCCGGCAGCATCAGCAGCAGCGCGCACCACTGAATCCCTCCCCGAGGGAGCGACCGCCTGGGCCGGTGCCTAAACCAACAGGCGCCCCCCTGCCATTCCTCGCATCAAACAATGCCCTTCCCACTCACAGCCTTCATACGATAACGGAGAGAAGCATGTTGCGGAAATTCCTCACCGCGGCGACAGTTGTTGCTGCCACCTTGAGCCCGGTTATGGTTGGTTCGGCCTTTGCCGAGCCGCTGAAAGAAGTGAATTTCGGTATTATTTCCACCGAATCGTCGCAAAACCTGAAAAGCGTTTGGCAGCCGTTCCTCCAAGACATGGAAAAGGCGATGGGCGTTAAGGTTAATGCCTTTTTTGCCCCCGATTACGCCGGTATCATCGAAGGCATGCGCTTTAACAAAGTTGACGTGGCTTGGTTTGGTAACAAGTCAGCGATGGAAGCCGTTGATCGCGCTGGCGGCGAAATTTTCGCCCAGACCGTGGATGTCGAAGGCAACCCCGGTTATTGGTCGGTGCTGGTGACTCACAAGGACAGCCCGCTGAATTCTCTGGAAGATGTGCTGAAGTGCGATGGCTCGCTGAACTTTGGCATCGGTGATCCGAACTCGACCTCGGGCTATCTGGTTCCCAGCTACTACGTCTTTGCGCAAAATGGTGTCACGCCGCAAGATTGCTTTAAGACCGTGCGCAGCGCCAACCACGAAACCAACCTGATGGCCGCCGCCACCAAACAGGTTGATGTCGCCACCAACAACACCGAAAACCTGCGCCGCATCGAACTCACCCGCCCGGAAATTTATCGCGATATCAAAGTGATTTGGCGCTCGCCGCTGATCCCCGCCGATCCGATCGTCTGGCGGACGTCGCTTGACGAAGCCGATAAGAACAAGCTGATGACTTTTTTCATGGGCTATGGCCGTATTGGCGCTGCTGATGCGGTAATTGCCCAACGTCAAACATTGGCCGGCCTGCAATGGGCGCCGTTCACTCCGTCATCGAACGACCAGCTGCTGCCGATCCGCCAGCTGTCCTTGTTCAAAGACCGCGCCAAAATCGTTGCGGACGAAAAGCTCGACGCTGCCGAACGCGATGCCAAGCTGGCTGAAATCGACGCCAAGCTGGAACAGCTGAAAGCACGCGCTGCCAAGCTGGCCATGTAATTCTCGGCACACAAAACACGACTGGGGTTGAGGGCTCTTTGCTGAAGAAAATCGTAATTTTCTTCAGCAAAGACCCTCTCCCTGATCGTTATTACCGACGCCCTTTTTTGGACTATAGCCACCATGAGCACTGCAACCAGTACCATATCGACAATGGTTCCACGCCGCCCCTTACGCCAATCGCTGGGCTATTACCTGGGCTGGGCTGCGGTGCTGGCCCTCTTGGCCCTATCGTGGGAAGGCGCTGATATGCGCCCGATGGCGCTGATCACCGACTCAGCCAATATGGTGCTCTTTGCCGAAGGCTTTTTCCCGCCTAATTTCCACGAATGGCAAATGTACGTTACCGAAATGTGGGTGACAATTCAGATTGCCCTGTGGGGTACATTCCTAGCGATTGCCGCCGCTATTCCGCTGGGTATTCTCTGTTCAGAAAACATGGTTCCTTGGTGGGTTTATCAACCGACCCGCCGCCTGATGGATTCCGCACGCGCCATTAACGAAATGGTCTTTGCCATGCTGTTTGTGGTCGCCGTTGGCCTGGGGCCTTTTGCGGGCGTTTTGGCATTGTTTGTCCACACCACAGGCGTCCTGGCCAAGCTATTTTCCGAGGCGGTCGAGGCCGTAGATCATCGCCCGGTCGAAGGTATCCGCGCCACCGGCGCCAATTGGCTGCAAGAAGTCATTTTTGGCGTCATCCCCCAGGTTCTGCCGCTGTGGGTCAGCTATTCGCTATACCGTTTTGAATCTAACGTTCGCTCCGCCACCGTCCTCGGCATTGTTGGCGCTGGGGGCATCGGTGTTGTGCTGTGGGAATATATCCGGGGTTTTTACTACGGTGAAACCGCTGCCGTAATGCTGGTGGTGATTGCATCAGTGATCTTGCTCGATCTGCTGTCTCAGCGCCTGCGTCGCTTGTTCCTATGACCCAGTCCAGCACCGATTACGCCACCTGCCAGCTGGGCGCGCAGCCCCTAATCCATCCCACCGCTCAGGTTCGCGATTGCACCTTTGGCCAGTATTGCGAGGTTGGTGCGCGCACCAGCTTGGCCGAAGTCACCATGGGTGACTATTCCTATGTGGTGAACGATTCCGACATCATCTACACCACCATCGGCAAGTTCGCTAACATCGCCGCCCATACGCGCATCAATCCGGGCCAGCACCCCTTGGATCGGGCCAGCATGCACCATTTCCAATACCGATCACGCATGTATGGCTTTGGTGATGATGACCGCGATTTTTTTGACTGGCGGCGCTCTCAGCCGGTAACCATTGGCCATGATGTTTGGGTTGGTCACGGCGCGGTTATCATGGGCGGTGTTTCGATTGCTACCGGGGCCGTAATTGGGTCCCATGCCGTCGTCACCCGTGACGTTCCTGCCTATGCCATCGTCATTGGCAGCCCTGCCCGACTATTGCGCTATCGCTTTGAGGATACAATCCAGGCCTCCTTACAGCGGATTTGCTGGTGGGATTGGTCGCATGAGCAATTGTCCACAAGCTTAAAAGACTTTCGCTCCTGCGATGCTGATACCTTTTGCCGCACATACGACCCGTTATTCAATCAAACAGCCTAGCAAACAGCCTAACCCTTTCAAGCATGGGCCATGAGGACCGCTAGAACCCCCTAGAACCGCGTGATACCGTCGCAAACTGCGTTGGGTAAGACGCATCTAATCGGTTATGAATGGGGGAGACTATGAGGCGACGTTTGCCGCCCTTAAATGCGCTGCGCGCCTTTGAGGCTGCCGCAAGGCATGGGGGATTTGTCGGCGCCGCCGAAGAGCTGGCCGTAACGCCCGCTGCGGTCAGTCATCAAATAAAAGCCCTTGAAGAAGTGTTAGAGGTTCCCCTGTTTGTCCGCCTTCACCGTGCGGTCGAATTAACCTCTGCAGGACAAGCCTTGCTGCCGGGCCTAAGCGATGCCTTTGATCGCTTAGCAACCACCATTGACGATGTCATGCGCCAGGTCAAAGACGACCGCCCTTTAACCATCAGCGCCCCGCCGTCCTTTGCTGCCAAATGGCTGATGCCGCGCTTGGAACGATTTTTATCACTATTCCCAGACAGCCCGGTTCGCATCGAGGCCGAACCGCGTGTGGTTGATTTACGCCGCGAAGAAGCCGACATGGCTATTCGCCTGACTCCCCGCCCAACAGACCTTGAAAGCATCCCGCTATTTTGCGAGCGCCTGTTTCCAGTCTGCGCCCCGGTATTGCGCATGGCTTTGACCGCCCCGGCCAATCTCACCCGCCAAACGCTGATTTATGATGATCTTTTTGAAAAGGTCTATCCGGGGCAAGGCTGGCAAGCTTGGCTTGAAAAAGCCGGAGTTCCCACCCTTAAGCCCGCTAAAGCAATGACCTATAGCCACACCAGCCTGTCCCTTGACGCCGCCGTGCGCGGAATGGGGGTTGCCCTCGGTCGAGGGGCTTTGGTCGAGGCAGAGCTGCGGGCAGGGTCCTTGGTCAAGCCTTTTCAAACCGCCGCCTCTTCGCCAACGGGCTATTGCCTGGTCTGGGTCCCCGAACGCCCCTTACGCCCCGAAGCCGAGGCTTTCCGCGACTGGCTTAGCAAAGAGGCCATTGATTTTTGCGCCGCAAACCCGACCCTGATTGTCTAAAACAAATAACGCTCTAAAACAACAAATCCCAAACAGGTAAGGCCACCTGCTCGGGATTTGTCTTAAAAGCAAATACGTCGTCGCAGGTGAGGCCACCTGCTCGGGATTTGTCTTAAAAGCAAATGCGTCGTCGCAGATGGGGCCATCTGCTCGGGATTTGTCTTAAAAGCAAATGCGTCGTCGCAGATGGGGCCATCTGCTCGGGATTTGCTCTAATCGCGACCAGCCAAATACCGCGACGGGCTCACCAGAATATCGCGCTTGCCAACGTGATTGGCCGCACTGACAATCCCTTCTTGCTCCATCCGCTCGACGATACGCGCAGCCCGGTTATACCCGATTTGCAAATGCCGCTGAATGAAGCTGACCGATACTTTGCCTTCGCGCAAGACCAACGCCAAAGCCTGGGCATAGGGGTCGGAATTGACATCTTCGCCATTGGCCGAATTGTCAAACACCGCACCACCGGCGCTGCCACCATCATCATCAATGGCATCAACTTCATCTTCTTCAGTGATGGTATGCAGGTAATCTGGCACGCCTTGGTCTTTCAGGTGGCTCACCGCCTGCTCGACCTCGGTATCGGAAACGAAAGGCCCGTGAACGCGGGTAATGCGCCCCCCTGCAGCCATATAGAGCATATCCCCCTGGCCCAGCAACTGCTCAGCCCCTTGCTCACCCAGAATCGTCCGGCTATCGATTTTGCTGGTCACCTGGAAAGAAATACGAGTCGGGAAGTTGGCTTTAATGGTGCCGGTGATCACGTCAACGCTGGGGCGCTGGGTGGCCATGATCAAATGGATGCCTGCTGCACGCGCCATCTGCGCCAGACGCTGAATCGCAGCTTCGATTTCCTTACCAGCCACCAGCATCAAATCGGCCATTTCATCAACGACCACGACGATATAGGGCAACTGATTGAGATCGACGTACTGTTCTTCCATGATCGGCTCGCCGTTTTCTCGGTCAAAGCCCACCTGTACGGTTCGCGTCACTTGTTCGCCACGAGCAACCAATTCGGCGACCCGTTCATTATAGCCTTCGATATTGCGCACGCCCAGCGCGGCCATGGAGCGATAGCGGCTCTCCATTTCCTTAACCGCCCACTTCATGGCAACAACGGCCTTTTTCGGGTCAGTCACCACCGGCGTTAACAGGTGCGGGATACCATCATAGACGCTGAGTTCCAGCATCTTGGGATCAACCATGATCAAACGGCAGCGTTCCGGCGGCAGGCGATAGAGCAATGACAAAATCATGGTGTTAATGCCCACCGACTTGCCTGACCCCGTGGTTCCGGCAATCAGCAAGTGTGGCATTTTCGCCAAGTCAGCCACCACCGGCGCACCGCCAATGTCTTTGCCCAAAATCAACGGCAAGCGGGCGGTGGTTTCGGAATAAGCGCTGCTTTCGATCATATCGCGCAGGTAAACCGTCTCGCGCTCGGCATTGGGCAATTCGATCCCAATCACCGGGCGCCCCGGAACCACGGCAATACGCGCGGTGACCGCCGACATGGAGCGGGCAATATCATCAGACAAGTTAATGACGGTCGAAGACTTGGTTCCCGGTACCGGATCAAATTCGTACAAGGTGACCACCGGCCCGGCCTTAACCTGCATAATCTCGCCGCGCACCTTAAAGTTTCGGAGCACAGTTTCAAGCGTCCGCGCATTTTCAGCCAACGAACGCTCGTCGGTTTCATCCTCATTGGCCTGCGGCGCTTCTTGCATAAAGGAAACCGGCGGCGCGCTATAGGGACGCGGCACCTCGTTCTCCTCGAACCGGCCACCAAAAGCCACCGAGGCACGGACTGGAATCAGCGGTGACGTGGCACCATCGTCGCTTTCGTCGTCGTCATCGCTTACCTGGTCGAGGTCATCCTCGATCTCATCTTCCCAGCTTTCGACGCTATGGGCGACATCCTGGGGCTGATTGTCATTAAGCTCATTATTGTCGCTCAAGGGCTCTTCGTCTAGCGCCTCTAGATCGTCAGCGTCAGCGTCATCTTGCCAGCCGCCATTCTCAGCGACCAGCTCAGGATCTTCGCCGCCCCAACTGTCTTCGATAAAGGGCCCGGCGAGTTCGTGCAAAATGGGCTCTTCGTCTTCGTCGTCTAAATCCTGGTCGCCAAGCACGTCATCATCATTACCCAGGTCATCATCGCTACCCAGGTCTTCGATTTCGTCTAAAACCTCGACCCCTTCGACCAAAGCAAATTCGCCCGAACGCGCCGCAAAGTCAGCATCGGCAACCTGGATCGCATGGTGAACTGGCCGGGGAACCTCGCGTTCACTTCCAGCCTGGGCATCATCGACAAGCTCATCATAGTCGGAATCTTCGTCATCCAAGGGACGACCTAGGCTTTCTTGCCACTCGACACCGGCAACAAAGGCAAAGGCGGCCAAGGTCGCCAGGGATTCATTTTCCTGACCAGTCCCATAGGAAATCGTCCCCTCGGGTCGGCCGGGGCGATATTCCACATCCCATTCCCACGCGCCATCGGGCCAAATATGCCGGGCCATGCGATAGGGCTTGCCGTTCATCGCACACCACAGATTAAACTCGCTCGCCGTCATCGCATCTTTGACTTCGGGCGGTTTGCGGCCGTGGAGTTTCTCAACGGTCATGGGGGAGCGCTTTCCTTAGCAAGTCAGAACAGGACAAGATGAAGATCCGTCCGCATTAAAATAGAGAGAGGCAGGATGGCGATCCCGCCGTTAGGCGCCATTAAGAATAAAGGCGCAAACCATCAGTTTTTCCACTTCGCCATCACCATCAAACAGCGGCAGAACCAGCCGTTCCCAGGTTTGCACGTCACCGCCAAAATCGGCGGTATAGACGCGGGCAACGGGGATCCGTTCCTTAACCACCCGATCATATTCGGCCTTTAAGATTCCGGCCTGTTCGGTGGGCAGTGTCTCAATGGACTTTCCAACCGTATCGGCATGAAAAGCATTGGCAAAGGATCGTCCGTAATAGGCATAGGTGAATTCCGCACCATCGACCGATACATCAAGCACCACCAGATTATCAATCCATGGGCGCAATTCAGCGGGGTCGAGGTCGGCGGCAACGGGAAGTTGCTCCCCCTCACACAGACCTAGCCAAAACTGATAGAGATCCTTGAGCTGCGGATGACGCAGGATGAGGACGAGCCGGCTCATACAGTCGCTTCCCCTATGGCGAAAAAATTCCTTTAACTTGTGTACGCCATAGCTAAGTCGGAAACAAGAGCAGTTGCTAAAAGCCGTTGGAAAAGAGCGTTAAAATCGGGTGAACAGCTCGCTACACTCCCCTGATTAGGCTAGTCTTACGCCGCTTGAGCGCCTTGCGCTTTTTCCACCACCTTGACCAAGGCGTCAAATGGCAACAGCGCTGATCCATGTCGGGCGGGAACCATCTGCGCGGGCTTTAGAACCTCGAGATCACCCCACTTACCACCAGGAAGAGCATCAACCTTTTCTCGCAACATACGCTTGACGGCATCACGGACAGCCTTTAGCTCGTCCAAAGAGGATCCCACGGCGCAATTGACTGCAATCGCCGATGCGGCTTCGGCCAACGAGCAAGCGCGAACGGCAAAGCCAATGGCCGCCACCCGCCCTTGGTCATCCAAGGTCACATCAAAGGTAACCTGACTGCCACACAACGGGCTGCGTCGCTTGAGCGAGGCCTGGGCCCCGGCCAAAGGACGGTCCTCTTTCACCTGCGCTCCAAGCTCTTTGAGCCGCGCCGAATAAAGGTCGAGAAGATCTGGATCAATCATGGCTCAATATTTGGCGCAACCCCATAAGCCTGTCCAGCGGGTTTTTTGCATAGCCCCTTGCAAAGGGCCTTTGATCTTTGCCCCTTGGTTTCCCATATAGAGGCTGTAGCAAGGTCATTGGGATGGGCACTTGCTGCCCCTGTGCAATAAAATTGCACAGGGTCTGTGTCCAAAAAACAAGGGGCTATGGCGGCCCTCACCTGTGGGCCGCCTGCTGGGAGAGTGCAACTATGCCCTTTTCGGTTCATCCGCACGGCCACCCCTCTGCTGCGCCAGCGCCAAACCACCACCCCAATGACTGGCTATTAAAACAATCCCCCAAACGCCCCCCGTGGCATGACCAAGCCCCTGGCGTTGACTGGACCACCCCCTTGCCAGCGGCTCCGTTATGGTTACTGTTCGAAGATAGCGCCCGACTTTATCCCGGACGCCCAGCGCTCAACTTTATGGGCCGCCAATGGACCTATGCCGAAACAGCATTGTTGATTGATCAGGCGGCAAAGGGCTTTCAGGCCCTAGGGGTTGGCCCCGATGTGCGCGTTGGCCTGTGCTTACCCAATACGCCCTATTCGACAATTTGCTATTTTGCCGTGCTAAAAGCTGGTGGCACCGTCGTCAGCCTAAACCCGCTGTTGATTGATCACGAACTACAAGAGCAAGTGCGACAAACCCAGTGCCGGGTATTGGTAACGCTAAACCTCAAGCAATTGCTGCCGCGTGTTGACGCCCTGGCGCCGAACTTGGTGCGCCATGTGGTCAGCTGCTCAATGCAAGACATCCTGCCGCCGATCAAAGGGCTGCTGTTTACCGCCTTTCGCCGCGCTGAAATCAGCATCCCCGCCGATGACGACCGCCATTTGGATTTTGCCACCCTGACCGCTAACGATGGCCGCTATATGCCCCAGGACATCGACCCGCAAAAGGCGATTGCAGTGCTGCAGTTTACCGGCGGCACCACCGGCATTCCCAAAGCTGCGATGCTCACCCACGCCAACCTATCGGCCAATAGCGAGCAAATCCGCCGCTGGTTTGTCGGCGCATCCCCTGGGCAAGAACGCATTTTAGCCGTCCTACCGTTTTTTCATGTCTTTGCGATGACGGTGGTTCAAAATCTGGGTATGTCGCTGGGCGCTGAGCTGTTGTTACTGCCACGCTTTGACATGGAACAATGCCTGCGCACCATTTCCAAGTTTCATCCAACCATTATGGCCGGTGTTCCGACCTTATTCGGGGCCATTGCCAACCAACCCGACCTTGACGCTTATGATTTTAGCTCTCTGCGCTATTGCATTTCCGGCGGCGCCCCCCTGCCCGCCGAAACCAAAGAGCGCTTTGAGACCGCCGCCCAATGCCGACTGGTCGAAGGATATGGCCTAACCGAAGCCAGCCCGGTAACTCACTGCAATCCTTTGCGGGGCGATCACAACGGCGGCATTGGCCTAACCCTTCCCGGAACAGACATGGATTTCCGCTCTCTGCTTGACCCACGCCTGCCCGCGGCCCCTGGCGAACCCGGAGAACTGTTCATCCGTGGCCCACAGGTCATGGCAGGCTATTGGAATGCACCACAAGAAACCGC
>CEGD01000488.1_pt1 | contig 21842 bp, 18 predicted proteins | sample 306751 | NCBI WGS metagenome assembly CEGD01 (sample SAMEA2755657, study PRJEB7226) | microbial mat metagenome | biome: microbial mat; feature: hypersaline; material: grass silage | place: USA | collected 2014-02-19 | depth 0 m
AGCTTACTCAGCCTGCAACCACGTATCGAAGTTGACCCCGCCATTGCCGCCCGTGCCCGCCTGTCGGTGGAACGGATGCTGGACTGTGGGCGGAATGGAAAGATCGGATAACGGACCATGGCTCCACAACGCTTATCTCCCGAGCCGATTGTGATCATCGGTGCCGGTGCCGCTGGCCTCAGTACCGCCCTGGCGCTGGCACCGCAGCCGGTGATTTTGATCACCAAAACCGCCGAACTGGCCAGCGGCTCTACACCGTGGGCACAAGGGGGCATTGCCGCAGCCCTGGCCGCCGATGATGGGGCCGATCTGCACTATGCCGATACTCTGGGGGCCGGAGCAGATCTCTGCGATCCGATCACCAGCCGCTTGCTGACCGAAGACGGCCCGCGCACCATCGCCCGTCTGCTCACCCTAGGGATGCCCTTTGACCGTAGCGCCGATGGACGGTTGGCGATGGCCCGCGAGGCCGCCCATAGCCGCGCCCGTGTTGTCCACGCTGGTGGTGATTCCACCGGCAAAGCCCTGGCAGAAACCCTGGTTGAGCGCGTAAGACAAACGCCGTCGATCCGTGTTTTAACCAAGACCATGGCTGTCGATTTGGCCGTTGATCGCGCCAACACCAACAACCGCATTCGCGGTGTTCTGGTTTATGGCCCCTATGGGTGGCGGATGATTGCCGCCGATGCGGTGGTTTTGGCCAGTGGCGGCATTGGCATGGCGTGGCAACACACCACCAACCCCAGCGAAAATACCGGCGACGGCTTGGCGATGGCAGCACGGGCTCAGGCTCTGCTCGCCGATCTGGAATTCATGCAATTTCACCCCACGGCGCTGAATGTGGCCGATGGTAGCGGCGCCCGCTTACCGCTGCTGACCGAAGCCCTGCGTGGCGCGGGAGCCTTGCTGCTTGACAGCCAGGGCCAGCGCTTCATGGTGCACGAACACCCCCTGGCCGAGCTTGCCCCACGCGATGTGGTGGCACGGGCGATTGGGATCAGGCAAACCGCGGGCGAAGAGATCTTTCTCGATCTGCGCCCCGCCCTCGAGCGCGAAGGTGCCGACCACTTCCCACAGGTTTTGGAAAGCTGCCGCGCCTATGGCCTTGCCCCCTTTGCCGCGCCGGTGCCGGTGGCTCCAGCCGCCCACTATCACATGGGCGGCGTGGTGACGGATCCGCGCGGGCGGACCTCCCTTCCCGGCCTCTGGGCCTGCGGTGAAGTTGCCTGTACTGGCGTTCACGGGGCCAACCGTTTGGCGTCGAATTCACTGCTCGAGGCCCTGGTGTTTGGCGACCGCGTCGCCTCTGACATCGTGTTGGCCCTGGCCGATGGACGCCAACCGCCCGCACCCGGTCCCTGTGCTCAGACTCTGCCCACCATTGGCGACAGCGCTGGCTGCCAAGACATCTTTGACCAACTGCGCCAGATCATGAGCAGCTCGGTCGGCCTGGTGCGCGATGCGCCGGGATTGCAAAGCGCCGCTGATGCCTTGGCCGCTCTCGCTGATCGGTTTGCCGCCCTGCCCAGCGTACCCGCAACGCCGCAAGCGGTGCGCATCTGGGCCGAAACCCGCGCTTTGCTCACCGTTGCCCCACTGGTGGTTCAAGGAGCGCAACAGCGCCAAGAAAGCCGAGGCGCCCACGCCCGCCTAGACCACCCGCAAAGCCGTGACGCCCTGCGCCACCGTCTGACCCAACGCCTGGGCGAGTCGATACAAGCCGCCGCCGTGTCGCCCTTAGAAAATGCTGGCATGAGAGAATTTTGCGTTCCCTTAGGGTCACGAGAAATGATCTAATCATCTGTTTTACAAGAAAAATAACACCTGCCCAGACCCTGCAAAACCGGAGCCTGTCATGAGCCTATCCGCCCCCCACCCGTTGATTATCGAGCCCTTCCTGCGCGATGCCCTGCGCGAGGATATGGGACGGGCTGGCGATATCACCACCGATGCCATCGCCCCTCCGGGCCTGCGGGCTCGTGCTGCTATCGTTTTACGTAAACCGGGCCGCGTCTGCGGTTTGGCCATGGCTGAGATGGTCTTTGCCCTGGTTGATCCAAGCATCAGCTTTCAGACGTTGCATGCCGATGGCAGCGATGTCGAGGCAGGCACCACGGTGGCCATTGTTGATGGCCCAGCCCGTGGCGTTTTAACCGGCGAGCGCGTTGCTCTCAATCTGTTGGGGCGCTTATCGGCGATTGCCACCAACACCCGCGCCTGCGTCGCCATTGCCAAGCCTTTGGGCTGTGACATTGCCTGTACGCGCAAAACAACCCCTGGCCTGCGGGTGTTGGAAAAATACGCAGTCAGAACCGGTGGCGGTACTAATCACCGCTTTGGTCTGGATGATGCGGTTTTGATCAAAGACAACCACATCGCCGTTGCTGGCGGCATCACCGAAGCCGTCCGCCGCGCCAAGGAAAACCTGGGTCATATGGTCAAGATCGAGGTCGAGGTTGATACCCTAGACCAACTGCGCGAGCTTTTGGAAACCGGTGCTGATGCGGTGCTACTTGATAACATGGGTCCCGACCTCTTGCGCCAAGCCGTGGCGCTGGTTGCCGGGCGGATGACCACCGAAGCATCGGGCGGGGTAACGCTAGAAAACCTGTCATCGATTGCCGCGACCGGGATTGACCTGGTGTCACTGGGTTTCCTAACCCATGGCGCGCAATCTTTGGACGTGGGTTTGGATTTTGTTGGCTAAAACAAAGGCGTCGTTACAGGGGCAAAGCCCCTGCGGCAACATACTTGCTTATAAGACAAAGGCAATGGCCGCCTATTCGGCGGTCATTGCCCGTTCTGTCGACCGTGCGAGCGTCGTATAAAGCCGCCCCATGTCAGCACTGGTAAAGACGGCGGTCAGCACATCGGCACGATCATTCATGCGGGCGGCTTTCAACAAGGTCTCATATTCGCTCATATAGCGCACAGCATAGGAACGGAACTCGGGATTTTGGGTAAACAGCTTTTTGACTGCGGTCGCCTGCTGGCGGGTAATGGTTTTTGCCGCATGACGCAAAAAGGCGTTCTGCTCGCCCTTGTAAAAGCGCTTCCACAGATCTTCTTCGACCGCGGGCGAAAACAGTCGGGTAATATCCACCGCCGCAGCCTGTAGCTTTTCGATGGCATAGGACGTTTCTTGCAAGAAACGCTGTAAATCGACCCGTTCACGCACGGTTTGCAGCTCGCGGGCGCGGTTTTGCGCCACATCTGCCGCTTCGAGTAAGGCCCCAGCTTGCGTTTCAAGCAGCGCCCCGGTTTCACGGACCACTTCATCGGCACGGATACTCGCCCGTTCGACCTGCTCTTGACGATCATTCAGCGCAGAACCAACGGTTTCGATCTTATTCACCGCCACATCGGCACCCTTACGCAGCGCATTCAGACGGCTATCAAGGTCATCGCCTGCCGCCCCCATGGTATCGGATGCATGCTGCACCGTCGCTTCGATCACCTCGGCAGAGACGCGCAAGCGCTCGCCAGAGGCATCAACGCGCTCAGCACCACGCAAAACACCCTCTTCAAAGGTATCGAGCGCCGCTTCCAACGCATCACGCAAAGCCTGCGCCCGCGACAATGCCGCGTCTGCCGATGAAAACAATTGGTCGGTTTCGCGGTGCATTTCCTGACCCAAGCGGGTAAGAATTTCCAAGGCCCCGTTTGCCGCCACACCCACATGCTGAGCCTGTTCACCAAAAGCGGTCCCGGCCCGCGATAGGGCTGCAGTCCCCTGGTCAACCGCTTGGTTAACCCCTGACAGAGCGGTCATTGCCTGCTCGCTGCCCTGCAGAACCGTTTGCGCCGCGTCTTTCATGCTCTTGGTCGATGCATCAACCTCGTGCAGGCGGCCTTTCATGGTTTCCGATACCGCTTCGATTTCCACCGCCGCGCGGGCGGTGGTCCGGGTGATATCAACGGCATTGCGCGACAAAAGATCGGCCATGTGGCGAATACGTTCACCGGCTTTTTCAACCGTTTGCGAAATTGCCGCCCCTTGTTCTTCTACCGCTGTCCCACTATCCCGGACGGCATCGCCCAGGCTGCGCGCCGCATGTTCCAGCCCCTTGGTCTGTGTCGAAATCATCCGCCGCACGCCATCGGCCTGTTGAGCGGCATCACGAATGGCAGCCGCAGACATCCGCGCGCCTTCGAGCACCTCGTTGGTCGAATCACGGAATGCGTTCAGATCCCCCAGCGCCGCCGCCGTCGCTGCATCAAGTTCTTGCGATGCGCCATGGGCGGTTTCGGCCAGCTTACGATTACGATCACTCAGCTCGTCGGCCCGTTGCCCCAATTGCACGGCAATTTGCTGTGATTGGGTGAGGCAGACATCCATTTCTTCGGCAATATCCTGCGCCTGACGCATCAGGCCTTTGCCAGCCTCTTCAAAGGTTATTGTACGCTGCGCCAGGGTGCGGGCAACAGCATCGACCGTTGCCGCCAGCTGTTCACTCGCTTGCCCCAGGGCCGCCGAAGCCTGTTGAGCGGCGGAAACTTGCTGTTCTTGGCGGCTGATCGCGCCCTCGACGATCACCACTTGGTTAGACAAATCATGCCCAGCGCGCGCTAAACCTTCGGTCTGGCGGGCAATGGCCATGGTCAAAGCCGAAGCCTGTTTTTCCAGGGCCGAGGTCATCCAATTGCTTTGGCGTTCCACCGACGAAACCAAACCATGGGTTTTCGCCTCGATGGCGGTCCCCAGGCGATCGGCTTCGCCTTGGACGGCGGTATTGATAAAGTGTGTTTGCTGTTCGACAGCGCCGACCAGGGTTGTCATTTGGCGTTCCAACGCCGTAGAAACCTCACGCCCCTGAGCTTCGATCCGCGCGGCAGCTTGCCGTGATCCATTATCGAGCGCTTCGCCTTGCCGTGATAGCAAGGCCGTCACTTGATCGGATTGCTCGCTCACCCGCCGCGCCAGTTCAGCCGTGCGTTCGCTAAACAAGGTGCTGAGCGTGGATATCTTTCCATCCACCACATCGCTCACCCCTTCCGCCTGACGTTGTAGGCTGGTGGTGGCGTATTCCAACTGCGTTTTCAACGCTAAAACCACAGAATCAAACTGCTTTTGCAGGGATTCCGTCAAATTCTCCGCCCCTTTGGTCGCCTTTTCAGCCGCGTCTTCGACGGCGCGCTGACGAACCAACAATGCAGCATCAGCAGAATGAGCAATTTCGCCAATCCGCTGCATGACAGCATTCAAACCTTGAACCTCAATCCCAACCTTAGCCAAGGCTTGACGGGTTTCACCTTCGATTTGCGCATTCAACCGTGACAGTTCGCGGGTTTCGCCGGCCATCATGGTTCGCAGGGCGTTGGCTTGCTCTGCCGCGTCACGGGTGGCATCCGACAAAGCACGCGACTGAGCGCGCAGGGAATCAGCCATGGTTTCAACACGCTCGCGGCCTGCTTCGCTGGGATAGGCCAACAGCGCCAACTGTTCGCGCAAAGCCGCCCCCTCGCGGTGCACCGACGCGCCACGGTCAACATAGGCAATAACCAACCACAAGAAAGAGATCGGCACAAAAGCAGCACCAACCAACGCCGCCATATCCACCACCGACAAAGCAGCAAACCCATGAAAGCCCAGGGCCATACTGCTCCAAGCGACACAAACCCCCAACCAGATCGCGGTAACGGCAAGGCCAACCAGATAAGGGCCGCCGCCGCCGGATGCAGAATAGGGCTTAACACCGCCAGCCGACCAATCGGCCTGAGGATTTTCCAGGATTTCACCCGCCATACTGCCCTTAGTGTAAGGAGGCGGCATGGTTTGAGGCGCTTTCTGATGAGCAGACGACGAGCCTTCATCACGATCTTCGGCGGGATTTTTTTCCTCCCGCACAGCCGAGTCGCCCCGATTAAGGTGGACTACCGTCGACTGCGGATAGCCGTTTGCACGTGTATCGTCGGCCATGACTGCTCCTGAAAGCACCTAAAATTTGTTTTTAGCCAAAGGCCATTAGGCCGCATCGGCTGATCAACACGCAAGCCCCGCGCGTAGCACAGATCTGTGCAATTCCATCGTAAAAGATGGGCCGAGGTCACCCTGATGACCGTGGATTTGATTTTAACCGATTTAGCAAAAAGCGGTAGCAATATCTTGAAAATGCCTAAGATATATAGACAGCAGCCGGGGATGGAAGACCGGCAATTACACTATACCGATGTGTCTATATTTTACGTCTTCCCAGCTGAGTTTCCCGCCCATGAACCTTGTCCCGAACATCGCAAACAGCCTGACAGACCATATCCAATGTCACCAAGGACAAGCAGGCGCCATTTTGATCGCATCGATTAGACCGCGTGCCATTCGCCGAGGTACAAGGCTGACAGGACAAAACTGTCCGCACCACCATCCCCGGCACATCACGCCACGGCGGATCCCAGGCTGCAGAGGTCGGCCCGCCGATGGCCACCCATGGCACCCCCTGCGCTGCCGCCAGCTGTAAGGGCCCGGAATGGCAGCCCACAAACACCTCTGCGCCGGCTAACAGAGCCGACAAGTCCATCAAATCAAAAGAATTTTCATCAACCACATGCCAATATAGACCTGTCATCGCCGTTAGCATTGGCACCAAAAGGTCAAACCGCTCTTTGCCCCAACGCTGCAGGTCATCACCTGCGCCAGGGTGTATCACCCCATAGCGGTCTTGAGGCAACGCCGCTGGCAATTTAAACGGCAAGCTTGTGGGAATATCGTCAAAATCGCTTTGATCTGCGCACAAATAATCCCAGTCTTCGGGCAAATCATCATCCCAGCCTGCGGGAATCTCCTCGGGCAGATCTTGTGACAGATCCAAGGGTAAACCCTGCCCCCAGGCTTCGTTGTCGCCAATTTTGGGCAACGGAGTGACCCGGTGCAGCGGCATGGTCGGCCAATCTAAAACCCTGCGCGCCAAATCCAACAGCAGATCAGGCACTGCACGGCGGCCATCATAGGGCAGCGCCTGGGTCAAAAAACCCTCGGCACGAGACAGGCCACAGGCAAACCCCATCCGTTGCGGCGCGATCAAACGGCAGAAAGAATAAACTGCGGCGGTTTCTCCGGGGCCAATCAGCGCCAGATCGAGCGGTCCAATTTGCCGCGCCAAAGCCGGGAGCTTCATCATCGACGCCGCGCCACCAAAGCTAGCCGGATCGACGGTAACGACGCGCACCCCCGGCATGGTCATGGTAATAAGCCCCGCACAGCGCGGAGCGCACAGCACAGTTATTTCCGCATCGCAAAGACCGCTGGTCAGAGCGTCAAGCGTTGGCAGCACCGAAAGGGTGTCAGCAAGCCCCCCCACTCTACAGACCAAAAGACGCATACGGCTACTCCTCAGCAAAGGCCATCGCTAACATCCCCGAAAGGGGTTCGACAGACCCATAGACTTTGATATGAGGGGTGCAAGCCCATCTGTCACGGGGTAATCGCAGCCGTTTTAACCAACAGTGTAAAAGCAAAGCCCACGCTAGAGCATTTTACGTTCTCTATAAGATCATCAAAAATACTCTAGACCTTTGTTTTACAAAAAATACACCGTTTCAGGTGCCCCCTCCTCGGAACGGACTCTAGCCGTAACTCGCATGGTCCGGCAGAGCGATGCCCGGCGTGCTATGCTGCAAAAAATGAACCCGATCCCCATGCAAAACCGCACAACTCAGGCGCTGACTGCGATAGGCACCTGTATCGATGGCAATCCGGTTGGACAAGGCTTGCGGTGCCTCGACGATGGTATGGCCGTGCACCACGATCTGACCAAAATCACCCTGATGGGTTAAAAACGGATCGCGGATCCACATTAAGGCTTCTTCGTTTTGCGCCGTCAAAGGCTGCCTTGGATCAACCCCGGCATGAACGAAAAAATAACTCCCGCAACTATAGCTGCTGGCTAAACTTTTTAGAAAGCGCCGATGCAACGATGGCAAAACCTGATCAAGCATCGCCACCTGATCACGCCGCAACCCATAACTGGCCAGGGTTTCCACCCCACCATTAAGCAACCAACGATCAACTAAGGCACAATGGGGATCTTGCAACGCGGCGATCATCATCGTTTCGTGATTTCCACGCAGGCAACGCAGTCTAAGAGGTGGCACCCCACCAATCGACAGCAGGTCAAGCACCTGTGCCGACTGCGGCCCCCGATCAATATAATCCCCTAACATCACCACTTCGGTGCGGGTGTTTGGCGGCAGATGTGCCACGTGATCTTGAATTTGCGCCAGCATCCCCATCAACAGATCCGCCCGCCCATGCACGTCGCCAACCGCATAAATACAGTGATTTTCCGCAAGCCGTGCCGTCATCATCCCGGAACCTTTGTGCCATTATCCACTATGCCCCCACCCTGTACCATACAGCAGAATGGTCTGCGCGCTTGAACGCCTGCGAGTAAAGCATACTCCTGGGGTCGGGTTCCTGTCGCCAAGTATTCACATCACAAGAAAAGCACGATTTACCCTTGACCCTGCTCATTCTCATCCTAAATCAGACTCAAGAACGATGCCTTCCTCTCCATGACTCCTCCCCTCGAAAAGGGCGCCCCTTCCCCTCAGATGGCGCCCTTTTTTCGTGGGCAAAGGACAAGCCATAAGCAGCAAAACCGGACCCTGAAAAACGGCGGCTGCTGGTTGTTTCCATTTATTACATCCCCACTTGATACCTATGCGGCCCTGCCATCCGTTTATATACTGATCTAAAGGCACCCGTTTAGGAGAGATCGTCGATGGCCAGTTCTCAAATCAATACAGCCAGCCTATCGGCGCAGGCCGTTGCCAGCGACGAGCCCATAATTTGCCCCGTGCGCCGCTGGCATCGCTGGATATACCTAGCGCTAGGCTGGGGCTTTGTCGGCTTAGGAATGGCCGGTGTGGTTTTGCCAGTCTTACCGACAACGCCGTTTTTACTACTCGCACTTTGGGCTTTTTCCAGGTCCAGCCGCCGCTTATATGACTGGCTCTATCAGCATCCACGCTTTGGCGCCCCCTTGCGGGCTTGGCGAGACCACCGGGTGATCCCTTTGCGGGCCAAATTTGCCTCGGTCAGCGCCATGAGCGCCAGCATGCTTTATGTCAGCCTCTTTACCCCCTCTCCCTTGTGGGCCAAAGGCTGCATGGCCGCCTGCCTGATCGCCACGGGCTGCTGGATCGTCACTCGCCCATCGCGCAAACCCAGCGAACAGGCTTGACGATAAGCCGCGCCAGACGCACTCTGCGGCGATGAAACAGCCCCCTCCCTCTCCGGCGCGCTCAAGCACCAGCGACACCGCGCACCCAACGCCACGCCCCCCTTACGAAGGGCCGCCGAAGCATATCGTTCTTTACAAGCCCTTTGACGTTCTCAGCCAGTTCACGGCAGAAGAACCAGGGCAAAGGACCTTGGCGGAATTTGGCCTGCCCAAAGAAGTCAACGTTGCAGGAAGACTGGACCGCGACAGCGAAGGCCTGTTACTGCTCACCACCGACGGTATTTTAGCCCGCCGCCTGCTCGACCCTAAATTCGGCCACCAACGCCGCTATTTGGTGCAGATCGAAGGCGAACCGAACCGCCAAGCGCTGGACGAACTGCGCCGAGGTGTGGAAATCCGCGTTGGAAAAAGCCTCTATCGCACTCGCCCCTGTACGTTGGAGCTTTTGCAGCAAGACCCCGAACTGCCGCCGCGCACGCCGCCGATTCGGTATCGCGCCGCCATTCCCACCCGCTGGATAGCCTTAACCCTCAGCGAAGGCAAAAACCGGCAGGTGCGCAAAATGACCGCAGCCATCGGTTTTCCCACCTTGCGTTTGGTTCGCGCCGCCTTTGGCCGCCTAACCTTGAACGAAGGCCCGCTGAAAGGGCTGCAACCCGGCGAGTGGGTTGAAGTCTCGGCAAAGGACCTGCGCCCCAGATAATCGCCTAGACAAGAACAAATCCCGAGCCGCAAGAACACGAAGAATACTCTAAAACAATAAACCCCCGTTANNTAACGGGGGTTTATTGTTTCTAAGGCGTCAAAAGCTTTAGCTATGGGCAGCATGGCCACCGATATGCAGCATACCCTTGACCGACTGGCGCAAGCTGGTAAACAGCTCGCCCATGGCTTCGCCGCGCAGGCGATGCGCTTCTTTGGTCACTGCGGCAATGTCGAGCTCGCCGTATGCATTCAGCCATTTACTGGGTACGGCGCTATCAAGGGACGTCATCTGAGTTTCATAAAGACCGGCCATGGTGGGGCCTCCTAAATCTGGAAAGAGGAAATGCCTGATCGCTCTGCCCGATTGCGCGCCCTTGCCAGAGGGGAGGAAACGGCAAGAGGGGCAACGAACACCTTATCAAGGCCTTTCGCCATGGCGCGGTATCAAAAGCGGCGAGGACCGCAAACTATTCCGCCACGGCGTGATGCTGTTGTTATGAGCACTATATTGCAGTGCACACATAACCAGCAGCACTGATTTTGCGCTGCAGCAATTCCCGTTTCGCAACCGTTGCCCCAGACGCAAGGGGCCATGCAAGCAACGCAAAACCTCATTTTTTCCCCGGTTATCAGCAGGCAAAACGTTTTTTCTTGGCAAGCCCCATTCCCTGGCGGAAAAAATAGGCTACAACAGCCCAAGCAAAACCCCGCTCGGGGCACGATCAGCATGCCAAACGGAGAAAAACGACACATGGCACATAAACGGGCGCAGGATATGTGGCGGGTACGCTTTCAGGCGCCCCCGGAAACCATCGAAGCCTTTGAAACAGCTCTTGATCCCCTCATGGATGCTTTCTTGTGCTTTGAAATCGAGGGCTCGACCGATTGGCAGGTTGATAGCTATAGCGCCGAAAAGCCCAATATTCCGGCCCTGCATGCTGCCATCGCCCTGGCTGCCCGCGTCAGCGGCATGAACGATACTCCGGCGATGGAAATCGAACACCAAGCCGCCCGTAACTGGCTGGCTGAAAATCTGATTGCCTTTCCGCCAATCCGCGCCGGGCGGTTTTACGTTTATGGTTCACACGTTAAAGACCCCCTGCCGCATGGCTGTCACCCGCTGCGCATTGATGCAGCGACGGCCTTTGGCTCGGGCGAACACCAAAGCACCTACGGCTGCTTGCTCGCCTTGTCCGACTTGGCGAAAAAGGGCGGGCCGATTAGCATCGGCCATGGCCGCGCGCTGGATATGGGCTGTGGATCGGGCATTTTGGCTCTGGCGATGGCACGCCAGTGGAAAATTCCCGTGGTCGCCACCGATATTGACGAAGAAAGCGTTCGGGTCACCGCCTTTAACGCCCGCCTCAATGGGTTAGCGCCCTATTTAACTGCGTTCCCTGGCGATGGATTTAACACCCGTGGCGTCAAAAAGGGGGCCCCTTATGACGTTATCTGCGCCAATATCTTGGCCCGTCCGCTGTGCTCTATGTCGCATGCGCTCACCGCGTCGCTCGCCCCCGGTGGCCGGGTAATCCTGGCAGGCTTGCTGCAACGCCAAGAATCGATGGTTCTGGCCGCCTATCGCGCCCAAGGGCTGCATTTGATCAAGCGCTATCCCCTGGCCCCCTGGGTGACGCTGGTTCTCGGCTAGAGTATTGTGCGCAAAAGTGGATACCGGTTTTGCGCAAAGACAATACGACCACTCAAAGACCCAGAGCGTTGTGCGTTTCTAAGTAAACGCACAACGCTCTAAAACCAAAAAACCCGAGCAGGCACCAACACCTGTTCGGGTTTTGATTGTTTCCAGTCACACACAAACATCCGACGACACTAAATTTGCCTTACCGAGCATCAAAGCTGTTTTTGCCCGCCGGGGGCAAAAAGGCCATATCCATGCTGCCTGGCTTAATCACAACGCAATGCAACCGTTTACGGCGCAAGTCGTCGCAGGCGTTACGGGCAGCGGTTTCGTTCGGTAACCCCAAAACCCGCGACCGATAGACCAACGACCGCCCCGACGTTACCGACGTTACCACCGGCTGCACCGCACTTGCCTTTTTCCGTAACATGGCGGCTGCGGTATCGGCTTGCTTCCGCGCGCTTTCAATCTGACTAAAGGCACCGACCTGCACTCCCCAGCTTCTTTTGAGGCCGGCGGACAGAGGCGAGCTTCCTTCCGACGCCTCGGGCAGCGCTTGAGGGACGGATAAATTGAGACCCGATAGACTTTGCGGCTTACTCAGCGGTACCACCGGCGCCTCGGGGACTGGGCCAGCGACAAAGGTGCTCGTGGTGGCATCTGCGGGCTTAGCAACAGGCAACGGCGGCGCAGAAGACTCGGCGGCGGGAGCCGACGCCGAAAGCAATGCCGAGGAAAAGCCCCGATCAAGCAAAGACATCATATGATCATCGCGCCAGCGCGATGTTTTCCCGCCGAACACAACCCCCACCAAGCGCACACCATCCCGTTTCGCCGACGCCGCCAAATTAAACCCCGATGCGCGGATATAGCCGGTCTTTAAGCCATCTGCGCCAGCATAATTAAGCAGCACGCGGTTATGGGTGCCATAAACCTGACCATTCAGAGAAAACGACCTTAAGGAGAAAAAATGATAGTATTCCCGATGGTTATTCTGCAAAGCCAGTGACAGCGTCGCCATATCGCGGGCCGTAGACATCTGGCCGTTATCCGGTAACCCGCTGGCATTGCGAAAAGTGGTGCGGCTCATGCCCAAGGCACGCGCCCGGCTGGTCATCAGCGCCGCAAACTTGCTTTCACTGCCACCAAGAAACTCAGCAATCACCACAGCAACATCGTTCGCCGATTTGGTCACCAACGCTTTAATCGCGTTTTCAACCGAGATGCTACTCCCGGCCCGCAAGCCCAGCTTAGACGGTGCCTGTCCTGCGGCATGGGCCGAAACCTTCATCTGCGACCCCATGGAGACTTTTTTACTCTCCAGGGCATCAAACAGCAGGTAGAGGGTCATCATCTTGGTTAACGACGCGGGATAGTTCCGCACATCGGCGTTGTTTTCATAAAGGACGCGCCCGTTTGCCGCATTAACCACAATGGCGGCATACTTGGCTAACGCCTGCCCAGGAGCAAACGCCACCCCCATCATGATCAAAACAACCAAAAGCCCACCCCAGCGCAAACTGACTTTGCAGAAGCGACTGAAAATAGAGGACTTCCTTGCGGGGCTCGAACCAACGCAATGGATCACGGCAACAACCTCGTGGGAATGAGTGAGCAGCAGCTGATTTGCTTCCCCATACTCTAGGAAAAAGGCAGCTATCTGTCCATGATGGATTAGGGCAAAGAGGGCTTTAGCGCCTTCATTTTGACATTTTCCCGCCGCACCCTTAGCATTGTATTGTGCCACTTTATGTGGGGAGCAAGCCGCCTCGGCCTGATTGGGTCGGGAAAACCTCTCACCGTCAATTCCGTAAGCTGACTCTTGGAGCTTTACCGTGTCCCTTGCCCCTCGCCGCGCCCTTGGCGCCTTGCTGACTGTTGCTCTGGTCGCGCCGCTGCTCAGCGCTTGCGCAAGCAATGGGGATATTTCAGACCCCCTGCGCCGCAAAATAAGTTATTTTTCACATATTAATGGCGATGACATTCGCGCCACCTGCCAACCTGGTGCAGCTGATCATATGCGTCTGACCTTTAATGGCCGTTATAATGATCAAGTGCGGATTTACGACCTCCAGCACAATGATGACAAGCCCGTTTTGAACGAAAAAGTGCTCTCGGACTTAATCATCAACCAGGGCTTTACCCTATCGTCCCTGGCCGACAGCCTGAGCGGCACTGACAGCCAAACGCCGCTCACTGACGATAAAGCCGGTGCCCTTTGGCAAACGATGATTGCCTCGGACGCACTGACCCCTGCTACTCCAGGGCAACGCCTTGATAGTGATGCCCTATGGTGGATGGCTACCGGATGTCATTCAGGGCACACGTTCTTCCACGTTTGGGAACAAACCGAACAGTCTGGTCCACCGCCATTTTTCGACATGATTCGCGCTCTTGATGCGTCGGATCTGGCATGGCCCGCCGTCGCTCCGCCGCCCGTCACCACGTTAAATAGCCCGCGCGATTACAGCGAAAAAACCCATTTCGTTCTGGAAACAACGGCTTCTGGGCTAAAGCTGTAACCACGCCCGACGCACGCATCAGCATTTCCTGAATTACCCTTGACAGAGCACAGGGGCTTACAGATAAACCCTAGAAACCATGGTTCCATCCCGATGAGGATACCATGGTTTCTAGGGTATTTTTTATGTGCGTTCCCGCTCACGCAATACCCCTTACAATGGTTTGTTTTATCAGCAAATGCGTCGTCGCAGGCGTTTCCCCTGCTCAAAATTTCTACCGTCCGCATTACGCCACATAATGTCTTTGCACCCATTCCAGGAGGCCCGTTCGATGCCCACTTTTAAGTCGCTGTCAGCGTCTCAAGCCATGAAAACCATCGAAGAAATGGTCGAGTTCTCACGCCATAGCCTGGACAGCACTTTGCAGGCCAGCACACGGGCCGCAAGCACCAGCTATCATAATGCGGTCGCCAACACCGAAGAAAAGATCGACGCCGCAAGCGCCAAACGCGATGAAATGGCCTCGCTGAACAAAAACGCCCTTAAGGCTGCGATGCAATCGAGCACTATTTTGTTTGATGGCATGCAAGAATTGACGCGCGGATGGGTCGGTGCGGTCCAAGAATCCGCCCAACAGGCCGTTGACCATGGTAAAGCCCTGCGCGGAGCAAAAAGCGTTGCTGAACTCACACGCATGAACCAAGACTACGCTAAAAATAAGATGGGAAAAGTTGTCAACGACAGTGCTCGCCTTGCAGAGCAATCCCTGACATTGGCCGAGCAGGCAGCAAAGCCGCTAACACTGCACATTTCAGAAACGATGATTCCGCAGGTCAATGAACAGCTTTCTGCAATTTTAGCAGAAATGACCAAACAACCGCATTGATCCTGCTCCCCTTCCCTTATGACGATAAAAAAAACCAGCAACCGAAAAGGCTGCTGGTTTTTTGTAGGAATGCCGTGATCGCGTTTTTCAACGTCGAACCCGACCCATTTCAGACGATCAAAACTTAACGGTATTCAGCCGAAGTTTCGCCGCTTTTCTGGTTATAAAGCAAACGGATTTCGGAAACCTTGCACAGATCAAAGCCTTCCCACTCAGCCTTTTCACCGTCAGTGTAGACCACCATCAGATCCCATTTGCAGGCGCTCGAGCTGCTCGCGAAATGGATATTGACCGAACGGCCATTTTCCAAAACGTCTTCGCCCAAGACATCTTCTTCCCAATCGTCAGAGCTTGCTGCCGACACATAGACCTCGGCAACGTCATAGCCTGTTCCGTTGATCAGGGAGAAATCCTGCCGACCACCGGCCATTGCCGTGGAGCCAGATGCAAGCAAGAACAACGCAAACGCGATAAGAGCTTTACGCATGAAACTCATTCTGGTTCTCCAAGGAACATAAAAGAAGGCTAGCATCACAGCTAAAGCCATGGACGATCCGGGACGTTTCCCCATTCGTATAGGTGTTATTTTATGCGCGCAACCTTTTGTGTTCAATAGGGTTTCTATCAAATATTAACTAACAGACATATTTCCCGAGCATCCCCAGACCGCCGCATAGGAATCCAGCGGATGACAAAATTAGGTAACCTGCGCTAGGCTGATTGAAAGCTAGAACTTTTCTAAAAAAGGTCCCCCCATGCCAAACAGCCCCTCGCACGCACCTGCCGATTACCCTTGGCGCTTTGAGACCTCCTATCAGCGTTTGCCCGATCTTTTTCACCGCCCGCAAGCCCCGGTGCCCGTTGCCGCGCCGCAAATGGTGATCTTTAACCGTGCCTTAGCCACGGCGATGGGCCTCAACCCGGCAACGGTTGACGACAGCCAAATGGGGGACCTGTTTGCCGGGAATCGCCTGCCGACCGGGGCAACCCCCTTAGCGCAAGCCTACGCCGGGCATCAATTCGGCGGATTTTCCATCCTCGGTGATGGGCGGGCGGTCTTGTTGGGCGAACATATTACCCCCCAAGGCCAGCGCCTGGATGTGCAGCTTAAAGGCAGCGGCCCCACCCCATTTTCCCGCCGAGGCGATGGCCGTGCAGCCCTGGGGCCGATGCTGCGCGAATTCATCATCAGCGAAGCGATGCATTTCCTTGGCATCCCGACCACGCGCAGCTTGGCTGTTGCCGCTACTGGCGAGCCGGTTTACCGCGAAACGGTCCTCCCCGGTGCGGTTTTAACCCGGATCGCTGCCAGTCATTTACGCGTTGGAACTTTTGAATATGCCGCCGCCTGCGAAAACGGACGCGGCCTGCCCGATTTGGCATCCTATGCCATTGACCGTCATGACCCACAGGCCCACGATGCCGACTCGCCTGCTTTGGCGCTGCTCGATGGGGTGATCTCGCGGCAAATTTCACTGATCGTCCATTGGATGCGCGTTGGCTTTGTTCACGGGGTAATGAACACCGACAATATGACCCTGTCAGGCGAAACCATCGACTATGGTCCCTGTGCCTTTCTGGATGCCTATGACCCGGCAACGGTGTTTAGCTCCATTGATCAATATGGCCGCTATGCCTTTGCGAAGCAGCCCATGATCGCGCAATGGAACCTTGCTCGCTTTGCCGAAAGCTTGTTGCCCCTGCTTGCCAGTGACCCACAGCACGCGATCGCCCAAGCACAAAATGCCGTTGTTGCCTTTAAGGATCGCTTTCACAGCGCATGGCTAACAATGATGGGCCAAAAGCTCGGCCTCGACTCCGTACAGCCTGGGGATGAAGCCCTCATCAACGACCTTTTAGCCTGGATGCAAAGCGCGGGCGCTGACTATACCCGCACCTTTCGCAGCCTGACCGATGGCCCCGACAGCATCACCCCAGAAGATGTAAACACCTTTGCCGCGCCTGCTTTTGCCCAATGGCGACAGCGCTGGGAAGATCGCCTCGGTCAACAAGACGGGGGAATAAAGGCCGCACAGGCACAGATGGCCAGCGTCAACCCGGTCTATATTCCCCGCAATCATCAGGTAGAGGCCGCCCTAGAAGCCGCATCAGATCACGGTGATCTCGCGCCATTGCATCAACTTTTAGCCGTCCTCGCTGATCCCTATCATCGCCGCGCAGGCCTGGAGCAATACGAGTCATCCCCTGCCCCCGGCGGCCCCAGATACCGGACGTTCTGCGGGACCTAAGGCATTGTGCGCAAAAATGGGACCGGTTTTGCGCAAANNCAAGGCCTTAGAGCGTTTTACCCAGCCCGGTTCCGGGTTCGCCACCAAGAATAAAGCCCGGCAAGGCCAACCAGCCAGCCCAAGCCCCCAAGAACATCGTGAAAGCGAATGGTATTTTGCAGCTCATCCACCTGTTCGCGCAACGGGGCTATTTGCCGGGCGACGGCGCGTTCGATCAGGGCTAACGCCGCTTGGTCAGGGCCCTGCCCTTCGGCGGCGGTGCCAATATTTTGCCTCGTGGCACCGCCAGAGGCTGGTAAACCGTCCAGGGTCCACTGCGCCTGATGTCCGTCGACGCTGGCATGAACGCTATAGCCCTCGCCAACCGCTGTGGTAGGAAGGCTGAGCACAAAACGGCCCTCTTGATCTGTCTCGCCCTGACTAAGGGTCTGTCCCTGCCCGTCTTGCAATAAAACCACGATTCCCTGCGGGTGGCTGCCGCCAGAGAAATAAGCCTGACCATGCACCTGATTGCCGTCGACGGTGGCAAACAGGCGAAACTTATGCGCCCAAGCGGGCGAAGCTGCGGTCACCAAAGCGACCATCACCAAGGCAATAAGAACGCGCATCATTCTTCATCCAGCCATTTGCAAGGCTTGCGGACGCACCCGGGCCACAAATACCGCCGCTGCCCCGGTGATCAGGGCCTCGATCACCGCCACCGGCAGATGCGCCCATAGCAAGGCCCGCGCCAAGGGACCGAAAGCATCCCCTGATAGACCAAGGACCGCTGAACACATCAGCGCCGACCCCAGGATCGACAGCCCCCCAACCAAAAAGCCACTCAGGCCGGGCCGCTTACCACCCCAACGCTGTGCACAGCAACCCAACAGCACCGCTGGCGCTGCTAAGATCAGCGTATTAACTCCCAGCACCGTCACCCCGCCAAAACCAAAGAACACCGCCTGTAACAGTAAGGCGACAAACAGCGCTGGGAAGGCGGCCATTCCTAACAACCACCCAGCAAGGCCACCCAGGATCAAATGAACCGACGATGGTCCCAGGGGAACATGAATCAGCGAGGCAACAAAGAACACAGCCGCCACCATCGCCGCCGTAGGAATTTTATCTTCGCTAAGCTGACGCACCCCCGCAGCAACCCCGGCTGCGGCCACCAACGACGTGGCAACCAAAACCGGCGTTGAGACCACTCCATCGACCAAATGCATGGCCTTTTCTCCCGTGTGCTTAGAGCAAATCCCGAGCAGGTGAGCCCCCCTGCGACGACGCATTTGCTTATAAAACAAAAACCTAGGGTATTTCTCGCGGCTGAAAGAAAGCGGAAAAATACCCTAGGTGGTCGAACCTATTCCGCTTTGGTGCGGGCCTTGAGATCTCGGACCTCGACCCACAGCAGCCCACCGTCTTCGATGGGAGCAGTGCTACCGTCAGGGGCTTTGCCTGACCGCTCGCCGGTCACCAGGGCGGCAAAGCCCCACCACCCTTGCCGGGGCAAACCGACGGTAAAGGTGCCATTGGCATCGGCCTTCACCACTTGGGTGACAAAGCTATCGGCAGGAATATCCATCGCCCCTTCGCCACGGTATTCAACCTCGACCTCGGCAAAGGGGCGCGGCTGGCCGTTAACCAAAACGCGACCCTGAAAGACCGAGCCTGTCCACCCCCCATAGGGCCGGGTTAGGGGCTCGATTTCCACCGGCAATCCCAGCAAGGCATCCCATCCCTCGCCCGAACCAAAGGCATCAACCACGACCTTGGTGTAATGAACAATCAGCTTGCCCTCGGCAGGTTCCCAATAGGGCTGCGGCACGGCAAAATAGATCATATCCCCGGGCGCAGAGACCTTATCTTGCACATGATAAGTCCGCATTTTGTCCTGCGTGTCGGCCTGCAAAGCTGCCGTCAGATCACGGCGCGTGCCGTTTTGCAGCACCCCCACCTGCTCTAGTGGCGCCAAATCCATCAACGGCCCACCTTCCATCGGATGGGTAAACCGCAGCGACACGGTCTGATCCGTACCAGTGCTTTGGTCGACAATGGCGTGCGTGGGGATGAGTTCCAGAAAATGCGCCTGCGCAGCTCCCCCCAGGCTGGTCGCAGCCGCCATGGCAACTGCCAACAGCCCCCAACGGCAACGGTGCGGTTGCCAAAAAGTGGAAATAGCCTGCCAAGGGCGCAAAGAAATCATAACCGGAAACCCTTCAGTAAAAGATTATGCGACACGGTGAAATTATGCGACTTCGTAAAACCCCGCCGCTCACTGCAGGAAAGGTACCGGCACCACCGATAAAAGCAAGCCCCCAAAAACATCGAGTTTAAACGCAACACCCAGGCATAGCCCCTTCCCCATCACAAAATCAGCCCATCGCTAAAGTTCGGGGGATCTTAATTCCTTTTGGGCAATGCCTTGGCAAGACCCCCTCCCTCTCCCCCAACCGATAACAGCAAAAATCACGCAGTGCGGTAGAAACAGCATAACAATAGCTCTCTAAAAAATGTGTTTTTTCTGTATTTATTCAAAGCTCCAGATACACTGTCACCCCCCCCGCTTTCTGCCATCAAGCATTTGGTAAGACGAGCGAGAACTGCACAAGGATTACGCGATGCTCAGTAATTGGCCAATCCGCTATCGTATCGCCGCCGCTCTCTGTCTTCCGATCATCGGATTGCTGCTATTTGCTGGACAGGTGCTTTTAGACCGCGCTCATACTGCCCAAGAAATGCGCCGCGTCCAAGATCTGGCCGACCTAGCGCCGGAGATTTCTGCAGCCGTTCACGAACTGCAAAAAGAACGCGGCGCGTCAGCAGGATACATTGGGGCAAAAGGCGGACCTTTTACAGCCAAGCTTGATGCACAGCGCAAAGATACCGATCGGGCGGCGCAAAACCTGCGAACGGCCCTAGCCTCGTTTAATCTGGCGGCCTATCAACCATCGCTAAAGCAAGGAATCGGACAGGTCATCGCGCGCCTTGATGCCCTGGCAGAGACCCGCAACGGCGTAAGCGCCCTCACGCTTGATGTCGGTGGCATGGCCAAGTGGTATACACAAACGATTGCCATCCACATCACCACCATCGAGACGATGGCCGAGCTTACCACCGATGCAAACTTAAGCCGACAGATCGGTGCCTATATCGCCTTTTTGCAAGGCAAAGAACGCGCAGGCATCGAGCGCGCCATGGGATCTAACGGCTTTAGCGCCAAAAAATTTGCCCCCGCCGTTTACCAACGCTTTGTTGGCCTGATCGCTCAACAAGAAGCCTTTTTCACAACATTTGAGAGCCTTGCCGACCCGGCTTGGAAATCGGCCCTACAGCAAGTTCTCGCCAGCCCACAAGCGGCCACCGTCAATCAATACCGGACCTTAGCTGTTGACAGCCCCCAAAGCGGCTCGACTGGCGATGTCTCAGGCGCGCAATGGTTTGACGCCATCACGCAAAAAATTGATCTTCTCAAAGGCGTCGAAGATAAAATCGCCGCAGGCATCCGCGCAAATGCCAATGCGGCAGGATCGGCAGCCAGCGCATCGCTGTGGATGCAAGCGGCCCTTTCCTTTGCCCTGCTTGCTGCGGCCATCGCTTTAAGCTGGATTATCGTCGCGGGCATTGTACGCCCCTTACACGCCTTGACCTCGGCAACAGCACAGCTCGCCCAAGGCCGCAGCGAAACCCACGTTCCCGGCCAGCATCGCGGTGATGAAATAGGCGAACTTTCAAAAGCGGTCGAAATTTTCAAAGACCATATGGTCACCAGTGAACGTCTGCAAAAGGAACGCGACGCCGACCAGCGTAAGCAGATCGAACGTGGACAAAAGCTGATTGCCATGACCCATAGCTTTGACCAGGGCGTTGGCACCCTGATGCAGGGCCTTGAGGGGGCAACCGCTGAATTAAAAAACACCGCCCAATCGATGAACGCGATTGCCGATCAAACCACCCGCCAAGCCACCGTCGTCGCCACGGCATCGGATGAAGCGTCAGCAAATGTTGAAACCGTCGCCACCGCAGCCGAAGAACTGTCGGCATCGATCCAGGAGATTGGTCGCCAAGTGCAACATTCGACCGACCTCGCCCGCCGCGCCACCAATACTGCGGAACAGGCCGGGGCGGTGATCAAAGACCTCGCCCATGCCTCCGACCGCATTGGGGAAGTGGTCAAGCTCATCAACGATATCGCAGCCCAGACCAACCTGTTAGCCCTGAACGCAACCATCGAAGCCGCGCGTGCTGGCGATGCAGGCAAGGGATTTGCCGTCGTCGCCAACGAAGTTAAAACCCTTGCCAACCAAACCGGCAAGGCCACCGACGAAATTGCGAACCAAATTGGCGCCGTCCAAACGCAAACGCAAAGCGCTGTTGGCTCGATTCTCGAGATCAGCAAGGCCGTGATGGAAGTAAACGAAGTTGCCGCAGCCATCGCCGGTGCGGTCGAAGAGCAAAACGCCGCCACCCAGGAAATTGCCCGCAACATCCAGCAAGCCGCCGAAGGCACCACCGAGGTTTCACAAACCATCCAAGAAGTCACCGCCGCCGCGGGCGAAGCCGGTGAAGCCAGCAATCAGGTTCTGTCTGCCACATCGCGCATGGCGCAGCAATCCGACGACTTAAAGAAACTGGTTTCTCAATTCCTCGAAGGCGTCCGCGCGCATTAAAGAAAATCCCGCGCAAATGGGGGCCGCCTAAAGCGTATCGCGTTTAATTAGAAACGCGATACGCTTTAGG
>CEGD01000138.1_pt1 | contig 21524 bp, 12 predicted proteins | sample 306751 | NCBI WGS metagenome assembly CEGD01 (sample SAMEA2755657, study PRJEB7226) | microbial mat metagenome | biome: microbial mat; feature: hypersaline; material: grass silage | place: USA | collected 2014-02-19 | depth 0 m
TGGTGGAGGGGGGGCGGTGCAGCCTTCCGACGGGGCGGCTGTGGCCGCGGCGGTGGAGGCGGCGGCTCGGGCGCAACAACACCCCCGGCGGGCATTTGCCGCCAAGTGTGACCACACGTTGCGCACTTAACCTTACGTCCCTTGGCGCCAATGGCATCATCGGGAACGTAAAAGTGCGTGGTGCAATTGGGACAGTTGAGTTCCATGGATTTGTGAGCAGTTGCCCCGAAATGAATGTCTTTCTTTGATGTTATCCGATCCTAACACAAGCTGCGACCAAAAATACGCTTTGTCAGTGATGGCTCAAATCAATCTGTGATCGCCGTATCTGGCAAGATGGGGCGATAAGGGGGCAATCAAAGCCGGAGCCATCTGGACCAATTGGGCTGGCTGTGCCAATCTTCGCCAGAAATCAACGAGGGCAATCGTGCGGCAGGAACGAGGACAAGCATTTTCGGTGCGCTTTAAAAGCGTCGGACTTCGGTACGGAAACGGGCCGGAGGTGCTTCAGGATTTGTCTTTTGGCTTGCCCCAGGGGTCTTTTCACTTTTTGACGGGCCCGTCGGGTGCGGGCAAAACGTCGCTGCTGTCGCTGCTTTATCTCGCCCGTCGCCCGTCGCGCGGCTCGGTGGAGCTGTTTGGCTATGATGTCACCGATGCGCCGCGCCGGGTTTTACCGGCGATTCGCCGCCGCATTGGGGTGGTGTTTCAGGAGTTTCGCCTTCTTGAGCATTTGTCGGCGCTTGATAACGTTGCGTTACCGTTGCGTATTGCCGGGGTGGCGGAAAGCGAAGTCAAACGTCATGTCCCTGAACTGCTCACCTGGGTTGGCTTGGCCAACCATATGAATGCACGTCCGTCCGTTTTATCGGGGGGACAAAAGCAACGGGTCGCCATTGCGCGCGCGGTAATTACGCGCCCTGATTTGCTGATTGCTGACGAACCGACCGGTAACGTTGATGATCGCACCGCTTTGCGCTTGATGCATCTTTTTCGCGAAATGAATCGACTGGGAACAACGGTTCTTATTGCCACCCATAACGAACAGCTGGTGCGGCAATTGCAGCAGCCCTGTTTGCATTTGGAAAACGGCAGTTTAACCCTGATCCCTCCCGATGGCGGCGTTCCTTTGCGCGGAGGAGCATAATGGGGATTCCCTTTATCTCTCGCTGGCTGCGCAGTGACTTGCCGGTAGCCCGTGATTCCAGTGGCGGTTTTTTGCCCTGGTTGGTCGCTTTGATGGTGTTTCTGGCCGCTTTGGCCACCGCTGGGGCCATGGGTTTGACCACCATGGTGGATCGCTGGAGCACTGATATGACCGGCACCTTAACGGTACAGATCCCCAGTCAAGGCGTTGATGAAAAGTCACAGGAAAAAACCGAAGCCATGGTTGAGCGGGCTCTGCGCCTGTTGCAAAGCACGACCGAGGTTTCCTCTGCCCAGGATGTCCCGCCGGAAAAGCTGGCTGATTTGCTTGAGCCTTGGCTTGGGTCGCGGGCGTTGATTGCCGAATTGCCCACCCCGCGTTTGATTGATGTCGAGTTGCGCAAGGGAGCCCGGCCTAATTTACAAATTCTAGAAAGCCGCTTGCAAGATGCCGTGCCGGGGGCAAGCTTGGATGATCACCAGGTGTGGATGTCAAAATTGATCACCCTGGCCGAGGGTTTGCGCAGCTTGGCTTGGGCTGTTATTGGCCTGGTTGCTTTTACCACCGCCACCACGGTGATCTATGCCACGCGCACCGCCCTTGCCGTGCATCGCCCCCATATCGAGGTGCTGCATTTCGTTGGCGCCACCGATACTTATATTGCCCGCCAATTCGCTTACCGTGGCCTGTGGCTGGGGCTGTTGGGCGGTATTGGCGGTTTAGCGATGGCTATCCCCACCCTGTGGGCCATTGGCGAATTGGCCTTGGGGATTAAGGGGGGGCTGATCCCTGACTTGACCTTACAGGCCGAAACTTGGTTCGTTTTGGGAGTCTTGCCCTTACTGGCGGGCGCCATTGCGATGCTGACCGCCCGGATGACGGTGCGTCGCCAGCTCGCACGGATGCTTTAGGGCACCCAGGGCGGGAGAAACGCGATGATTCTTCGGATCAGTTTATCATGATGCTGCGCTTGCGGTCGGTTGCCCGTCGGATTGGTGTTTTTTTGCTGCTGGTTCTGCTGTTATGGGGGCCGGGTTTGGCTTGGTATGCGGCGCAGATGCCCGACCAAGTCGATGATCCCGATAGCATCACCGATGCCATCGTCGTTTTAACCGGGGGCAGTGAGCGGTTGCGTGTGGGGCTGGATTTGCTGCGTCAGGGAAAGGCGCCATTGCTGTTTGTTTCTGGCGTTCATCCTGAAACCACGCTTGATGATTTGCTGATTGATGAAACCCTTGCGCCAGCGTTGCGCCAGCGCGTTATTTTAGGGTATGTGGCGGTTGATACGGTGGGGAATGCGGTGGAAACGGCGGTGTGGATGAATGACCGCCATATTCGCTCTATACGGCTGGTAACGGCGGCCTATCATATGCCGCGCAGTCTGTTAGAGTTTCGCGCCGCCCTGCCCAAGGCGGCGGTGGTCGCGCATCCGGTTTTTCCACCGAATGTTAAACAACAGCATTGGTGGTCCTATCCGGGAACTGCCGAGTTGTTTGCCAGTGAGTTCACCAAATATCTTGTCGCCCGCCTGCGTCTGATGGTTCCCGATCACCCGCCTAGCGCTCTTCTGCATCAAGGACCCCAATAGCGTTCCTACTCCTTGGCTGGGATAGGCCCCCTTCACTCGCATTGAGTGACATGGTTGGCGCTGTTGGTATTTTACGCAAACCTGCTTAATTCCCTTGGAGGGATTGTTCCGTGCTCGCTGCGATTCGTTCGATTATTTTTAATATTTTCTTTTTCACTTGGTTATTTGGGGTCGCGGCTCTCTATGCCCCGTTATTGCCTTTTCTGCCCGTGCGTCCTTTTATTCGTCTGATTCGTTTTTGGCTTGGTGGAATGATCTGGGGTGCACGTTTGATCTGTGGCATTCGCTGGCGAGTCGAAGGGCTGGAACATTTGCCTAAAGGGGCCTGTATCATTGCCTCTAAGCATCAGTCGGCATGGGAAACTTTGTTTTTTCATTTGATCGTCGACAATCCGATTTATGTTTTAAAAAAGGAATTGCTCGCGGTGCCGCTGATCGGTTGGTACATGCGCAAAACCCGCATGATTGGCGTTGATCGCAAAGCCGGAGCATCGGCCCTGCGGACGGTTCTGCGGGAAGCGGGGCCGGCGATGGAAGAACAGCGTCAGATGATCATTTTCCCCGAAGGGACGCGGGTTTCGCCGGGGGATTCGGTCGATTGGCAACCCGGAGTCGCTGCCCTTTACGCCCGTTTTGGCGATCAGGTGCCCCTGCTGCCGGTGGCGTTGAATTCGGGGCTATGCTGGGGACGCAACAGCTTTGTCAAAAAGCCTGGGTTGATAACCTTACGCATTCTGCCGCCGGTGCCCACAGGCATGAATAAAAAAGAACTGGTGGTGTATTTGAAAGATGCCATTGAAAATACATCAGAGTCCCTGTGCCAAAATCCGCCGACCTAGGGCATTGGCCTTAACGTAACGAAGCTTGAGATTACATGGACTCGGGGCTTGCTGCTGGTGGGGCCGTTGCCTAAAGGGCAAATGATGCTTTTGGGTCACGGTTGGCAAAATTCCACTTAGGGCCGAGATTATAATTAATTATGCGGCAGCGTAAAAAGCGATGATCTGTATAAAAAGATCATCGCTTTTCTGCATTAGTATACTGAAATATATTAATATTTCCATTTGTTGCGGCTTGGCGAAGATGCGCCGATCATTGCGCCAGAGAGCATGATCAGAATCGCTAATGTGATTGCAATCATTGTTTTTGCGGGTACTGTTCATTACCCTTATCACCTAGCAACTAAGGGCTGAAAACCCCTAATAATAAGGGGTGGTGCTTTTGGGCCCCGCAGGTGGGGCATATCAGACGGGGTTAGGGTATGACCGCTCATACGTCCATGTCTCAATGGTCTGCGGCCCCTCATGGGAGCTTTGCGGCACCGCTTTCGACCGCAGACGGGGCGGCAGAGGGTGCCTTTACCGTCATTCCTTGCGATGAAGCAGGCGCGATTGTTCCCTCGTTACAGGTGATCAGCAACGGCGATTATCAGCGGGTTGGCAGCGATCTGATCATCACGACAGGCAACGGTGAAACCTTTGTTGCCCGTGGTTATTTTGCCCACTCCCCTTACCCTCCGTTGCAAACGCCTGACGGCACGGCACAAATTGGCGGGGATTTGGTGGCTCGTCTTGCCGGGCCTCTCGCCCCTGGACAAAGCGCCGATGCCAGTGAACAAATGGCGCAGGCTGATAGCCCAATCGGTACAGTCAAGGTGTCAGCAGGCCCGGTAACGGTTAAGCACGCCGATGGTACGGTGAGTGAGCTGAATGTTGGAGATCCGGTTTTTACCGGCGACGAAGTCATTTCAGGTGATGGCGCTAAATTGGGGATTCTGTTCCTTGATGGATCGGAATTTTCCCTGGGTGGCAATGGTCGCATGGTGCTTGATGAAATGATCTATGATCCCGATGCGGAAAGTGGGTCGGGACAGGTTTCTTTGCTGTCTGGCACCTTTTCTTTTGTATCGGGGCAGATTGCCAAATCAGGGCCCGATCAAATGTCGGTCCGCACCCCTGTGGCAACGATCGGTATTCGCGGTACAACAGGGTCAATTGGGCTTGATACTGCCGCAGACGGTGGTGGCGAGCCGCAGTTCAAGGTGGTTTTGATCCCCGATGCCAATGGGCAAATCGGTGAAATTCAGCTGACCACCCCAGGCGGGCAGACCTTTTCTATTAACCAGCCGATGGTGGCGATTTCACTTTCTGGCGGGCAGGCGCGGACGTTTACCATGTCAGCGTCAGAGTTTGAAAGCACCTTTGGTGCATCCGTTAGCTCTCTGTCTCAGGGGGGGGCGCTGCGTAATAACGTGCGCGATGTCGCGCCGGAAAAAAGCGAAGACCTATCCAATACGCCGCTGCAAGGTGGCCAACAGGGTGGCCAAAACACGGCACCTTCCGACGAAGGCAAACCCGAAGAGCCCGCTGCACCCGGCGACGGCGCCGAAGGTGAGGGTCAACAGGGCGATCCGGTCGTAGAATCGAACACGCAGGTTGTTTATTCGTCGACGACCTCTAGCGGTCAGATGCAGGTCAATGGCGGTGTTGGCGCTCATGGCGTGGTGGGCGGGGGTAAAATTGGGGCGACGGGAGCCTCAAATCTATCAAAGCCAGGGTTTATCACCAACACCACCCAGACCACCACCGGCACCACGACCTCCAAACCTAATACCTTGGTTGAAAATATCGTCACCAACACCGGGGCGGGAACGGCGGTAACGCTGCAAACGCAACACGTTACAGGAACCACTCCGTTTGACGTTTCGTCCGCCACGGCGCCTTATCTGGTCATCGGCGATGCGGCGGCAAATACCATTACCACCGGATCGGGCAACGATACGCTGATTGGTGGGGCCGGCAACGATGTACTGAAAGGCAATTCCGGCAACGATACGGTCTTTGGTGGGGACGGGGATGACACGCTGATTGCCGGAGGGGGCGCGGGCTATGATAGCTATTACGGCGGCGATGCGAGCAGCGATACCGGGGCCAACGATTGGCTGACCTATAGCAGCACCAGCGCAGGTATTTCCGTTAGGCTTCAAGGGGCTAGCGGTTTAAGCACCGCCTATGGCACCGCTACGGGCAGCGAAATTGATACCGATAAGATTTATGGTATCGAACATGTTTTAGGCGGGTCGGGCAACGATACGCTTACCGGCAACAACGACTCGAATTCTCTGTTGGGCGGTGATGGTAACGACACCCTTAGTGGTGGCGGCGGCAGCGATACCATTCAAGGCGGGAACGGTGATGATACCATCATCGGCGATCTGGATGGCGCCAACGATTCCTATGACGGTGCCGCCGGCGCCACGGATACCGGGCTGAATGATTGGCTAGACTATGGGAATGCCAGCGCGGACCTGACTATTTATACTCTTGGTGCTGAAACCTTGTCGTCAGGCTATGGCTTGGCGACGGGCAGTGAAATCGGCAACGATACGATCTATGGCATTGAACACATAAAAGGGGGCAGCGGCAACGACACCATCACGGGCCACGCCGCCAACAACACTTTAATTGGTGGTAATGGCAACGATTGGCTTGAAGGCGGTGATGGCAGCGATGTTCTGATTGGCGGTAGCGGCAGAGATTTTGCGGCCTATGCACGCGGCGGCACCCAGGGCATCGTGGTTGTGGTCGATAATACGGATGCCAACGGCATATTGTCGGTTACCGATCAATTTGGCCAAACGGATTCTTTGAGCGGAATCGAAGGGTTTATTGGCTCATCTTTCGCCGATACCATCACCGGCGGCAGCAGTGTTTCCGTGGGACTTGAAATCCTTGCTGGGTTAGGCGGCGCTGACACCCTGACCGGCGGCAGTGATTACAGCAAAGCCATCAATATGGTGTCTTATGCCTTTGATGCCGAATACGGCGGCAGCGCAGCGGTTTCGGTGGACTTGGCCAATGGCACCGCCACCGATGGCTTTGGCGATACCGACATCTTGGTGCAAATCAACGGCATTACTGGCAGTGCTGGGGCTGATACCCTGATCGGCGGCAACAGCCTTACCGACAGTTTAGAAGTTTATTTCGGCCTTGATGGAAATGACACCATCAGCGGCGGCAGCGGTTACGACGAAGTTCATTATGAGAAAGATGCCCATTTTGGCGGAACCAGCGGTGTTACGGTCAATTTGGCAGCGGGAACTGCGACCGACGGGTTTGGTAGCAATGATCTTTTGGTCAGCATCGAAGGCGCTGTGGGCACGGCGCAAGCCGATCAATTCACCAGCGGCAGCAATAGCGGTGACCATTATATTTTTAGCGGCTTAGCGGGGAATGATACCTTTACCGGTGGCGTGGGCACGGATGAAGTCAGTTACAGCCGCGATGCCGATGCTGGTGGCACCAGTGGTGTTTCCGTCAACCTCAGCAGTGGCACGGCGACCGACGGGTTTGGGAATACTGATACCCTTATCGGCATTGAAAGTGTTACCGGCACCGCGCAAGCCGACCATTTCATAGGCTCTAGCGCGAGTGACGAGACCTTTGCTGGCCTGGGTGGGGCAGACACCATTGATGGTGGCGCAGGCAGCGACACCGTTAGCTATTTGGCTGAAAGCAGCAGCACGACCACTGGGGCGCACATCAACCTGCAGGCCGGAACGGCGGTGGATGTCGGCGGGAGCATTGATACCCTGAGCAACATCGAAAACGTTATCGGATCTCTTTATAACGACATCATCACCGACAACAGCAGCGACAACCTCCTTAAAGGCCAAGGTGGGGATGATACCTATATTTGGATGGGGGCCGGTACCGATACCATCATTGATACCGCCGGGAGCGACCGCCTGTCGCTGGCGAACCTTAACGATGATTATGATCTTTATGTGACCCACAGCGGCAGCAACAGCGTGGTGCTGACCTATAACAGCAGCAATACTCTGACCATTGATGTCGATAACGGTAGCGGTTTGATCGAAACGGTTATTGATACCGATGGGATGGCCTATGCCGTGCTTGATTCAACTCTTACCTCGGTCAGTGGATCAAGCAGTGACGAGCTGATCATTGGCTATGATAGTGGACAAACTCTGTCTGGGGCTGGGGGCAAGGATCTTATCTTTGGTGGCGCCGGCAATGATGTTTTGTATGCAGGAGCAAGCGATAACGACGCTGGAGACAGTGGCACCGATTACTTGTTTGGCGCTGCAGGCGACGATACCCTTTATGGAAATATCGGCGACAACGAACTAGAAGGCGGCGCCGGGAACGATATGCTAAATGGTGGTGCAGGGTCAGATCGCTATCTATTTAAGGGAGGTTCACTTGGTTCTGACACCATTAGCGATACCTCTGGGGCTGCTGATGTCATTGATTTTAGTGGTTATGGCACATCTTTATATTGGATTTCTTTAACGGGAACCCAACTTGACCTTAGCTTTGACTCTTTGAATACAGAAACGGTCACCATTCTTGATGCAACAACGACAGGGAAGATTGAAACATATATCACCTCTTCTGGCGGCACCTCTGTCAGTTTAGGAATTGTGCTTGATGCCATTAGCTCGACTGCGGGTGCGGACCTGATTGTTGCCAGCGATACTCTGACTTCAACTTGGGCTGCTGGGGATGGGGACGATATGCTCTTTCTGAGCAGTGGGGTCGCTTCTGCTGCCGTCAATATGGGGGGAGGAAATGACCAGATCTATCTTGATCCAACGGCGAGCGTATCCATTGATACCCTTGACGGCGGTGCCGGAGTTGATGCACTGAGGATTCAATCAAATCAGGATCTTTCCATTGGCACTTTTATCAATATCGAAGACCTGTATCTTGCTGAGGGTGTAAGCTCTCTCATCACGGGCTGGAGCCTGGGTAACAGTGTAACGTCGGTCACGGCAGCATCTGTTGGTACTTGGTCACTGAACGAAGGAACCGGCTCTCTTGATCTTTCCAGCCTATCGTTAAGCGAGGCACCGGATCTGAAAATTGAAATTAGCGATGCCCTTGGAAGCAGTACGGAAACAATATCTGGTTCACAAGGGGCTGATTTTATTACCACCAATGGTGGGAATGATGTGATTTTGGGTAATGATGGTGATGATGTTTTAAGTGTTAATACTCTTGATCCAGGAAATACCCTAACCTTTGACGGTGGATCTGGCGCTGATAGTCTAAAATTGACTTCTCTTACCGTCGATTTTACCATTACATTTGGTACGATCGGTTCAGACTATGGGGTGAGCGTCACCTCGGCAAGTCTTGCGGGGAGCACGATACAAGCTGCGAATGTTGAACGTGTTTACGGGGGGTCTGGCGCTGACACCATCACCGGGGGCATTGGTAACGACAGTATCGAAGGCTGCCTTGGCCTTGATGTTCTCACCGGCGGTGGAGGGAGCGATACCTTTGGTTTTACAGGCTATTCGGCGGTTTCTGCGATCACAGAGGCCGATACGATTACCGACTGGAGCTATACCGACTTTATCGCTTTGGCCAGTAAAAACAGCAGCAATCTTACACTGTTTGACGCTTGGACTGACCCTACAAGCGCCGCCACTTTACGCTATGCGGAAAGCGCCAGTACCGCGATTTCTTCCACTGCGATCAACGTCGGTTTTAGTGGTGGGGGCATTTATGTTTATGAAAATGCCGGCAGCAGCGAAATTTGGTACACCGACGATGGCTCGGTAGCAACGGATAGCAACAGCTATCAATTGGCCACCTTAACCGGCCAAGATCTCAGCACCATTGACGCGACTAATTTCATCAATACCACGGCGGCATAAGGGGCTGGAATTTGTTTTAGAGCGTTTTGCCTCTAATCTTCGATCTGGCGTCGGCCAACCAAAAGGCTGTAGCAGGCGACCGAGCCTAAGGACAAAATTGCAATTTGAATCATCATCGGCAAGGCGCTATCGGTAAAGGTAAGGCCAACAATAGCGCCGACCAGGGCACCGATGCCCATTTGTAAAAACCCAAGCAAAGAACTTGCGGCGCCAGCGACGTGCCCATAGGGGCTGATGGCCTGCGCCGTTGCATTGGGAATGATCAAAGCGCCGGAGAAGAACACCAATGTCACCGGCCCGACTACCGAAATAACGTTCCATGGCATTGGTGCTGTACCTGCTCCGAACCAGGCTAACAGTACCCCGCTCAGGCTGCCGATCAGTAAAACACCGCACCCAACCTCGATGGTGCGGCCTGTACCAAGGGTGGAACTCAGTCGCCCGGATAAAAAAGCCCCACTGCTAAAGCCCGCCACCACACTGAGGAAAGCAAAGCCGAAATGCTGTTCAGCAACCTCCATCACATCAATGATGATAAAGGCTGCGCCCGAGATAAAGCTAAACATGCTGCCAAAGGCCAAGCTGACCGCCAATGTATGACCAACAAACAAGCGCGAGCGTAGCAACATGCCAAAAGTTTGCGCCAATCGCATCGGCGTTAAGCTGGCGGAATCGCGATGAGTATTGGTTTCACTTAACAGTGCCCAGCTCGCAACCAGAACGCAAAGGCCAAAGGCGGTAAAAAGGACGAAATTAGATTGCCAGCCATAGACCGACTGTAACCAGCCACCAATCAGCGGCCCAACAGCCGGAGCAATCGCAATCGCCGATGCCATATAGGACAACAAGCGTGCAGCATCCTTACGGGGATAAACGTCGCGTACCACCGCCCGGCCAATCACTGGTCCTGCTGCTGCACCCAAAGCCTGAACAAAGCGCCCTAGAGTGAGCATTTCAATGCTGGGAGCAAAAAGGCACGCGATGGACGCAAAGCAATAAAGAATACAGCCAGCAAGCACTACGGGGCGACGCCCATAGCGATCAGATAGAGGGCCGTGGACCAACGTTCCAACCGCAAATCCGGCAATAAAAACAGATAAGGTTAGTTGTACATCGCTAACCGTACTGTGGAAAACAGCCACCATGGCAGGTAAAGAGGGCAAATATAGATCAATGGAAACCGGACCAAATGCTGCCAGAGCTGTCAGGAGAACAGCCACGGGTAGTGATCGGGAATCAGGGCGTGCCATGGGGAAAGGCTTTCGAAAGAGAAACTGACGGAAAAGGCTTTTACCGCCACGTAAGGGGAGAGTGCCACCGTGGCAAGCCCGTCGAAATGGGGACGGTATTTTGGGTGGGCGGATAGATCAGTAACGACGTATTTACATATAGCACAAAAATACTCGGTATTTTCTGGGACGCATTAGCATCTGCATGTTCTAGCTTTATCCTATTTCCATTATTTATATGCCAGTAATCGACTCGCATTTTAACCGTGAGGTTGAGAAATGGCAAAAGTGTCTTTACAGCAATTTTTCGCCTCTTATATCCAATGGTATAGGTCATCTATACGCAAGAGCGTCTTCGCAAAGTGACCTTGTATTCCAGTATGTTATTAGAATTGTTTCCAAAATTTTCATTTAATGAACACCATACATAACTATAAGGTATTGCATTTTATGACGATTTTGCGCATCTAGGTATTAAGACACACAGCGACGCATATTGGTAAAATTGCGCGTGCCCCGTTAATTTTGCAGCGCACTCGTCCCATCGGTCAGCATTGTTATGCCCCGAAGATATAAGAGTGCTCGGAACCGTTTATGCCAACGATTGCCGGTTTGTTGGTAAAGGAGTTACCACGATGACACTTCACCAACCTATCGGAATGGGCGGGCCCTTGGCAGGCACATCTGACGGATCTATGGGGAACCTGGGAACCATGTCAGGATCTCAGGCCTCGACCTCTGTTGTTGGCGTCAGTGAAGGATCTGACGGTGGTTTGAGTGTCACGGTGCCCAATTCGCACCTTTTACAAATGGGAACCTATCATCAGGTCGGTGATGATTTGCTCATCACTGGCGCGGCGGGGGAAACTGTTCGTGTCGAGGGCTTTTTTGCCCAGCATCCGCTGCCCTCGCTCTGTGGCCCCCAGGGTATTGTGCTTGACGGTGGGCTTGTTGCCCGCCTCGCCGGGGTTGTCGAGCCGGTTAACGTTGCCGATATTAGTGATGTTCAGTTGGCGCAGGCCGCGACCGCGATTGGTTCCGTAGACAAGATTTCTGGCAGCGTAACAGTGACCCGCGCCGATGGAACCGTGGTCGAACTGCATCAAGGCGATGCGGTTTACCAAGGGGATATTTTGATCACCGCCAACGGTGGATCGGTGGGTGTTGTTTTCCAGGATGGCACGGAAATGTCCCTGGGTTCGGCGGGTCGTTTGGTTTTGGACGAGATGATCTATGATCCCTCGAGCGGCGAAGGGGTAGCGTCGTTCAGCTTGATGTCGGGGGCTTTTTCCTTTGTCTCGGGGCAGATCGCCAAATCAGACCCCGATGGCATGCAGATTAAAACCCCAGTGGCAACGATTGGGATTCGCGGAACGTCGGGTACGGTCAAAATCGGTGATTTGCAAATTGATGGTGATGCCCAATTGCAAGTCGTCTTGATCCCCGATCCCAGTGGGTCAGTGGGTGAAATCATCGTCACCACCAGTGATGGCCGCTCTTCGACCATCAATGCGGCTTTTAATGGCCTCAATGTTGGACAGGTTGCTTTTCAAAGCTTTACCGTGAGCGTTAATGATTTTGTGCGTGAATATGGTTCGGTGATTAATTCACTACGCTCTGATTTTTCCAATACTCTGCCCTCTATCGACAACAGCCCCAACAATCAAAATGATCAAGGGACTCAGCCGGGGGACACCCCTCAGGACGGGCAACAAGGCGACGAGGGCGAGACTGGCGGCGCGAACAAACCGGGCGAAAACGAGCAAAAAACCGAAGGCCCAACCGACGGTAACGGCCAGCAGGCTGAGAACCAAGATACGCACGAGGTGATTAAGGTCGTCATCGAAGACACCATTACCACCGAAAAATCTTCAAGCCATGCCTTGAACCAAACTGGTGGAACGGGCACCGGCACCGGCAGCAGCGGAACGGGTGCGGGCAATAATGGCCTTGGTCAAGGAACCACCGGCCAAGGATCGTCATCGGTGTCCGACACTCAAACAAGCACGGGTCAGGGCAATAAAACCGACAATTCGCTGACGCAAAAAGTTACGGAAACCGTAACCGATCATACAAGCCATTCAACGTCTTATAGCGGTAAAGTCATTGACCCCTATGTGTCTGGGGCAACGATTTTTATCGACTATGACGGCGATAAAATTCTTGATTCCGATGAACCTTGGACCATTTCCTCAAGCACCGGCGGCTATACGCTGACAGATAGCAGCGGTAAAAGCGGGCAAATCGTTTCGATTGGCGGCACTGATACGCAAACGGGCCTGACCGTTGGCACCATGGTGGCGCCAAACGGCGCATCGGTGGTGACACCCTTAACCACGCTGATGCAGCAAATGATCACCGCAGGATCGGCCAGCTCGGTCAGCGATGCTCAAGCCAAGGTTGCTACAGCCTTGGGGCTTAATGTCAGCGGGATTAATATTACCAGCCTCGATCCTTTGGCGGCAATTTCCGCCGGCGGGGCGACAGCCAGCCAGGCCGCAACGCTACTTAGTACGGCGGTGCTGGTGCAAAACGTCGCTTCGATGATCGCAGCAACACTGAAAGGTGCCGGTGCATCCGCCGAAGCGGCGAGCGCCGCGGCTTTTTCAGCCTTGTCAAATGCACTCACCAGCCAAAGCGGTCGCGGGTTTTTACAAAACGCCTCGACCGTTGCCAACATCATCAGCGCCGCAGCCAATGATCCGAAAGTATCGGGCAGTATTGATAGCGCAAAAGTTGCCGCCGCTCAAAATGCCGTTGCGGCGACCATTGGTACTCTGTCGGCATCCATGGAAAGCGTCATCACGGCGGGGAATAGCGCCTCGCTGCTCAGTGACCTCAGCGCGGCGGCCAAAGTGGCGCAGCGCGATGCACAATCACAGATCGAGTCTGCGGTATCAGAAGGAACGTCGTCTACTCTGACCGATACCTATTCAGAGCAAACAATCAACGGCTTGCTCAACCAAGCCAAAAACGAAGAAACCGCCACGGGTGGCCCCATCGTTGGCACCAGCGGTGCCGATACCTTAACCGGCACTGCCAATGTCGATGAAATCTATGGCCGCGAAGGCGCCGATGTGATCAGCGGCGGTGCGGGGAACGACCGCCTGTATGGCGAGGCCGGTAATGACACCCTGTCTGGGGGGGCGGGAAACGATACTCTTTCGGGCGGGTCGGGTACGGATACCGCCACCTATGCCAGCGATAGCAGTGATGTGGTGGTTAACCTGAGCACTGGCGTTGCCAGCAGCAGCAATAGCGGTACTGACACCCTTATTTCCATCGAACGGGTGATCGGCGGCTCGGGCAACGACCGCCTGACCGGCAGCGCCAACGCTGATATTTTAGAAGGCGGCGCAGGCAACGACACCTTTGTGACCGGCGGCGGTGCCGATGCGATTCTGGGCGGTGAAGGGATTGATGTTCTAGACGCCAGCGGCGAAAGCAGCGCGGTGAGCATCAACTTAGCTAGCGGAACGTTTACCATCGGTGGAGCCTCGGGAACGCTGTCGGGGATCGAAGTTTTGCGCGGTGGCAGTGGCAATGATCAGCTCACCGGCTCGGCAGCGGCAGAAACTCTGATCGGCGGCGCGGGCAGTGACACACTCGTTGGCGGTGGCGGAGCCGATAGCCTAAATGGCGGCGATGGCGATGACCGTCTCACCTATAGCGGCAGCGAAAGCGTTACTGGCGGCAGCGGCACTGATCGTTTGGTGATTACCAGCGGTCAAAGCCTTTCTTTGGCCGCCATGGCTGGGACCTCCGTTTCTGGCATCGAAGTGATCGACATGACAGCGGGCGGGTCTACCCTAACCTTGACCGCCGAAGCCGTCAGCGCGCTGTCTAGCGATCTTGGCTATGTGGTGATCGACGGGGCGACTGGGTCAACGCTCACCCTGTCGGGGAGCTGGACTGCAGGTGAGACCGTGACCTTTGCCGACCACACCTATACCAGCTATAGCTCGGGCGAATCGACTATTTTGCTCGATAGTGGCTATAGCGACTCGGTTGCTGAAATCCCAACCGGCAATGAAGGTGGTCAGATCGCCAATATAGCGGGGAAATCTTTCCTCGGCGGTCACTATATTGAGCTTGGCATTGCCGCTGACGGTTATCTGGGCGTTACAGGTGCCCCTGACAGCTTTCATGCCGCCACCAATACGGGCCTATCCATGGTGGCCGACATTACCGGCTTTGATGACCAAGCCGGGGGAGCGTCGGGTGACTTTTTCCTCCCCGGTACGCCGGTCGAAGGCTATGTTGTCGGTTATCGTACCAATGTCGAAGGTCTCGGCGTTAACGCTGTTGCTAAATATGGCAACCACGCCGACGTCACCGCCACCACATCGGCCGTCATTGACGGATCGTTAATGACGGCAACCACCACTGGCGTCACGGCGGGGGATGTTTTGGGGATCTCGCAGGTGATCACCCTCGACAGCCAAGCGACTTATTACACCACCACCATTACCCTGACCAACACCACCGAAGGCACGCTCTATGACGTGCGCTATCTGCGCAACGGTGACCCAGATCAAGACGTGGATATTGGCGGATCGTTTTCAACGCACAATGATGTGCTCGGGCAATTTGGCAGTGATGGTGTCGCCGCTGTGCAAAGTACGGGCATGGCATCGGGGATTAATCTGGGTTATTTTAGTGATGCCGATGGGGCTGTTGGCTCTAATTATGACTTTGACAATAGGAACGTTTATGCCAGCGGCTTGAATGGCACGGTCAGCGACAGCAACGGCGGATCTTCTGATGCGGGGATCAATATGCTGATTTCTGCCGGCAACATTGCGGCGGGAAGCTCGGTCACCGTGTCTTATGTGACCAGCCTCAATATCATCAGCAGTGGCCATGATTTCGTTTTTGGTGACAGCAGCAACGATACTTTTGCAACCCTGGCCGGGAATGACACCCTGTGGGGTCTGGGTGGCGATGATACTTTGTCTGGCGGTAGCGGCGATGATCAACTCAACGGCGGCGCCGGGAATGATCTGCTCATCGGTGGCGATGGCGCCGACCAGTTTCGCTTTACCAACGGTGTTGGCTCGACCGTCGGTGAAAAAGCGGCATTTCTTGGTACCGATCTGATCACCGATTTTACCTCTGGCGAGGACACGTTGGTGTTTGACGGGCAAACCTTTAACGTCAGCAATATCCTAGACTATATCGAATATTCCGGCGCACTGGACGAATCCACAGCGTCGTTAGGACAGGGCGGCGCCGGGGTTATTATGATCGGTGCCAGCAGTGGTGGCGGCGGTGTCGAGGTTTGGTTTACCGAAGATACGGCAGCAGCATCGACGGCCAACAGCTATCAAGTGGCAACATTGGCGGGGAATGATTTGTCATCTGTTTCTGGTAGCGATGTACACGTGATTGATCCGATCATTTCGGCTGTGGCCTAGGGTCCTTGTCATAACGATAAAAATCTAGGGCGTAACTAAAAAAAAACCCCCTCGCTGAAAACAGCGAGGGGGGTTTTTTGGTCTGTTGCGGCGGGTTGACTATTGCCCGACGTAGGGGTTCTTCGGCTTCCGCAGGTGAATACGCAGCGGCACGCCATCAAGGCCAAATACATCGCGCAAGCCATTCACCAGATAGCGCATATAGCTTTCTGGCAGTTCATCGGGCTTGGAAACGAAAATGGCAAATGTCGGCGGGCGCGCCTTGACCTGAGTCATGTAACGCAGTTTGATGCGGCGCTTTTGCTTGGACAACGGCGGCGGATGACGAGTGATCATCTCGTCGAGCCAGCGATTCAGGCGTGCGGTAGGAACGCGGGCATTCCACAGGCTGTGGATGTCAAACACGGTCTTCATCAGCTCGTTAATGCCTTGACCGCGCAGGGCCGATAGGGTCACTGTGGGGATACCGCGAACCTGGGGCAGGGAGGTTTGTAGACGGTCTTCCAGGCGCTGCAACGATTCAGCGCGGTTTTCTGCCGCATCCCATTTGTTCACCGCAATCACCAGGGCGCGACCTTCTTCGACCACCATGCGGGCAATGGTCAGATCTTGCTTATCGAGCACCATATTGGCGTCGAGCATCAAAACCACCACTTCGGCCATGCGGATCGAGTTCAAGGTATCGGCGACCGACAGCTTTTCTAGGCTTTCATCAATTCGTGCCCGGCGGCGCATCCCCGCAGTATCGACCACTTTGACGTCTTTGCCCTGCCACTGATAGTGAACGGTGATCGAATCACGGGTCACACCGGCTTCGGGACCGGTCAGCATGCGGTCTTCGCCCAGCAGGCGGTTCACCAGGGTGGATTTACCGGTGTTGGGGCGACCAACAATGGCCATATGCAGCGGACGGTCAGGCGGTGGCGGCAGATAAACTTCTTCGCCTTCGTCGATGTCGGGGATCGAGCTGTCTTCGGCTTCGGCAAAAAAATCGTCGTCATCTTCGCCCGGCAGGTCTTTGGCATAGGGGATTAGGGCTTCGAGCAAGTCGCCCAGGCCCAACCCATGCTCAGCAGACAGAGAGATCGGATCCCCCAAACCTAAGCCAAAGGATTCATACATCCCCTGCTCACCGGCTTTGCCTTCGCATTTATTGGCGACCAGAATCACCGGCGTTTTGTGACGGCGCAGTAACTGGGCGAAATGCTCGTCCATGGGCGTCAGGCCCGCACGGCCATCAATCAAAAACAGCGCCACGTCTGCCTCGTCGAGGGCGCGCTCGGTCTGTTGACGCATTCGCCCCTCAAGGGTGTCGATCGAGGCGACTTCCAGACCGGCGGTATCAATGACCTCGAAATCCAGGCCCAGCAGGTTCGCCGGTGCCGAGCGACGGTCGCGGGTGACGCCGGGCATGTCGTGGACAATGGCCAACCGCCGCCCGATCAGGCGGTTGAACAGGGTGGACTTGCCGACGTTCGGGCGGCCAATGATGGCGACGGTAAAGCTCATGGTGGTCTTCTTTGTGATGGGCTGAGGAACGGTGCTGGTCCGGCCTGTAACGACAGGCTGGGAAAGTTAGGGAAGCCGGTCCCTACAGCAAGGAAGGGGGCCAATGCGGCCCCCTGTGTCGAAGAGTGTTAGCGAAAGGCTACGATATCGGCATCATCGGTCAGGAAGTAAAGGGTCTTGTTGGCGACCGCAGGCGGCAAGGTCACTCCATCTGACAGATCAATGCTGCCAAGCACAGATCCATCATAGGGCGACACCGACAGCAACACCCCATTTGATCCGGTAATAATCAAACGATCCGAGGCTAAAGTCGGCCCCGACCAGATGATATGATCGCTTTGGTCTTCCATGTCTTCCCACGGGGCTAATTGGCGGACCCAGAGTATCCGACCGTTGGTGCTATCGAGGGCGACCAGTTCCGCATCAGCGGTAATAATATAAAGAAACTGTCCGGCGATCCAGGGCTGCGATAGGCCGGCCATTTCGACTTCCCACGCCCGGTCACCGCTGCGCATATCCAGGGCGACCAGTAATCCGGAATGGCCAACCACATAAACACGGTTGCCATCAATCACCGGACGGGCGCCAATGTCAGCCATATTGGCTGATGCATCGGTGCGGCGGGCAGCAACGATGCTATCGCTCCACAAGGGAACCCCGGTGTCAACTCGCAATGCAGCCACTTCGCCCGAGGTATAAGGCATGATGACCACGCCATTATCCACTGCAGGCGAGGCACCAACCAGCAACGAGGTCACTTCTTCGACCCCGGCATGAGTCCAGAGCAAACGACCGTCAGACAAAGCAAGGGCGATCCCTTTGTTGTCAACGGTGACCACAAACACCCGGCCACCGTTAATGGTCGGCGCTGCACGCATTGGGGCGGTCACTGGCGACCGCCACAGCTGATGGCCGGTTTTGGCATCCAGGGCAATCACTTGAGCAAAACCGGTGCTAATCACCAATCGCCCGTTATCATAAGCAAGACCACCACCAAGGAGTGATTCATTTTGGTCATACTCAGGGGCGAGCTTGGTCCACCATATGGCTTTGCCAGTTTCCGCGTTCAAGGCGGTGACTGTGGCATAGATGTCGATCACAAAGATCATACCATCGGCAACAACAGGCTCGCCCATCAAGCGATTGCGGCTACCGCTGCCCCAGCCAACGCTGCTGCTCCAAAGTTTTTGTGGCGTCGGTCCCAATTCCATATGATGCATGGCGTGATGGCTGTACCCGCCAGCCTGGGGCCAGCTGTCATTGGGTTCGGGGGCAGGTAAACGTAATTCAACCGTTGAAGCCCCGGCGGCGGGCTGCAAGTTGCGTTGGTGTTCGAGCACCGAAATACGAGTTCCGGGCAAGGGCGGTCCTTCGGCACCACCGAACCAATCGGTAGACCCGCACGCGCTTAGGGATCCAGCAAGACCGACCAGCATCATAAGCTGCCCAAGACGACGGCGCCAGCCAGGGGCAAATGGACGGCAGAGGGACGACACTGAAGAGCGGGGGATAGGGTGCGATACTATCATCGAGATCGATCATCCTGAGCGCTACAGCAAATCCCGAGCAACCGCCCTCGGCTGCAACGACGTATTTGCTTAAACAACAACGTTTTAATCAAACGATACCCCGCCTTGACGGCAGACAAAGTGGGGCGGGCGTTTTTATGATGGGTTGGCGGCAGTCGCAGCCGGCGGGCTGATTTGCGCCAACAGGCTTGAGGCGCGCGAACGCAGACCCGGCGGGCAGTCGGTGCTGTCAATCATCGCCTGCAACGTCTTTTGTGCTTCGTCGGTTTTGCCGTCTTTGAGCGACAGCAAAGCCTGAACCTGCATTGCCGAGTAGGTCAGCGGCTGCCCCGGCACAGCCAAGGGCTGTACTAAGCCCCACAGTTCCCCACTGTCAACGCCATTGTCCATCGCCAAAAGCGCATAGCGCAGGGTGGCCATATCGCGCAGCACCGGATCACTGCCACTGTTGGTCATCACCGCTTTATACGCCAGCAAAGCATCGGCGGGCTTTCCAGCCTTGACCAACAACGAGGCACGATTGATCTGTGCCAGGGTGGCGGTTCCAGACTGTGCCTGTGCCGCGACGGCAGCTAAAGCTTCTGCGGCGTCGCCAGGGGCGCTGTCGGCCTGGGCGACGGCCAATTCATAGGCCCGCGCATCAGCGTTGCGTTGATGTGCTTGATAGGCATTCCAGCCCTGATAGCCAGCAACCACAGCAACCACCAGAACGGCAGCGGTGATCACCGCCGTACCGTATTGTTTCCACAAGCGGGTGATTTGTTCGTGCCGCAGGTCTTCGTCTACCTCGCGGAACAAGGCTTCTTGTTGCGGGTCGGGGGTTTGATCAGCCACGGAATCCTCGGAGTTTGGTCGGCAAAACGATGAAATACATGATCGGGCTGCCCCTAACGGAGTTAGCCAGCGGCTAAACATAGAATCACCCAGGCGCCAAGGCAACCGAACTACAGCAACCAAAGGGGATTCGACCGCTTTTTTCGGGCCAAAACCCCCTAGCTGCCTTTGGTGGGGAAAAAGCCCTTGCCGCGCATACAGGCGTCGAGGGCTTGATCATAACGTTTAGCGGCGGCGCGGCGGTCATGGGCGTCGAGGGCACTATCGCTGGGTTGATAGCCCACACGGCGGTCGGCGAAGTCCTGGCAGTCAGCCCACGCCCGCGCCGTATCGGCCTCTGACACCCCGGCTTGCTTCCAATGGGGTGCCGCCGCGCAGGCCGCTACGCTCAGCCCGATGCAGGCAACAAAGGGCAAAACCAGTGGCAGGCGCGGAGAAAAACGGCGGGACATGGGGCCTCCGGAAACGGTGGATAGCGGGGTGGGCAGACAGTAAAAAACTGTTTGTCTTTGCTTTAACTCATCACCGCCGAGCCAAAATACTGACGAATACCGCCTTCCAAGGCCGGATCCAAATCAGCCATCAGCGATTCGACCAGTTCAAACCAGGCCTTTTCACGGTCAGCCAGCGAGGCCTTTTCGCTCACGGATTTGGTGCGCCAGCCGGTTTGACGGGTTTGCACTTCGACCGATCCATCGGCGGCGACCAGTTGCACCACCACGGTGGTCTTGGCTTCATAGCGGACTTCGGCCTCGGTGGTGAAAAAGCCCTTTACCCCGTCGGTGGTCTTGAGCGGCACTTCGAGCACCGAGGCTTCTTCGATCACCACGCGCACGGTGTAAATACCAACGCCAGTGCTGCGCAAACGGTCGGCAACCCAGGTGCGCACGGCCTTTTCAGGCGGTAACGGCATCAGATGTTCAACGTAAGGATCTTTGCCCGTCGGCTGAAACGTGCTGGTGACTTCGATCCCCTGAACCGCCAAAGTGATCGGCGGCAAATGCGCCCATCGCAGTTCAGCAAAGGTTTGCGGCGGTGGCGGAGTGCCGCAAGCACTCAGCAGCGGCACTGCCAAACCTGTCACCGCCAACCCCTGCAACAGGGTGCGGCGCGACAAAACCGAGGACGCAGACAAGGCAGAGGGTAAAGAACGGGGCATGGGGCTTCTCACTCCTGAAACCGGAAGGTGTCCAAAACCATGGTCGGCAATTACGGCAAAAGAAGGGTTACTCTTTTAACGCCGCAATGTCAGCATCGGTGAACAGGTATTCGGTCGAGCAAAATTGACATTGGGCGGCAATGGTACCGTCTTCTTGTTTCATCTCGGCAAAATCGTCCTCGCCAAAGCTTCGCAAGGCGAGGGAGACCTTTTCCCGCGAGCACCGGCAGGCAAAATGCAAGGATCGTGCATCGCTGGCCACCGCGAGCTCTTCGAGGTGATAGAGGCGATAAAGAATCTCTTCGCTGGCCAAAGCTGGGTCTAAAAGCTCGTCAGCGGTTAAGCTGCTTAACAAGACAACCGCCGTGCGCCACAGATCATCAAGCTCTTCGTCAGCGCGGTCTTCACTGGCAACACGCGGCAT
>CEGD01000664.1_pt2 | contig 20850 bp, 17 predicted proteins | sample 306751 | NCBI WGS metagenome assembly CEGD01 (sample SAMEA2755657, study PRJEB7226) | microbial mat metagenome | biome: microbial mat; feature: hypersaline; material: grass silage | place: USA | collected 2014-02-19 | depth 0 m
AACGAGGTGAAAAACCTCGCCAGCCAGACGGCGCGTGCAACCGAGGAAATCTCGCAACAGATTTCGGGCGTGCAATCGGCAACCGAAGAATCGGCGACGGCCATCGAAGGTATCGCCCAAATTATTGAACGCATTAATGAAATTGCGTCTGGGATTGCCGCAGCCGTCGAAGAGCAAACGGCGGCGACGGGCGAGATTGCGCGTTCGGTTGAAATGGCTGCCAGCGGGACGCAAGAGGTCAGCCATAGCATTGGCGAAGTGAACGACGCAGCCACCCAAACCAAAACCGCATCGAGTGAAGTGCTTGGCGCATCGCAGAACCTGTCCGACGAAGCCAAGATGCTGCGGACTCAGGTTTTGGACTTCATGCAGCAAATTCGCCGTTCGTAAGAGGCCTTGAGCCGGTCAACCTGACAAGAAAAAACGCCCTTTCCGATCAACGATAATCGGAAAGGGCGTTTTTTCTGATGCTGTGGATCTGGTGATTATCTCGCCCAGGTGCGATAAATTCCCTGATCTAATAGGACTTCGACAATGCGGTGATTGTTGGTGTCAGAGATGAGCAATCGATTGACCCCATCGGCGCAAACCCCAGCAGGTTCTGCAAGGGGCAGGCACAGGGGGTCTTGGCAGTGTCCTAGATCAATGGTGCTCACCCGTTGTTCAGCGATATGCAGCCGCCGTAGTACTCCGTTATAGCTATCGGCAACGATAAGATCGCCACTGTCTGCTAGACAGGTTAGCCCCAAGGGGTGCTGTAATTGCGCCCGGTTAAAAGCGCCATCAAGATAGCCGAAATCAAACAGTCCCTCCCCAACCAGCGTTTGCACCCGATAGGGCGAGTGCAGCTCAACGCCGCGTACCGCACTGGTTTCGCTATCGGCAAACCACAGGGTTCCCAGGTCCTGATCCAGGGCGAGGCCACTGGGCTGGGCCAGCAAGCATTGGTCTGCTGGACCATCGACGATATTTTCGCCGCTGGTGCCAACGACTACGGATAGCGTTAGGTTTGGCTGACAGTCAAAAATGGCTAATTGGTGGGTTCCCGCATTAGCGAGATAGAGTTTTATGCTCTGGCCATTGGCATCAAGCTGTGCCGTGACATCCCAGGGCGAGGCAAGGTCCGTGGAGGCTCCTGTTAGGCTCCCGCCCCGTTGCCCATTGCCCCAGGCGGTGCTTATGGTGTTGCTGGCAAAGTCGATGCGTCGTAACAGGTGGTTTCCGGTATCGGCAATCCATAGGCCTTGGGCATCAGCAGCAATGCCTTGCGGGCTGTGCAGGGCGGCCTGATCTGCTGTGCCGTCTTTATGTGCGGCTTGGCCACTGCCATAGCGCCACACGGCATTGCCTTGGTCGTCGAACAAGACCACTTGATGGTGGCCGCTGTCGGCGACGGCCCAGCGTGCAGAGGGGGCTTGTGTCGGGGCGGAGGGTAAAGGCTTAATTTTTCCGGGAAAGGCTAATGTTGGCGCGGCGCTGGGCTCGGTGGGCTTTAACAGATCGCGCACAGCGATTGCGGCGGATTCCCGAACTTCGCCCCTGGCTGCAAAGTCAGACAGCATCGCGGTCAGTCCTTGGGCCAAACGGTCATGGTCAGGTTCGCCTGATACTTGGCCAATCACATAGCCATCGGGCGAGATCAGGGTCAGGGTTGGCCAGGCTCGCACGGCATAGGCTTGCCAGATTCGCATTTCGGGATCGTGCACCACGGGGTGGGCTATCCCATAGCGCGCCACCGCTGCCGCAACGTTGGCAGGGTCGCGTTCTGCCGCAAACTTGGGAGAATGGACGCCTATCACTTGCACAGTGTCGGAAAACGCGCTTTCGATACGGCTGAGCGTTGGTAAAACGTGCATACAGTTAATGCAGCAAAAAGTCCAAAAATCGAGTATCACCAGCTTCCCGCGTAGCTGATCGAGCGTCAGGGGGGCATCGGTATTGATCCAGGTGAGACCGGCATTGGGAAAGTCGGGGGCGCGGGTTAATCCAAACACTATGAGGTATCCTTTCTAACTGATCCCAAGTACCGCAAATCCCGAGCGGAGCGACGACGCATTTGCGCGAAACAGGCTAAATCCCGAGCGAAGCGACGACGCATTTGCATTTATAGCTCAAATCTTGCGTAGCATATTGATGCGTAAGGACGATAACAATTTTGATATCTGATCCCTAATTGCCCACAGATAACCATGTCGGCATTATCAGATCACAAATCAATGGCAGAGAAAGGCTCCCCCCGTCCCATGTCACGCCTTCAGGCAAACCTTATCCTTCTCCTCACCGCATTTATTTGGGGTACCACTTTTGTGGTGCAAAAACTTGCGGTTGTTGACAGCGGGAGTTCATCGGCGTCAGAGGACAGCACAGCCTTGGGCGCCCTGACCTTTACTGGCATCCGTTTTGTGATGGGGGCGCTGATTATCCTGCCCTTTGCCCTGCGGGAGCAGCGGCGGTCTGCTGGCCGCCGTCCGCTGGATCGCCGCGATCTGTTGGCCTTTGCGGCCTGTGGGATTGCCCTCTGCATAGGGGCGACAACGCAGCAAATCGGTATTATTGAAACTACGGTGTCAAACGCGGGTTTTTTAACCGCACTCTATGTGCCCATCGTGCCGATTTTGGCATTGTTGGTGTTTCGTCGTTCTCCGCATTGGGCGACGTGGCCTGCTGTTGCCTGTAGCGGTCTTGGGGCGTTTTTCCTTAACGGTGGCGCCCTTGATGGCTTTAACCGTGGCGACATTTGGGTGCTGGCGGGAACCTTTTTTTGGGCGACGCATGTGGTGGTGGTTGGCCTAGCCGTTGGCCGCAGCGGTAGCCCGTTGCGATTGGCCTTTGTGCAGTTTTTGGTCTGCGGCGTTCTTTCGTTGGGGGCGGGCCTTTTTAGCGAAGCACAAAGCCTGTCTGCCATCACCAACAACAGCTTTGAAATTCTTTATGCTGGGGTGTTGTCGGTGGGGGTTGCTTATACGTTGCAGGTGATCGGTCAAGGCCACACGCACCCGGCGGCGGCGGCAATCATCATGAGCACCGAGATGCTTTTTGCGGCGATTGGCGGGGCGTGGATTTTAGACGAACGCCTTAGCGTGACGCAAATCACCGGCGCATGTCTTATTCTTAGTGCGATTTTGGTGGTTGAGTTGATGCCCTTAATGGGGCGTGGCTGGGCTTTCCTCCGCGCGAACCGATAGGTTGGATCAGAGGAAAAGTGGCCAGCAATCCCTTGACCCCGTTGATCTGGGAACTGATCAACGGGGCGGGGGGGCTTTAGAAAAAAGGGCTGTTCTTTTTAGACAGAGGCCAATTGTTTGCTGCGTTCATCGACCACTTGGTCAGCGAGCTTGCCGCTGACTTCACGCAGGTGATCAAAGCGCCAGCGGAAAGTGCCGACCCCCATGCTCAAAGACCGGAGCTCGGTGATCAGGTCGTGCATTTCGCCCTGCGGGACATGAGCCTGTACCGTATCCCAACCCTGCCACCCTTCGCGGGGCATAAAGCCGAGGATCTGGCCACGGCGTCCAGCAAGGGCGCGCTGGGCTTTGCTGGTGGCATCAGTGGGGACGCTGACTTCGACCCACAGAATCGGTTCTAGGAGCACCGGGCTACAGTGGGGGGCGCCGTCGCGCATGGCGACCCCGGCAGCGGATTTAAAGGCCGCTTCCGAGCTATCGACCACGTGATAGCTGCCGTCTGTAAGCTCGACTTCGAAATCAACCACCGGGAACCCTAGGGGACCACGGGCCGCCCATTCGATGACTCCGGCCTCGACGGCAGGAATGTAGTTGCGCGGGATAGCACCGCCGGTGACTTTGTCGATAAAGCGGAAGCCCTCGCCTCGGGGTAGGGGGGTGATGGTCAGATGCACATCGCCAAACTGGCCATGGCCGCCGCTTTGGCGTTTAAAGCGGCCTTGTACCTGGGTGCCCGAGCGGAAGGTTTCTTGATAGGCGACCTGTGGGCGTTCGGTTGTTACTTCGACGTGGAACAGACGCGCGAGGCGAGCGATGGAAACGGCGAGGTGAATATCTCCTTGTCCCCATAGCAAAAGTTCGTTGCTGGCTTGATTGTGATCAACGGTCAACGACGGGTCTTCTTCGCTGAGCTTGGCCAGGGCACCGGAAAGTTTAACGTCATCGCCCTGATGAACGGGGCGTAAGGCCAGAGCAAACAGGGGCGACATGGGTTCGACCCATTCAACGCCATCGCCGACTTTTTTACCGATTAATGCGCCGGTGGGGACATCGTCTAAGCGCCCGGCGGCCCCGACCATGCCAGCGCTTAGGGTGGCGGTTTTGCTCACCTCTTGCCCTTGAACGGTATAAAGGCCACTGATGCGGCCCCCATTGCCGATAGAACTGTCAATGGATACGCCGTCTTTCAGCTCCCCAGACCAGACACGTAACAAGCTGAGTTTGCCCGTTTGGCGGCCATGCCATGTCTTAAAGATGCTGGCCACGGGGCCTTTTTCCGGTGCGCCCAGGCGGGCGGCGGTGACATCGTGGCTGGGGGTTTCGTGGCGCAAGGCTTTCCACAGGCGGCGCACGCCTTGATCCTTGGCCGAGGCGCCAAAAAATACCGGCACCACTTGGTCCGAGGCTAATTCTTTCTTGAGGTCGTTATAAACGTCGGTGCGCGGCGGCGTAATGTCTTCGAGCAGGTTTTCTAGCAATTGGTCATCAAAATCTGCCAGATGCTCAAGCATTTCTTGGCGGGCTTGCTGCTCGCGGTCGATAAGGTCAGAGGGAATTTCCACCAGGTCCGAGGCTTCGCCGGGCTTATAGTGATAGGCGCGTTCAGACACCAAATCGACATAGCCCGAAATCTGCCCGCTTTCGCGGATCGGCAGTTCGCGCAGCACCAGCGGACGCTGGGAAATGGTTTGCAGCGCATCAAGGCAAGCGCGAATGGAAATGCTGGTGCCGTCGCGATCAACCTTGTTGATAAAGATCATATGCGGGATCGCGTGGGTATCGAGAAATTGCAGGATCGGCGTTAGCATCACGGCGCGTTCAGGTTCTGGGTCGGCAACGACCACCGCCACATCGGCCACCATCAACGCATCATAAGCATCTTGCAGAAATTCCACTGAACCGGGGCAGTCTAAAATGGTCCAGTCGTCGCCCATGAATGTTGCCTGGGCCACAGAAACTTCGGTACTCATTGATCGGTCGCGGGATTCGGGGCTGCCGTCCCCGACCGAGGACTGATCGCCGACCATACCACGTCGGTGAATGGCCTCGGCGGTGTAGAGCATGGATTCCATGAGCGTTGTTTTGCCGGTCGTATAAGGACCAACCAACGCGACCACGCGTGCCGATTTCATCGTTTCACCCATAGTGCTGCCCTTTCGTATCGTTTCCCGAGAGACCTATGGTTCTCCGCATTGCGGCGAATGGCAAGAGAAACAGATGTTGCAATGCAATGAAAAAACGAATGTTTTACCGGCGGCGACCAAGGCGGGCGCGCAAGTCGCCGCATAAAAAAACCGCCTGCCAGGCCTGTTATGGACCCCGCAGGCGGCCTTGCCTACCGATGTGGTGGGCGGGCGTGACTTACTTTAAAAAGCGGAACGGATCGCTGTCAGAAGCGGGCTTTTCCGAGGCAATGACGTCTTCGACGATGGTATCGGCTTTGACGGTTTTATCGTCGCTGGCCGACTGCATGGCCAAAACCTGAGCTTCGCTTTCGGCTTCTTCGGTGGCGCGGTTCATGGCATCAAGGGCGATGTTCAGGCCACTGAAGTTTTCTTCGTTGCCTTTGAGTTCGCTCATCAGCTTGGCATGATCGCGGTCGGCTTCGGCGACAGCCTTACGGCGGGCGGCGTCTTCCAGGGTGGAATGGGCTTCGCGCAGCATGCCATCCATGCGGTCGTAAAGCTGCTGCACAGCGTTGACAACTTCTAGGGCCTGGGCGTCTTCACGCTTTTCGCGCTCGAGTTCGGCCATATGCTTTTCCAGCTGGTTAGCGATGGAGCCGGCCTTTTCCAGAATGTCTTTTTTCTCGCTGTCCGATGCTTTTTCCATGCGGCCCTGCAGGATGCCAAGGGCCTTTTTCGCCGCGTTGACTTTGACTTCCACAGCGGCCGTTTCAGCCTGGTCTTTGGCCAGTGCCCGGCGGGCATCAACCAGGCGGCGGGCATATTCGTCGCGCTTTTGGCGTAACATTCCCAGCTGCGCCGCAGTGGCTGTCTTAGGGTCAACGGCGGTCATCCAGGTGACCACATCGCCAACGGCGCTTTGAACTTTTTCCAGACCGAAAGCTGCCAGAAATTTATACATACGAGACATCAAGTAGAGCCTTTCGCAGAGGAACCGAGGGATCCCGGTCAGGTGGAGAGCGATCGTTAGAGCATTTTTCGTTCTCTTACGGGCACGGAGAATACTCTAAGTATTTATTTTATCAGCAAATGTTTCGGAACAGATGAGACTATCTGCTCGGGATTTGCTCTAATTTGCAGGACGTCTAGATGACGGATGTGTCATTGCTGGTCGGTCGGTCCTGCCCCCTCACAGAGCAATGTAGGAACGAATTTTGTGGATTCTATGGCACTATCACGTTTTATAAACGTAAATCTTCGATTGAGAGCTCAACCCCGACCCAGGTGCGGATTGTGTCGTGTCCATCCTGGCGGTCGGCGGTCAGGATCATCTGCTCGCACAGATTTTGTTCCGAGATCGGGCCATAGGGGGGCATTTTTCCCTGTAAGACCAGGGCAGCGGGTGGGCGATGATAGGCCATCATATGGTGGATCAGCACCTGGGACTGGCCGTTTTCTTGATGGATGAATTCTTTGAGGGTGCGGGGCGTTACCACATGCTGTGATGGGTCAGGTTCCCAGGATCGGCGATAGGACCATTGCGCCCAATCGCCTTGATCATCCAACGGGATGCCGGGTAACGGATAAGCGGCGTTGCCAATCCACCAAGTATCTTGCAGATGGTGGGCGTGAGAGACCGGCAGCCAAAGCGACATGTCGCTGGGCTGTTCTTCGCACAGCAGCGAGAAAAAATCCACGCTTGGGCAGATCAATTGCCCCTTGGTGTCGGTGACCACCTGGATCATTCCCGCGCCGTGGCTGAGGTAATAGCGCAGAATCATCTTTTTGTTCCAGGGTGTTGCGCTATGGGCGATAATGATCTGCTCTTGGGCGGGAAACGTGACCAGCAGCTTGGTCAGTTTGACAAAGGCCGGGTCAAGCCCATAGGTTTCGGCCACGTCGGCGGGGATGGAAAAGCGGTCAGAGGTGATGACTTTTACCACCTCATCAATGCTGACAACCCCGCCAAGGCACAGGCCTTCTAGGCCCTGGGGGATGATGGATGGTGATCCGGGACGCGGTGGCGGCGGATCGTTTTTAAACAGTCCGAACATAGTTCCTCACAGATCCAGGCGCGGAGCGACGGTTGCGACGTGTTCGATCACATCCAAGACGGCCATGGCCACCTGTCGCGCTTGATCCTCGCTCAGTGTTTTTACCCAGTCTTGTTGTACGACCAATAAAGCATCGGTGCATAAGGTTGCGGTGGCGTTTGTCCCCCACAAGGAGCCTTGTTGTAGGTTGGGCAGGGCATTGCCGGGGATTTTACAGTTGGTGTAAACCCGGCCCCCATTGGGGTCTTCTATGGACAAAAAGCGCTTATCATCCACCGGCACCAAGCGGACCTGCTCGCCAAAGCGCTGGTCGATATCTTGGATCGCTTGAGCGTGAACCCCCATTACCAAAAACAAAACCGCGTTGGGGTCTTGGGATACGGCGGTGAGCGCGCTCTCAAGATCGTTAACCCGGCGGACGCTGGCGCGTGCGTAATCGGTGTTGCCACCAAAGCCGAGGAAGGTATCGTCGGCGGCAAATTCCCGGAGGATATTCCACGATAGTTCGGCGCCGCCGACCACATAGACGGTGGTTTTGGCCGAGATGTCGCTTAGGCCGTCGATGTTTGACTTCCGTCCTGAAAGCATCAAAAACGGCTCTTGATAGAGCAGATATTCGTTATCGCCAAAGGTCTGCTTGCTGCGTATTTTATAGTAATACAGGTTGTCGGCCTGCACCGGGAACACTTGCGCCTTATTCGTCGCGGCCAGGCGGAGGTTATCGTTCCCGCCGCTGCTGGTTTGGCACAGGACGTCTAAATCAAAGCGCTTACCGACTTGCGCTAAGCCTTCAAAGCCAGAGCGGCCATCGCCAATGCAAAGCGAATGATAGACCCCCTTGGGGCCGCCGGTGGTCATGGTTAGCGTCAACGGACCAGCAGGAAGGGGTACCGCATCGGTATAAGCAACTGCTTCGGGGATGCCCGCCGTCCGCAGGGCTTGTTCGGTGCTGGGGCGGGAAACCCCATGTTCGCGCATGGCTTTCAGTTCTTGTTCTAGGGCGTCGATATGGGCCAAAACCTCGGTGTCGCCTGCGGCTTGTGCTTCGGCGCGGGCGTCGTTGAGGAAGGTTCCGACCTCGGGATTATCGGACATGGCGTACCAAGTGGCGGCATCGGCTGGGCTGGGGCTTAGGACGCTGCTCAGCAGCATCGAGGCCAAAAAACCACCAGCGAACATTCCGTAACCCCGGCCTGAAAAGCTTGAACGATAGCGCTCCACTTTCGGCGCCTGATAGGCGGGCTTATCGTAATAGGACTGGCGGGTGCTGTTGCGCTGGGCGGTCGACATCGTTGGCTTTGTGCTGGCGGTCGATCCGCTGTTAAAGCCGGTATTTCGGCTGGCTGCGGCTTGGTTCATGTTCAGGCCACCCGATGGGGTGCGATAGGTCGGGCGACTGCTTGCGGGGGCAACAGAGGGAACCCGTGGCTTATTGCTTGCCGCCGCCCCGACTGTCGAGCCGGAGGGGATTGCTGGGGGCCGTTGCCATGCTGGGCGGTTTGATGTCGCCGCAGAGGGAACAGAAATGCGGGGAGCCGTCGTGGACGATGGTGTTGATCGCGTGGTCCGGCTGCTGGAGCTTGAAGAGCGCGAGGATCCGGCTTTTTTTGCTGATGCGGTGGACCAAACGGTGGTCACGCTTTGGCTCTGACCTGAAACCATGCTCCATGCGATTGCGGGAACAGCGGCGGGGTTCACCGGCATGATAGTCAAGGACAAGGCTGTTGCGGCGAACACTACGCCTCGGTAGGGGAGCCGTGGGATCGAATGTTTAGCCTTTAACATGTGTTTCGCCCTTGTTTAACCTTTTAGGCCTTGGGATGACCGGGAGAGATGCTCGGCATCTATGGCGCGAGGGTCTTGTCCATTTTACCCGCGCAGGCCTGCGATGACTTTTAGCACGTTGTGGCCCACTTCGGCGACGGCATAGCCGCCTTCCATCACCACCAAAACCGGGCAGCCCAGGCGGGCTATGCGCTGGCCAAGGTGGTAAAAGTCACTGGTTTGTAAGGAAAATCCGCTAATCGGATCGCCTTGCCAAGTATCGACCCCAAGGGATAAAACCACCGCACTCGCGCCGTGATTTGTGGCTGCTTGGCAAAGAGTGTCTAGGGCGGTTTGGTACGTATCCCAGGTGGTGCCCTGCGGCAAAGGCAGATTGAGCGTTGCCCCATGCCCAGCGCCCTTGCCGGTTTCGTCGGCAAAGCCGGAAAAGAACGGAAAATCGGTTTCTGGGTCGGCATGGATCGAGCCATAGAACACATCCTGACGATTCCAAAACAGTTCTTGAGTGCCGTTGCCGTGGTGATAATCGACGTCGAGCACCGCCACCCGTTGATGGCCCGCGTGGCGCAGGGCTTGGGCAGCAAGGGCGGCGTTGTTGAGGTAGCAATAGCCGCCAAACTGCGCCCGCCCAGCATGGTGTCCGGGGGGACGGCAGAGGGCAAAGGCCAGTGTTTCCCCCTGGGCGATGGCCGCCGCCGCCGAAAGCGCGGTCTGCGCTGACCAATAGGCGGCGTTCCAGGTGCCTTCGACGATGGGGGTGCCAACATCAAAACCATAATGGCCAAGGCGGGCAAAAATCGACGCCCCTACGCGGTCGCGGCGCATTCCAGGCCCGACAAAGGTAAAGGGCAGGGCGCTGCCGCTGCGGCCCGATGCCTGCCAGTCGGGATAGGCCTGCCTGAGAAAATCGACATAGGCGCCGTCATGCAGGGCGCGTAACGGTGCTTCGCCCCCGTCTGTTGGTGCCGTCGGCGGGCCATATCCGCCAGCTTGCAGGGCGGCGGCGATGATATCGCACCGCTCGGCGCTTTCGTGGCAAGGAACCATTGTGCCGCGATTCATCTCCACACCGCCTTGATGGGTGCGTTGCTGAGAACTGAAAAACCATTTCATGGGTGCGGCTCGGCATAAGGACAAAGGGGGCAGCAGGGGGCGGTGACAGAGTTACTCTGTTGGCTCCAGGCTGAGAGGGTTGATATAGGTTTCCCCCAGTGCATGGGCAACGCCTTTATGGGTAATATTCCCATCAAGCACGTTGACTCCGGCGCAGAGGTGCGGATCGTTGCGCACCGCTTGCTGCCACCCCTGATCGGCCAAGGCGAGAATAAAGGGCAGGGTGGCGTTGTTGAGGGCAAAGGTTGAGGTGCGGGCGACGGCGCCGGGCATATTGGCAACGCAGTAATGCACCACATCTTGCACCACAAAGGTGGGCGAAGCGTGGGTGGTGGGGTGGCTGGTTTCAAAACAGCCGCCCTGGTCAATGGCGACATCAACCAGCACCGCCCCCCGGTGCATGCCGCCGACCATTTCGGCTGTAACCAGTTTAGGGGCGGCATCGCCAGGGACCAAAACGGCGCCAATCACCAGATCGGCGTCAAAGAGTGCGCTTTCGATATTTTCCACCGAAGAGGATAAGGTGGACAGGCGCGAGCCAAAAATCATGTCGAGGTCACGCAGGCGCGCCACCGAGGTATCAATTAATGTGACCTGTGCCCCCAGGCCAATGGCCATCCGCGCCGCGTTGGTTCCCACCACACCGCCGCCGAGGATCACCACCTTGGCCGCAGGCACGCCAGGCACCCCGCCGAGGAGAATCCCCCGCCCGCCGATGGATTTTTCCAGGCAATGGGCACCGGCTTGAATCGCCATCCGTCCGGCGACTTCTGACATGGGGGCCAGCAATGGCAAGCCGCCCCGTTCATCGGTCACGGTTTCATAGGCAATTGCCACACACCCCGACTCGCGGAGTAAACGCGCCTGTTTACGATCGGCAGCAAGGTGCAAATAGGTAAACAAGACTTGCCCCGGCTTGAGCATGCGGCATTCTTCGGGTTGGGGTTCTTTGACTTTGACGATCATATCAGCGCGGGCAAAGACCTCTTGGGCGCTATCGACAATTTCGGCCCCAGCAGCGCGGTATGCGGCATCGTCAATGCCCGCCCCGGCTCCGGCTTCGCGTTCGATGATCACAGCGTGACCATGGTGGACCAACTCACGCACTCCACCAGCGGTGAGGCCAACCCTGTATTCATGGGTCTTGATTTCCCGCGGAACGCCGACCAGCATGGGCAACTCCTAGCAATGTTGTTAGGATCACCACGCTAGCACGCTCTTGGCTCCCCGACCAGAGAGGCCAAAGAGCAATTCTGCTGATTAAAACTTTGTTTGAGCGACAGACTCCCTGCTTTGTTTATGGTTTTTCTCCCAGCTTTTAACCCAGCTTTTAACAACGAGGATATCATGGCCAAGCCATTGACCGCCGACCAATACCGCGCCATGGCCGCAACCCTGGCCCCGCGTACGCAAGCTTTTATTGGTGGCGGCTATACCGACGCTGTGTCGGGCAAGACCTTTGACACCATTAACCCGGCCACTGGCACAGTGATTGCCAGCATTGCCGAATGTGATGCCGCCGATGTCGATCTGGCGGTGGCTGCGGCGCGCAAGGCCTTTGACGATGGCCGCTGGAGCGCGGCCCCGCCGCGCGTGCGCAAAACCGTTTTGCTCAAGCTGGCCGAATTGATGGAGCGTGACGCTCAGGAATTGGCGTTGCTCGAAACCTTGGACATGGGCAAGCCGATTGCCGAATCGGTGCGCGTTGATGTGCGGTCTTCGGCGACCTGCATTCAGTGGTACGCCGAATGGGTGGACAAGCTTTATAACGAGCTGTCCCCCAGCCGATCCGACGCCCTGGGCATGATCACCCGCGAGCCGATTGGCGTGGTTGCCTGTGTGGTGCCATGGAACTTCCCGTTGTTGATGGCGAGCTGGAAAATTGGCCCGGCCCTGGCGGCAGGGAACTCGGTGATTCTAAAGCCTGCTGAACAAAGCCCGCTGACCGCGCTTAAAATGGCCGAACTGGCCGCCGAAGCCGGAATTCCCGACGGCGTGTTTCAGGTGCTGCCGGGCTTTGGCCCCACGGCGGGCAAGGCGCTGGGTATGCACGGCGATGTTGATTGCTTGGCCTTCACCGGCTCTACCGAGATCGGCAAGATGTTCTTGCAGTACTCGGGCCTGTCAAACATGAAGCGCGTGTGGCTGGAATGCGGCGGCAAATCGCCAAACGTGGTCTTGGCCGATGTCGGCGATATCGACAAAGCGGCGATGCATGCGGCGATGGGCATTTTCTATAACCAAGGCGAAGTCTGTACCGCGGCCTCGCGCTTGATCGTCGAAGACTCGATCCATGATGTGTTTGTGGAAAAGGTGATCGCCATCGGTAAAACCATGCAGCCGGGCGATCCGCTGGACCCGTCCACCCGTATGGGGGCGATTGTTGACCAGCGGCAAATGCAAAATATCTTGGGCTATGTCGAACGCGGCGTCAGCGAAGGGGCGCAGTTGCGGATGGGCGGTCAGCGGGCGCGGTCGGAAAGCGGCGGGTACTTTGTCGAACCTACCGTTTTCACCGGTGTGAACAATCAGATGACCATCGCGCGCGAGGAAATCTTTGGCCCGGTGCTGTCGGTGATTTCGGTTGCCGATGCCGACGAAGCGGTCAAAGTTGCCAACGATTCCGATTACGGCCTTGCCGCTTGTATCTGGAGCCGCGACATTAACAAAGCCCATACCATTGCGGCCAAACTGCGCGCGGGCAGTGTGTGGGTGAACTGTTATGACGGCGGCGATATCACCATGCCCTTTGGTGGCTTTAAGCAATCGGGCAATGGCCGTGACCGTTCGCTGCACGCTCTGGAGAAGTATACCGAGTTGAAGGCAACCTGGATCGACCTGTCCTAACGGCGGGTCTTTAACTTTGGGCAGCGGGATGTTGCCATCTAGAGCGTTTTTGCGGATGGTTTTATCCGCTTGAGGTTTGTTCTAGGCGAACATCCCGCCACCCCGCCACCCGACCATCCGGTGACGACCGTGTTTTCCTCTGATGAGGGCTGCCCTGATGCCAATCGTAACCCCGGCTGACCGTCGCTTTTTCATGCCTGCCGAATGGGCCACGCATAACCGCTGTTGGATGATCTGGCCCTGCCGTGAAGAGAGTTTTGGCTCTGCGGCGGGGTTGGCTGCAGCCCGGCGGGCGGTGGCGGTGATCGTCGAAGCAATTGCCCGCTTTGAGCCGGTGGTGATGATCGCCCACCCCAATGATGCCGCTCAAGCCCGCGGTCTGTTGGGGCAAAACGCCACCGTGGTCGAAGAAGAGATCAGCGACAGTTGGGCCCGCGATGTTGGGCCGTCGTTCCTGATTGATGACCAAGGGGGTTTGGCCGGGGTTGACTGGGGCTTTAACGCCTGGGGCATGACCTATACCGACTTTGCCGCCGATGCGGCCCTTGCGCGGCGGATCCTTGATCGTGCCGGAGCTCAGCGCTTTGTCGGGCCGCTGATCCTTGAGGGCGGTTCGATTTCCGTTGATGGCCAAGGCACGGTGTTGGTGACCGAGCAATGCTTGTTGCACGGCAATCGCAACCCGCACCTAAGCCGCGAGGATATCGAGGGCTTTTTGCAGGCCTATTTGGGCCTGGAAAAAGTAATCTGGCTGCGCGAAGGGCTGGAAAATGATGAAACCGACGGCCACGTCGATGAAATCGCCTGCTTTGCCGCCCCCGGTGTGGTGCTGCTGGCGGGGTGTGACGATCCCGCCGACCCCAATCATGCGATCATGGCGGAAAATCGGGCAATCCTAGAAGCTGCGACCGATGCTCAAGGACGCGCGTTGACCTTGGTCACTCTGCCGCAACCCAGCGTGCGCCATCATGGCCACTTGGGGCGGCTGACCTGCTCCTATGCTAATTTTTATATCGCCAATGGCGGCATCATTTGTCCTGCCTATGACGACCCGATGGACGCCGTGGCGCAGGCAGTTTTAGAAAATGCTTTTCCCGGGCGGGTGGTGGTGATGGTGCCTTGTTTGGATCTGCTTGAAGGCGGGGGCAATATCCACTGCATCACCCAGCAGGAACCGCGTCCAAGCCGATAGGCGGCACGCGAACGGTAAAAATCCACGCCTGAAAGCTGTCGCGTGGGTTTTGCCGATCTTGCCACGATTGGCGGCGCAGAACCTCCCACGTGCTGGTGCTTAGGCCGTCATCGGCAAAGGCACCCTTGCGGCGGGTGAGTAGATCCATGTTATGGCGAGTGCGGCCTATGGGGTGACCACGGTTATCGAGTCCCTGGTGGGGGTGATCGATACGCTCAAAGGTGCCATCGCGAAAGCCCAGGGTAAACCCGGCTTTGCGCAAGCGGTCACGAAAATCGCTGTCTTCGTTGCCCCATCCCCAATAGAGCGTGCTATAGCCATTGACGGCTTCAAACGTGGCTTTGGGGCACAAAATGACGCCACCCCAAAATTGCTGATAGTTATGCGAGATGCCAAAGCCAGTGGCGGGATCGAGCAGGGTTTGTTCAATCCCGTACCAAATGATGCGCATCGGGTGGTCTGTTGGGGAGTAATCGGCCCAGATGGGGAGGAAGTCCACATCATGAAAACAGACGTAATCAGCCCCTTTGGCCGCCAAAAGATAGCCAATATTGCACATCAAGCCATGGTTAAAGGGCAAGCCTGCGTCTTGCTCAATCACCACCACCCGCACATCCAGGGCATGGTCGGCCTTGTCACGGGCGAAATAGAGCGAGAGATGGGGCAGCACGCGGGCCAAATGCTGTGGCCGATCGCGATAAGGGATCACGATCAACAGCCGGGGGCGGGGGGACGGTTCACCTGAATGGTCCATGCTGCCCTTTTCTTTAGGCTGTTATTCGGCGGCGGCTTGCTGTTGCCGGGTCGGAACGACCATGGCGCAGACCATCACCTGAGCGGCTTCGCCGTGCTGGTTGCGGGTGGTCATCCGCACCCGCACGATACCCAATTCGGGCTTACTGCGCGAGGCTTTGGCTTCGATAATCTCTGATTCCAAATGCAGCTGGTCGCCGGGGCGAGTCGGGCGCGGCCATTCCAGGCTTTCGATGGCGCGGCCAATATATCCCCATTCCGGCGTGTAGCCGCTGGTGACCAACAGGCGCATGGTCAGGCTAGCGGTATGCCAACCACTGGCGGCAAGGCTACCGAAAAACGTGCCTTTGGCGCTGTCGTGGCCCAGGTGAAAGGGCTGTGGGTCAAACTGGCTGGCAAAGGAAACAATGTCGTCTTCGCTGACCGTTAAGGGGGCGGTGACAAACCACGGGCCGGGCTGGAAGTCTTCGATGTGGGTGGGGTGCGGGCTGGTCATGGAGGGCTCCGTTGGCAGGGCATATAAAGTTGACGTTAACGGTATGGTGCGCTGCGATAAATCTCAAGCGAAACCTTTTTGGGCAAAGGCTTAGAAAAGCGAAGGCCGCGTGATATCATTAGGGCTTCCCTCTTTCGCCGTTGAGATCCGCCGATGACCTGTTCCCTCGTCACCATTGCCGCGACACAGATGGCCTGCAGCGCCGATAGCATGGCCAACCAAGCCCAAGCCGAAGCCTTGGTTCGGCAGGCCGCGCGCGATGGAGCGCAGGTGATTTTGCTGCAAGAGCTGTTCGCCACCCCGTATTTTTGCAAAGACCAACAGGCGTCCTGGTTTGACAGCGCAGCTCCGGCGGACTTAGCCGCCAATCCCCTGCTGCAGCGGTTTTCTGCCCTGGCGGCGGAGCTCAAGGTGGTTTTGCCACTGTCATTTTTTGAGCGCGCTGGGCAGGCTTATTATAACAGCCTGGCGATGATTGACGCCGACGGCAGTCTTTTGGGTGTGTATCGCAAGTCGCACATTCCCCAGGGGCCGGGATACGAAGAAAAATACTATTTCTCCCCCGGTGATACCGGCTTTCGCGTCTGGGAAACCCGCTTTGGCCGCTTAGGGGTGGGAATCTGCTGGGACCAATGGTTCCCCGAAGCCGCCCGTGCCATGGCGTTACAAGGCGCAGAGCTGTTGCTTTACCCCACCGCGATTGGATCCGAACCGCAAGACCCAACACTCGACAGCCGCGACCATTGGCAGCGGGTGATGCAAGGCCACGCGGCGGCCAATGTGATGCCGGTCATCGCCGCCAATCGCATTGGCGTCGAAGATGGCGAGACCTGTTCACTGACCTTTTACGGTTCATCCTTTATAACCGATGCAACAGGGGCCAAACTGGCTGAGCTGAACCGCAGCGAGAGCGGCGTGATTATGGCGTCCTTCGACCGTGCGACTTTGGCCCGGCAGCGGGCCGCATGGGGGCTGTTTCGTGATCGTCGGCCAGACCTATACGGGGCGATGATGAGCCGTGACGGGACCTGTTTGATTTCGCCCCTTGGGAGCTTGTGATGCCCACTGACCGCCCGCCTATTTCCCCTGCGATAATGCGGCGCCCATGGTGCCGTTGGGGTCTGGTTTGCCTGCTGGTTTTGCTGGCGGGAGTCGGGACGGGAGGGCCTGCGTGGGCCTATGACGAAAATCCCCGGCAGTATGGTTTTTCCACCGATCAACTGCGCAAGGTGGGAAACTTTAATGGCGAGCTGTCGAAGCTCTGCCGTTTGGGGCGCTTTAATCAGCGTCGTATTGCCGAGTATTTCCTCGCTTTTGGCGGTGATACGCGGGATTTGATCGGCATCGCCAAGCAAAACTACAATCTCTATGATCCGCTGGGAAAAGCTGATCCGGCGCAGACCTATCATTTCCATTATGACGGCACCTCGCAATGCAAGGTTTTCGTCGCCCCATAATGTCGGAGCGGACTGCAGCGTTGCGGTGTTTTTCGCCCTTTATCGGGTAAGCCCCCTTGCAGAGCATTCGCCGCAGGGGTAGGGTTCGGGCCACTTACGTTTTTATCTCAAACGGCATTCGCAGGGGTTTTTCCCATGTCCATTCTCGCCAACCGTCTTTCCGCCATTAAGCCCTCGCCGACGATCGCCGTCACCCAGAAGGCTGCCGAACTCAAGGCCGCTGGCCGTGATGTGATCGGCCTGGGAGCCGGTGAACCGGACTTTGACACGCCCGACCACATCAAGGCTGCCGCCAAGGCCGCCATCGACCGTGGCGAAACCAAGTACACCGCCGTGGCGGGGACTTTGGCGCTGCGCAAAGCGATCTGTGAAAAGTTCAAGCGGGAAAACGGCCTGGACTATACCCCCGAGCAAGTGACCGTCGGCTGCGGTGGCAAACAGGTGATCTATAACGCCATCATGGCGACGGTGAACGTCGATGATGAAGTGATCATCCCAGCACCGTATTGGGTGTCTTATCCCGATATCGTTTTGTTGGCTGGTGGCACCCCGGTTTTTGTCGAAGGCACCGAAGCCAACGGCTTTAAGCTGATGCCCGAAGATTTGGAAAAGGCGATTACGCCAAAGACCAAATGGGTGATCCTCAACAGCCCGTCCAACCCCACCGGTGCCGCCTATTCAGCCGCTGATCTGCGTGCGTTGGCCGATGTCTTGCTCAAGCATCCCCATGTTTGGGTGATGGTTGATGATATGTACGAACATCTGGTCTATGACGGCTTTGAATTTGCCACCATCGCCCAGGTCGAACCGGCCCTGATGGACCGCACCTTGACCATGAACGGCGTGTCAAAGTCGTTTGCCATGACCGGCTGGCGTGTTGGCTATGCGGCTGGCCCGCTGCCGCTGATCAAGGCGATCAACGTCATTCAGTCGCAGTCTTCGACTCATACCGCTTCGATCTCGCAGGCTGCTGCCGCTGCCGCTTTGAGCCAGCCGATGGATTTCTTCCCGGCATGGCGGCAGGCTTTCCAAGAGCGTCGTGATCTGGTGGTCAAGATGATCAACGAGGCCGAAGGCTTGACCTGCCTGACCCCCGAAGGCGCTTTTTACGTCTATCCGTCCTGCGCGGCGCTGATTGGCAAAAGCACCCCCGAGGGAAAGAAGATCGAAAGCGATAGCGACTTTGCGACCGCGCTGCTCGAATCCGAAGGCGTTGCCGTGGTTCAGGGCGTGGCCTTTGGCCTGTCGCCTTATTTCCGCATTTCCTATGCCACGTCCCCTGAAGTGCTGCGTGAAGCCTGCACCCGCATTCAGCGCTTCTGCGCTTCGTTGAAGTAGGGTTTCGCCGAGCGTTGAAGAAAAACCCCCTGGGCCCTAGGCCGAGGGGGTTTTTTACGGCCTGACTCCCAGCGCTCGATCCAATCTCAGAAAAACAGCCTATCAGGCCACACCCTCTTGCCACGCGGAGTCTTTTTTGGATGGTTCGGCGGGCGATTTCAGAGCGGTGATGGGGAGACTCAGGGCATGGAACGCCGGTGGCTGTGTCCGCCGATATGCTGACAAAGAGCGTTGCGTCGATCGACTGAATCCTCCATTCTCCTGTCAAGGGGCGCAGGTCAGCGGCGTGCGCTGTGCTATGGCATCGGGCAGTCTGAGCCTGAAACATGGTGTGGCGGGCATAAATTTAGAAATCTAATTTCCCCTTTACCCCCATTCCAGTGTAAAGAGATATCTTCGTCAGCGGCCCCGAGGCTCTAGCCCCTGTGCACCGAGCAATCCGCAAAGGAGTCGGGAGAGATCCTGCAGCCCCTTCTGCGTCCCCGCACTCTGCCCTTTCGGCAGCAGGACGATGCGATGAATTGGCCTATTTATCCTGTGCTTGCAGGGCTTGGCGGCCCTGCGCGTCCCGATTAGCGAAGGCCCCAGTCCGCGACGGAGAAGGGGCTGGCGTTCGTGACTCTCCCATCTATCTTCTGTTGTCAAAGTACCACGCCCCATGGACCTGTTGTCCGACACTAATCCCTTCGCCCGTGCCCTTGCCGGGCGCGGTTATACTGACCTCACCGCCGTGCAATCAGCGGTTATCGGCCCTGAAACCCTGGGACGCGACCTGTTGGTCTCGGCGCAAACAGGGTCAGGCAAGACTGTTGCCTATGGCTTGGCGATGGCCGAAACCCTGCTCGGCGGCGCAGAGCTGCTCGGCACCGCCGGCGCCCCGCTGGCTCTGATCATCGCGCCTACCCGCGAATTGGCCCTGCAAGTCCACCTAGAATTGCGTTGGCTCTATGAGCCAGCAGGCGGCGTGGTGGTGTCATGCGTCGGCGGCATGGACCCACGCGCCGAGGCGCGCGCCCTGCAGCGCGGTGCCCATATTGTGGTTGGCACGCCGGGCCGCCTGCGCGACCACCTGGAACGCGGCGTCCTGCGCACCAACGCCATGCAGGCGGTGGTCCTTGACGAAGCCGACGAGATGCTCGATCTGGGCTTTTCCGAGGATATCGGCTTCCTGCTGGACATGACGCCGCGGGATCGCCGCACCTTGTTGTTTTCGGCCACCTTGCCGTCTGAAATCCTCAAGTTGGCCGCCCGCTATCAGACCGACGCGATGCGCATTGCGTTGACCGCCGGACCGGCTGGCCATGCTGACATTGAATACCGGGTGGTCCGTATCGCGCCAACCGATATCGAGCATGTGGTGGTCAATCTACTGCGTTATATCGACGCCCCAGCATCGATGGTCTTTTGCGCCACCCGTGAATCGGTGCGCCATCTGCAAGCCAGCCTGACCGAGCGCGGTTTTGGAGTGGTGGCGCTGTCAGGCGAGCTAAGCCAGAACGAGCGTAACCACGCGCTTCAGGCCCTGCGTGACGGACGGGCGCGGGTTTGCGTGGCCACCGATGTGGCGGCGCGCGGCATTGACCTGCCGAGCCTGGACCTTGTCATTCACGCCGAACTGCCGCGTACCGCTCAGACCCTGCAGCATCGCTCGGGCCGCACTGGCCGTGCCGGGCGCAAGGGGATCAGCGTCCTGTTGGTCCCGGTGTCGCGCCGTCGCCGGGCCGAGGGAATGCTGGCCGAGGCGGGGATCACCGTTGAATGGTCCGCCGCACCGACCATGGAACAGATCCGTGACAAAGATTGGCAGCGCTTGCTGACTCATTCTGTGCTGACCGAAGCCGCCTCGGACGAAGAACAGGCGATAGCCCAAGCCCTGCTGGCCGAACGACCAGCGGCGGATTTGGCCTTGGCCCTGGTGCGTTTGTACCGCTCGCAACTGCCGTCAGCCGAAGAGGTCATTGACCCCGGCGAGCCGCGTCTGCGCGCTGATCGCCGCGAGCGAACCGAGCGCCCGCCGCGCGCCAACCCGCGTGAGTTGGGGCCAACGGTGTGGTTCCGCCTGAACATCGGACGCGAAAAGAACGCCGATCCGCGTTGGTTGATCCCGCTGATCTGCCGCCAAGGGCACATCGCCAAGACCGAAATCGGCGACATCCGCATCCTGCCGCGCGAAACCGTCTTTGAGATCGCTGGCAGCCAAGCCGCCCATTTCCAAGAGGCGGTCAAGCAGGCACCGCGCCCCGAAGGGCGCATCGAACTGCTGGGTGATGCCCCGCCGCCAAAGGGCCGCCCTGCTAAGGATGCTTCGCGCCCCAGGGACGAAGCGCCGCGCCGTGACAAAGACAGGGGGCCGACCCCGCGCAAACCCCGCGACACTGGCCGTGACACCCCCCGCGACATTGGCCGCGACATTGGCCGTGAAGAGTCTGGGGATGGTGCACCGCGGCCCCGCTTTGTCGAGGCCCGCGCCCCACGCCCAGCCACTGGTCCGGCCCGTAAAGGCG
>CEGD01002453.1_pt1 | contig 20728 bp, 16 predicted proteins | sample 306751 | NCBI WGS metagenome assembly CEGD01 (sample SAMEA2755657, study PRJEB7226) | microbial mat metagenome | biome: microbial mat; feature: hypersaline; material: grass silage | place: USA | collected 2014-02-19 | depth 0 m
GTGTAGATAGAAAAAACTATCCCTATATTCTTATGAGAATGTGCTTTCTCTCCCCAAAACCCAGATAAAAATATCATTCTCCATGGGTGGGGCAGGGGATCATGAGACGCCAATCGGCCCTTAATCCCCGTCGTTTTGATTCGATTCGACGAGAGGCTATTTTAAACTGTTAAAATTCTGGCTTTAGGCCTCCACGGGGCTCGGGTTGATGGAGTGCCTGTCCAATCCGTCTTGGTCTTTCGGGGTAATCGGTCATAATACGCTTTCATCGTATGGCCCCTGCGACGGACGGATAGCCCATGACCCACCAGCCAAGCCATCAAGCGATCATTTTGGTGATTGATGACGAGGCGCGTTCGTTACAAACCCTGCGCCGGGTATTGGACGAAGATTTTACCGTCTTGACCGCCGCTGGTGCTATCGAGGCCGAGGCGATTTTGCAGCGGGAAACGCCGGCGGTGATCTTGTGCGATCAACGGATGCCGGGGCAAAGTGGGGTTGAGTTTTTACAGCGAGTTCGTGAAGCTTGGCCTGACCCAGTGCGAATGATCATTTCAGGGTATACCGACAGCGAAGACATTTTGGCCGCAATCAACGATGCGGGTATTTATCGCTTTATCGCCAAGCCCTGGGACCCCGAGGCCTTGCTAGAGGCCGTGCGTGGGGCAGTTCGGTTGTACGATCTGCAGCGACAAAACCACGCGATTAGCGTTGAAATGAAGGTTGCTCCGCAGCAGCTAGAGAAAGTGGTGGCGGAAAAGCGCGGGCGGGTGCGGGCGCTTTATGGCTTTGATAGCATTGTTCATGCAGCGGGCAGCCCTTTGGCCGATAGCATCGATTTAGCGCGGCGGGTGGCCGACTATGATATTTCGGTGCTCATTACCGGCGAGTCTGGGACTGGCAAAGAATTGCTCGCCCGTGCTCTGCATTATAATAGTCCGCGCGCTGATGGCGCCTTTGTGATGGAAAACTGTGGGGCTTTACCCGATCAACTGCTGGAAAGCGAGTTGTTTGGCTGTAAAAAAGGCGCCTTTACTGGCGCTTACGAGGATCGTATTGGCCTGTTTGAGCAGGCCGACGGCGGCACGATCTTTTTAGACGAAATCGGTGAAACCAGTCCTGCCTTTCAAGTTAAGCTGTTGCGAGTTTTACAAGAAGGCGAAATTCGCCCCTTGGGGGGGCGGTTAACCCGGCGGGTTGATGTGCGGGTGGTTGCGGCCACCAACCGCGATCTAGAGGAAGAAGTCTGTGCCGGGCGCTTTCGTCAGGATCTTTATTATCGCCTCGCTGGCTTTCCCATTCACCTTTGCCCCCTGCGGGAGAGGCCAGGGGATATTCCGTTATTGGCTGAAATGCTGTTAGGTGAAGCCATGCGCCGGTTGAACAAGCCGGTAACCGCCTTTCACCCAGAGGCCTTGGCGGCCTTGCGCGCGTATGGTTGGCCGGGGAATGTGCGCGAGCTGCGCAACGAGGTCCAGCGCATGGTAGCCTTGGCAGAGGTCGAGGTTCTGGGGAAAGATCTGATGTCACCGCGCTTGCTGCGGGCCATAGAAAGCCAGTCCGTGCCGCCTCCTGTTACCGCAATCACTGGGGTGAGCCCGCTAAAAGATCAAGTCGAAGCCTTTGAAGAGCGGATCCTCGCGGCTAGTTTGCAGCGTTGGGGAGGCAACATTTCTCGGGTTGCCGAGGAGTTAGGGCTTTCGCGGGTGGGATTGCGCGGAAAAATGGGCCGCTATGGCTTGGAGCGCCTGCGCGATGGGTGAGAAAGCCTTGCCACCGTCAGGGGCGGCGATCGTGGCTGCTTTGGCGGCGCAAGCCCCTGCAGAGCTAGCCGCAGGCCTGGAATTGGGGCACCTGCAAGAACAGGTCTGGGTCGATGTGATCCGCAAGATGGACGAGGTCTATTCCGACCTCATCCGCTATGAAATCGGCCTGGAAGAAAAAAATGCCCGTTTAGAAGAGGCGCAGACGTTCATCACCTCGGTTTTGTCGTCGATGTCGGATGTGTTGATCGTTTGCGGGCGCGATGGCGTGGTGCAGCAGGTCAACCAAGCGGTTTTGACCATGACGGGGTGCTCCGCCGGGGATTTGGTGGGGAAAGCCTTTGAGGACTTACTCTATGAGGGGGAGGGGTCGCCTTTGGCGTCCTTGTCGTCACGTCCTTCGCAAAGCGTTTTACGGGAATGCGAAGTTCGCTTAAAGCGCGTCGATGGAGGGGCATCAGATGCGGTGGCGATGAACTGTTCCTTGCGCCTAGATCATCGCGGGCGGCCCGAGGGGAGTGTTTTGATTGGCCGCCCGGTTGGCGAGCTGCGGCGCGCCTATGCCCAATTGGCTAATGCCCATGCGGAGCTAAAACAAGCCCAGCACTCGCTGATCCAGCAAGAGAAGATGGCGTCTTTGGGGCGTCTGGTCGCTGGCGTCGCGCATGAGCTGAACAATCCTATCTCGTTCGTGAATGGCAATGTCCATATTTTGAAAAAATATTGTGACCGCGTACAACGCTATTTAGCCGCGATTCATAGCGGTGCAAGTGCCGGAGACTGCGAGGCTTTGCGGGGATCCTTGCGCATTGATGCTTTGTTGGCTGACGTTCCCGAACTGATTGCCGGGACCTTAGAGGGCGCTGAGCGGGTGAGCGAAATTGTTCGTTCTTTGCGCCGGTTATCTTTCGCTCAGCCCCAGCAAGCTGAGCTGTTCGATTTGTCAGAGGTCGCCCGTACAGCCGTGCATTGGACGGTAAAAAATGCCCGTTTTCCGCCCCCGATGGTGTTGGATTTGCCGCAGGGGTTAATTATTCGCGGCCATGCGGGGCAGTTGCATCAGGTGGTGACTAATTTAGTGCAAAACGCCCTGGATGCGATTGACGGCAGAGAGGCACCGTCAGATAAGCCGCTGCAGGTGGAGGTGAGAGGCTGGCTAGAGGAGAGCGGCGGGGATCATGCCGTACACGTCATGCTGTCAGTGCGTGATCAAGGGCCAGGAATTGCCGAACAGCATTTGCTAAAGGTCTTTGATCCATTTTTTACCACTAAACCCGTGGGGCAGGGGACTGGCTTAGGGTTGTGGATTAGTTATGGCTTGATCAAAGATCATGGTGGTGTGTTGAGCGTGAAAAACCATCCTGCTGGTGGGGCGGTCTTCACCCTGTCTCTTCCTTTGGTTGATGGGGCGGGTCTCGGTAAGTCTCTTGAGTAGGCGATTTGCGCGCTGCAGTGCAATGTGAGAGATGATTTTTAGCTGCATTGCAACAAAAAGGTCATCTCGGGAAACTTTTGCCAAGAAACACCCCTATGGCGGGTTAGATTCGGAGGCCCTTAAAGCCCATCCAACCCAAAGGAATGGCTGAATCCTACCCATAAGGGGGGGATTTTTATCGCCAATTCCGTGGATCGCACGGTAAAAATTATGGGTAATTTGTCTGTGATGCTTAAAGCGATTGTGCGATGCAACAACCTTGTATCTACACTACTTTATACCATTTTTTGTCTATGCATACGGTCTTTAAATGCCCAAAAATCCTAGCGTTCCGCTACGGTAATTGGTTGGCACCTATGATTATTTTTTCTAGCTTTTTGGACTCTCTGAGCTATTGTCGCACTGCATAACAGCCATTCAAATGGCGCATAAATGAAAACCCAGGCCCTAAGGGAGGGTGTATGACCAACCAAGTTCATGAGCGGATCAAAGCGAATCCGAAGTTTCAGGAGCTGTGCGCCAAGCGGAGCTCCTTTGGCTGGACGTTGTCGGCAATCATGCTGACCGTCTATTACGCATTTATTCTCGTGGTTGCCTTTGATAAGGAACTGCTGGGAACGCCGGTGTCTGAAGGGTCCGTGACCACCGTCGGCATTTATGTTGGCGTTGCCATCATCGTTCTCTCTTTCGCCCTGACTGGTGTTTATGTGCGTCGCGCCAACAGCGAATTTGACGAACTGAACCGGCAGATTCTGGACGAGGTGAAATAAGATGCGCCTGAAGAATTCTCTTTCGGCGCTCGGTGGCCTCTCGGTCGCCTTTGCTGCCTCCTCCGCTTTCGCCGCCGAAGCTATGACTGGCGAAGTCGTTAAGCAGGCCACCAATTGGACCGCGATCGTTATGTTCGTGGCCTTTGTGATGTTTACCATGGGCATCACCTATTGGGCGGCGCGTAAGACCAAATCGGCAAAGGATTTTTATGCTGCTGGTGGCGGGATCACTGGTTTCCAGAACGGTCTTGCTATTGCCGGTGACTATATGTCAGCAGCGTCCTTTCTCGGGATTTCCGCGCTGGTGTTTGGCGCAGGCTTTGACGGCCTGATCTACTCCATCGGCTTTTTGGTCGGCTGGCCGGTGATCTTGTTCTTGGTTGCTGAACGCCTGCGTAACCTCGGGAAATACACCTTTGCTGACGTGGCATCTTATCGCCTCAAGCAAGGCCCGATCCGTTCGCTGGCTGCTTCGGGCACCATTGTTGTGGTGCTGCTGTATCTCATCGCTCAGATGGTGGGTGCAGGTAAGCTGATCCAGCTGCTGTTTGGCCTTGATTACGCCATTGCGGTGATCTTGGTTGGCGTGCTGATGGTTTGCTATGTGATGTTCGGCGGTATGCTGGCCACCACTTGGGTGCAGATCATTAAGGCTGTCTTGCTGCTGTCTGGCGCCTCGTTCATGGCGATTATGGTTCTGGCGCAGTTCGGCTTCTCGCCCGAAGCGCTGTTTGCCAAGGCGACCTCTGTGCATAGCAAGGGCATTAGCCTGATGCAGCCCGGTGGGTTGGTGTCGAACCCGATCGATGCGATTTCGTTGGGTCTGGCGCTGATGTTTGGTACTGCGGGTCTGCCGCACATCCTGATGCGCTTCTTTACCGTGTCTGACGCCAAGGAAGCCCGTAAGTCGGTTTTCTATGCGACTGGTTTCATTGGCTACTTCTACCTGCTGACCTTCATCATTGGTTTCGGTGCCATCGTTCTTGTCCTCAATCAGCCGGAATTCATGGCTGCGGATGGCAAGGGTATCATGGGCGGCAACAATATGGCCGCTATCCACCTGGCTAAGGCTGTTGGCGGCGACGTCTTCTTGGGCTTCATCTCCGCGGTTGCTTTCGCCACCATCCTGGCGGTGGTGTCGGGTCTGACCCTGGCTGGTGCCTCGGCTGTTTCGCATGACCTCTACGCTTCGGTGCTCCGTAAGGGCCGCGTTAACGAAGCTGATGAAATCCGCGTTTCCAAGATCACCACCATGGTCCTTGGTGTGTTGGCGATCATTTTGGGTATTGCGTTCGAAAAACAGAACATTGCTTTCATGGTCGGTCTGGCCTTCGCCATCGCGGCGTCTGCTAACTTCCCGGTCCTGTTCATGTCCATGTTCTGGAGCAAGCTGACCACCAAGGGTGCCTTCTACGGCGGTTTCGCTGGCCTGGCTTCCTCGGTCATCATGGTGATCTTAGGCCCGACCATCTGGGTTGCTGTCCTGCACCACGAAGCGGCTATCTTCCCCTACAAGAACCCGGCTCTGTTCTCGATGGCGATTGCGATTATTCTCACCATCGTGATTTCCAAGCTGGATGCGTCTAAGGACGCTAAGGACGAAGAAGAACTGTTCGAAGCTCAGTACATCCGGTCGCAGACCGGTCTGGGCGCCGAAGGGGCTGCTGACCACTAAGACGGTTTTGGATGATGGAAGAGAAGTGTTCGCGCTTCTTTCCTTCTAAAGATCAACCCCGGCGGATTTCTGCCGGGGTTTTTCTTTGCTTCATCGCGGCAACGCGATGGGGGCGTAGGGGGCCTTGCCTTTTGGCTAGCTTTCGCACCGTCCCGTGATGGGGTATCTGCGATGCTAAAGCATTTTCCGTTCTCGTGTGGTCACAGAAAATGCTCTAGCTCTTTGTTTTGCTAGCAAATGCGTCGTCGCAGGTGAATTCACCTGCTCGGGATTTGCTGTATAAAAATGATCAATACCCCCATGAATCCAGGCAGTTCTCACGCGGTGGTTTATGGGCAGGGGGAAGGAAAAAAGAATGCCAAACGGGTTTGATTTTTCAGCGCAGCCTTTCAATCTGCTCACGGCGGCAGAACGAGGGAAAGTGACGGCGGCGGTCGATATTGCCTATTTCCGCAAAGGGGATACGCCGGTGAAAGCGGGTCAATCGGTTGAGCACCTGATGGTGGTGATCAAAGGCCTGCTGGCGGAAAAAGTCGATGATGAGGTGGTGACGGTTCACGGCCCTGGCGATGTGTTTGGCGCTACGGCTTTGCTGAACGGGGTCGAAGCCCCGACCTGTGAAGTGCAAGAAGAAGCCTTGGCTTATATGCTGCCGCGCCAGTTGGTGCTTGATCTGTGTCGGGCAAATACGGCGTTTGAACAGTTTTTCACCCAATCTTTAAGCGAACGTATGGCCGCACATGCTAATGCGGAAAGTGCGCGCGGCATGGCATCGTTCATGGTCGCCAAAGTTGGGCAGGCCTATTTGCATCCGGCTATTTTTGTTGATGGTCAATGTTCGTTGCGTGATGCTGCCTTGCGCATGAAACAAGATAAAGCGACCAGTTTGCTGGTGACAGCCAGCGATGGGCGGGTTGGCGTCTTGTCGGGGTCTGATTTACGGGATCACGCGATCATTCAGGGCAAGCCGCTTGATACTGCAGTTGAAACCTGTGCCACCTATGGCACCATCACCGTGGATGAAGACGAGTTTCTGTTTAACGCTCAAACCTTGATGACGCGCTATAACATTCGCCGTCTGCCGGTTTTACGTCAGGGGAACATTGTCGGTGTTCTCGAACTGATTGACCTGCTGGGCTATATGTCGAGCCATTCGCATTTGGTGGCGCTGCAGGTTGACCGGGCGCAGAATATTGATGAGCTGCGCGGTGCCTCCGAGGCCTTGGGGCCGTTGCTCGAAGGTTTGCATGGGTCTGGGGTAAAGATCCGCTTTATTGCCGAGATGGTTACTGATCTTAATCGCAAAATTCAGCGTAAGCTGTATCAATTCATCATGCCGCCAGAGGTCGCGTCGCGCTGTTGCTTGATGGTGATGGGGTCGGAGGGGCGCGGCGAGCAGATTGCCAAGACCGATCAGGATAACGCCATCATTGTTTCTGACGCTATTGATCCAGAAACTTTGCGCGATGCCTGTAACCGCTTTACGGAGGCTCTGATTGCCTTTGGTTATCCGCCCTGCAGCGGCAATATGATGGTCTCAAATCCGATCTGGACCAAGACCGAAAGCCAGTTTCGCGATGATATTTATCATTGGATTATGGCGCCGGGTGAAAAGTCATTCTTGAATTTAGCGGCCTTTATCGACGGCGAAGCGGTGGCGGGGGATCCGCTGCTGTTGCTGCGTTTGCGTGGCTATTTGTTTAAACATCTGACTGATAATCAGGGGTTCCTTAGCCATTTCGCCCGCCCCATTGATAGCTTTGATACACCGATTGGATTTTTTCATCAGTTGGTGATGGATAAGGGGGATCATAAGGGCGAAATTGACGTTAAAAAGGGTGGCATTTTCCCCATTGTTCATGGCATTCGGGCCTTGGCGCTGGAAAAGCATATGACCACCACATCGACCTTTGCGCGTATTGATGATTTGGCCGATCTTGGTGGAATTTTTGATCAGGAATTTGCCGAAAACCTGAAAGAGGCCTTCCAGTTTTTGATGGAGCTCCGCTTACAGGGGCGTCTTTCTAAGCGTCAGTTCACGGGTGAAACGTCTGACAATTATGTGCGTGCAGATGACTTGTCCAAATTGCAGCACGATGCTCTAAAAGACAGCCTGTTGATCGTTAAGCAGTTCAAACAGCTGGTGGGGCATCACTTTAAGTTATCGTCGTTTTAGCGATAGCAGCGGATTAGAAAAGGACAGGCCATGTTAGAAACAATGATCCGTTCGCTGCGCGCAGGCTATATGCGTCGGCGATTAAAGGACCCGACCTATAGCTTTTTGTTCGAGCCCGAGCATCCCGACGAAGTGGTTTGCTTTGACACAGAAACCAGTGGATTGGACCCGCGTAAGGCCGAAATTTTGTCACTGGCGGCGGTGCGTATTCGCGGAAACCGAGTGTTGTCTAGTCAACGTTTGGAAATGGTTCTCAAGCCTAGCTCGGCCATTGATCAGGCGTCGATTAAGGTTCACCGTTTGCGCCATGTGGATGTGGAAAACGGCTTGGATATTCATGAAGGTTTAGACCGTTTTTTGCGCTTTGTCGGGACGCGGCCCTTGGTGGGCTATTTCCTTGAATTTGATGTTGCCATGGTGAACCGCTATCTGCGCCCATGGCTGGGGATCAGTTTGCCGCATCGCTGTACCGAGGTTTCGGCACTGTATTATGATAATCGGGTCAAAGGCCGAAATGCGGTCTATACCGGCAATGTCGATCTGCGCTTTGACACTATGATGGCAGATTTGCAGCTGCCGATTCTTCCGGCGCATGATGCTTTGAATGACGCAGTGATGACGGCGCTGATGTATGTAAAATTGAAAAGCTTGGGGACGCCGATCTAAAAAACGCATGATTCTACAGGGCAGGGGTAGAATCATGCAAAATAAGGCCCTTCGTAGTTCCGATAAGCCATTTCTTCCGAGGGGCATAGCGCTATAGGATGGGGATCGGGCAAAGATCCGGCTAGAGGTCGGATCTTTGCCCGTAAAAGAATGAGTTTTCCGTTCCCATCTGGGGGGCGGCGGTCATCCGGCGAGGACGAAATGGCGGCGATTATGGGCTATAAGACAGCGCTGTTAAGTGGTGCGGTGGTGGTGGGCGGCGTCGCTATTGGCGCTCTTATCGCTCCGGCGCTGATTGATATTAATGCCTATAAGCCGCGGGTCATTGATGGCCTGAGTAAGGCCCTGGGGCGTTCGGTCGCTATTGATGGCGATCTTGGCTTTAGCGTTTTGCCCTATCCGTCGGTAACCCTTGCCGGTGTGCGGATTGCCAATCGCCAAGGGGGGAGTGAGGCTGATGTTGCGCGGCTAGATCTGGTCACGGTACAGCTGTCGGTTGCCAGCTTATTTAGTGGTACTTTGCGGGCACAAAGCGTGGTGCTTGATCAACCCCGGTTGTTGTTAGAGCAAACGGATGATGGGGCGAGTTGGGATTTCTCCGCCGCTTCGCAGGGGCAGGGCGCCGATCCTGCGGCTCGTGTGGTCGTGCCATCGGCGGGCGCTGGGGGGGGCAATCGGGCCAAGAAGCCCGAGGCGACCAGTAAGTTCACCGCAGCATTTGATATGGCCGTCGATGAAATCGAAGTGCGCGGTGGTGCGGTTGTCTACCGCAGCAATGATCAAGATTTTCGCCTGGGCGATATTACCCTTGTTACCAAAGCGCAAAGCCTGAATGGCCCCTTTAAAGTCAGCGGCCAAATGCACTATCAAAAGCCAGGGGCGATGATTGGTCCGGGCGCAGGGGTGCCGCTTACCTTTGATGCCAGTATGGGGATCTTTCGCGACGACTTTAGTGTACCGCTTTCGCTGCATCTTGGGGTGCTTAATGGCGACGGAGCGCCGTTGTTGCAGACGGCTTTTTCGGGGATGCTGGCCGGGTCGTCGTCGGGACGAACCTTGCGCGGGGATTTGACCGCGTCGGCCTCCCAGGGCGAGGCCGTTGGTCAGGCATTTGGGTCGCAGGTTGTTGTCGCCCCAGGACCTTTGTCGATGCGGGCATCGCTGGTCGCAGGGACCGAGCGCTTTAGTGTCGAAGGCTTACAAGCCGATGTGGGGGGGACCCACGCCGAAGGAGCTTTGTCGTGGGATGGCAGCGGCGAGACTGGGCGGATTAATGGCCGCCTTGTCGTTGGTAGCCTTGATTTGGACCGTTGGCTGCTTGCGTCGCCCACAACAGAGGGCGGAAAGTCAAATACCACCACCGCAGCGGCAGGAACTGCGGCACCGTCCCCCGCTGCAGAACCGGCAGCTGTTGCAGCCTCTGGCGGTCGGCATGAGGCCAATGGTGGGGCGTTGATTCCCACCACTTGGCGCGGTGCCGTTGATGTGCGTATGGAAGCAGTGACCTGGAAAGGTCGCGCTATGCGTCAGGGGCACGTGGCCTTGAGCTTTGACGAGCAGGGCGTATCTTTGCAAGAGGCGACCGTCTTGCTGCCGGGCAGTGCTTCGTTGACGGCGGTGGGGCGTTTGTTGCCCGCCCATGGTGATGTGGGCGGCGTTGGCTTTGATGTTGCCGTCGAGGCGCAGGCTGATAATTTACGCCACTTTTTGGCCTGGCAGAATGTGGCCCTGAGTGGCATTAACCCGGCGCGTTTGACCCGTGCTCAGGTTTCTGCCTCGGTCGGCGGTACCTTGGCCGAGCTGACGATTCCTGATCTTGAGGCGGTGATTGATACCACGGCCCTGCGCGGTGCGGCGACGGTGCGTTTGCCCCGCCATAACGGCGATCGCCCCGGTATTGGGTTAACCGTGCAGGCAGCAAAGATTAACCTTGATTCTTATCGCCCCCCCAAAGGGGCGAGTGCCAAGAAAACGGACACCGGGACGGAGAGTAAAACGGGGGCAGAGTCAGGGTCTTCGCCTGCTGAAACTCGGCCCGCAGTCGCCCCTGCAACAACAGATGCCGGGTGGTGGCGTGATATTGATGCCAACGTGCATTTGGCGGCGCAGACCTTGGTGTGGAACGATGTGCCGTTCCAAGGTGGGGTGCTCAAGGGCAGCCTGATCCAAGGCCGCTTAGAGATCGAAGACTTGCATGTTGATGACATCGCCGGTGGCGCGTTAGCAGCCCATGGGGTGCTGGCGCCGCATGGGGACCGTTGGCAGCAGGCAGTGGTGGAGGGGATGACCGTTTCTCTGAGCAGCCCGGCGCCGCACCGAACAGCGCGGGCCTTGGGTCTTAGCGGTTTAGAAACGTGGAATGACGGTGAAACTTTGTCGGTGGAGGTTTCTGCCTCTGGCCCGCTTGCCAGTCCGAACGAACCCTTAAGCGTGACCCTGAGCAGCAAAGCCGGGGGCGGAGAGGCCGTTTTACATGGGCAGATTAGTCAGGCCTTGTTGCTGCCGACCATAGAAGGCTCGCTGAGCTTAAAAGCCCCGGATGCGGTGCGCTTGCTACGTTTGTTTACTCCGGCTTATCGGCCTGCTGCTGCCCTAGGGGCCGTGAATGCACAGACGGATCTATCTGTCTCTTTGACGGCGATCAAGCTTTCTAATCTGTCACTGGTGGTTGGTCAGGATCGGGTTGCTGGGGATCTGGCGCTGGCTTTGGGCTTGGGGCGGCCTAAGCTTACTGCAACACTTCATGCTGATGCTTTGTCTGTGGACCGTTTCTTATCGGGGAAACGGACAGCGGCATTGGGGGGAGTGATGCTGGCGATGGCCGGTGGTGTCAGTGATGGGGCGCCTCAGGTAGCGGTTGGCGCAGTTCATCCGCGGTGGTCGACCAGTCCGCTGGATCTTGCTGCCTTGTCGGCGTTGGATGCCGATCTGACGCTGAGCGCAGATCGCTTGCAGGCTTCAGGGTTTTCTTTGCAAAGTCTGAGCACCGTGGTGGCCTTGAACAAGGGTGTTTTGCTGGTTAAGCCCTTTAAGGCCACCTTATATGGTGGCCCGATGACCGCAGCTTTGTCGCTGGATGCCCCGCAAGGCCAGCAAGCGCGTCTGTCGCTGGTGGGCAGCGTCGAAGGGGCCAACGCTGGGCGTTTGCTCGGGGCTTTGGAAAATGCGTCAGATTCGGTGGCATCGGTGGCTGGCGTTGGGTCGCTTTCTTTAGACCTAACTGCCAACGGTACCAGCGAGGCCGGTTTGATCCAGACCTTAAGTGGCGCTGGGCAGTTCGATTTCTCTGGTCTTAATCTCAATGATAAAGCAAACCAGATTTTGGTGCTCAAACCGCTTTTGGCGCTGAATAAGTTCGCCAGCATTGGCATGAACAACCAAGCCAGCGCCGCACGCATTCAAGGCGGTTTCGAGGCCAAAGATGGTATTGTCAGCCTGCGATCGGTTGATGTCAGCAGCGTCCTTTATCATGGGCGCTTGCAGGGAATTATCAACTTGCCCCTGTGGACTTTGGACATTGATGGTCAGGTTCGCATGTCTGACTCGATGGTCGCCGCCCTACTGCGTAAAAAGCTGAAATTGCCCGAAGTGGTGCCGGTGAGCCTATCGGGGGATTTAGATCGTCCGATGGTGCGTGTTCTTGGCGGTCAGCCTTTGGGGACGGCGGCGAATGGCAATACGCCCTCGGCGCAAGAGGTTTTGCCCGGCTTGCTGAATAAATACTTGGGGGACGGGGCAAAGGAAAATCCATCGCCAAGCGCAGAGCCTGAGGTCAAACCTGAAAAAGCCGCACGGGATTTACTGCGGGGTCTGTTACAGCAGTAGGTTAGGGGGAATGCTTTCAGGCTTTGAGTCATTTACGCATGAACAGAGTTAAATCCCGAACAGATGGCCGCATCTGTTCGGGATTTTCTCTAAGCGTAAAGAGCGGTGTAAATCTCGATCATTTCGGCGATGGTTGGGACGCGGGGATTGTTGGCTGGGCTGCCCGAGGCGAGGGCCTGTTCGGCCATTACTGGCATCCGTTCCATCCATTCGGCGTGGTCGATGCCGTACTCTTGTGGCGAGGGCACAGCTAGGTCGGCGTTGAGGGCGCGGAGGGCCTGGATCAACAGCGTGGCGGCATCGGCATCGGTATCGGTGGCTGCGGCGCAGCCCATGGCGCGGGCTGCTGCTGCATAGCGTTGCGGGGCCGCTGACAGGGAAAAAGCCGTTACCGATGGCAAAAGCATGGCGTTAGACAAGCCATGCGGCACATGGAAAAAGGCGCCAACCGGGCGGCTCATGCCATGTACCAGGGCTACGGAAGCATTGGAAAATGCCATCCCGGCTTGGGTTGCCCCGAGCATGACAGCCTCGCGGGCGCTGCGATCAGAAGGCGTGGTGTAAGCGCGGCGCAGGTTTGGGTAAATTTGCCCTAGGGCTGATAGGGCCAGGGCGTCGGATGTTGGGTTGGCCTTCGCCGACACATAACATTCCAGGGCATGGGTGAGCGCGTCTAAGCCAGTGTCTGCAGTTTGACGCGGCGGCAGGCCCAGGGTTAGTTCGTAATCGACGACGGCGGCGACGGGCATGCAGGCCGATCCCATGATCAGCATTTTTTCTTCTGGGTCGCGGCTGGTGTCGATCACCACGGTAAAGCGGCTGACCTCCGATCCGGTGCCGGCGGTGGTGGGGATGCAGATCAGCGGCAAGACCGGCATGGAGCAGAGCGCGGGCACTTTCCAATCACTGAGGACGCCGCCACCACTGGCAAGAACCGCGATGGCCTTGGCGACATCCATAGGACTGCCGCCACCGATGGCAATCATGCTATCGTAAGCATTGCTTTTCAGGGTCAAAACGCCATTTTGCACGGTTTTATCGGTTGGCTCACCGGCAGGGCAGGTAAAGACCGCATGGGGAATGCCAGCCGCATTCAAAGGATCGGTCAAGTTTTTTACCAAGCCGCTAGACACCATAAAGCCGTCGGTTACCAGCAATGGATGCTTGACCCCCAGGTCGGATAACAAGGCGGGAACGTCTGCAACGCAGCCTCCGCCAATAACGATCCGTTGCGGGTAGGAAAGGGTCAAGGCCATAGGGAGCGCTCCTGATCAGAAAAAAGCCAGTCAGCAGTCTATAGTGAACAAACGTTCTTTGTCTTGGTTACAGAATAGGGACCATGCGGCCATCAGGGTGTTTTTCGTGCTTTTACGGCGGTGAAAATACGCTGATGGGCGCATGGGACACTATAGGCTAGATCAAGCCTGCTAAAGGCGAGCTAGGGTCGGCATACATTTTTTTCGGCATGCGGCCCGCCTGATAGGCCAAACGGCCAGATTCTACCGCCAATTTCATCGCCCGTGCCATGCGGATTGGGTCTTTGGCTTGGGCGATGGCGGTGTTCATCAAGACACCATCACAGCCCAATTCCATGGCAATGGCGGCATCAGATGCGGTTCCGACCCCAGCATCAACCAGGACTGGAACACTCAGGCTTTCCTTAATGAGACGGATATTGACCGGATTTTGGATACCTAAACCCGACCCAATCAGCGAGCCTAAAGGCATCACCGCGACGCAGCCCATGTCTTCTAAGCGTTTGGCGACGATGGGGTCATCATTGGTGTAAACCATCACCTTAAAGCCGTCCTTAATCAGGGCTTCGGCGGCGAGCAAGGTTTCGGTAATGTTGGGGTAAAGGGTTTTTTGATCGCCCAAAACTTCGAGCTTCACCAAATCCCAGCCCCCCGCTTCGCGCGCCAAACGCAGGGTACGCACGGCGGTGTCAGCGTCAAAACAGCCCGCTGTATTGGGCAGATAGGTATAGATCTTTGGGTCAATGTAATCGACCAGCATCGGCTGGCTGGGGTCAGAGACATTGACCCGGCGCACGGCGACGGTGACGATTTCGGCCCCTGATGCCTCGATCGCGGTTTTGGTTTCTTCGAAATCTTTATATTTGCCAGTACCGACCAGCAGCCGCGAGGTAAAGCGGCGCCCGGCCACTTCGAACCCATCGTCGCGCAGCATATCATCAGTCTGCCCTTTGGTCGGCGTCACGCTTGGCATAACAGTCATTGGGATCCACCCCCGATAAAATGAACAATTTCTAATTCGTCACCCTCGATTAAGGGCGTTTCGTCATACTGGGATTTAGGGACGATCTCGCGATTACGCTCCACCGCCACTTTGCGCGCATCTAGTCCCAACCCTTGTAGCAGGCTGGCAACCGTTGCGCCATGGGGGGGCTCGTGCGGCTCCCCGTTCAAAATCACGTTCATTCTCTCGATCCTATTGGCTGCCAGGCCCCGCATGGCGAGGCAGTTGATGGGCCAAAGTATGGAGTGCGGGCGCAGGCAGTGCAACCATCACCGCATCCCCTCTGTGCCAACAGAGCCATTAACCATGCGCCGCAGCAAAGCCCCCTGTTGCCTGAACGTGGAAAGGTGCTATACCCCTAGTCGGGTATCGCTTCCCCTGCAGAACCGGGCACTGCGTTTATTGTGGCTGTGCGGTTAGGGCGGGGGAGGGCGAGCTTTAGCGTATTCCATTGTGTGATCTGATTTTACAGCATGACATCACAGCCACAGATTTCGACCTTAACGCCGGTTTTGATCCTTAATGGCCCAAACCTCAACATGCTGGGTATTCGCCAGCCCGAGGTTTATGGCCACGAGACTTTGGACGATATTGCCTCGGCTTGTCAGCGCCATGGATTGGCGCGCGGCCTGGATGTCGATTTTCGCCAGTCTAACCACGAAGGCGAGCTGGTTACTTGGATCCAACAGGCCCGTGGCACAAAGCAAGGCCTGATCTTGAATGCGGCGGCCTATACGCATACATCGGTGGCGATTTTGGATGCGCTCCTTGCTTCCGAGGTGCCAACCGTCGAGGTTCACCTGTCTAATATCCATCAGCGCGAAAGCTTTCGGCATCAGTCTTATGTGTCAAAGGCCGCGCGTGGAATGATCTGTGGGTTTGGCAGCCATGGCTATATTCTGGCCCTGGATGCTTTGGCCCGCATGCTAACCCCCTCTGTCGTGCAGGACTAAATTAGACCGCCGGAGAGGACCCCGCCACAGAGCCGCGCCCAAAGACGGGGCGGCCCCAGAGCTTAGCAACGAGAGTTAGTCACATGAGCACCAAAACCCCCAAAACTTCCTCGGCAGGTGTCGATTCCGACGCCATTCGTCAGCTCGCCGGGCTGCTGGATGAAACCGGACTGACCGAAATCGAATACGAAACCGAAAGCGTGCGCATTCGCGTCGCCAAGGGTGGTGGCATGGTGTCCTACGCGGCTCCGGCTCCGGCTGCTGTTGCTGCTCCGGCTGTGGCCGCTGCTGCTCCGGCAGTTGAAAATCACCCCGGTACGGTCAAAGCCCCTATGGTCGGCGTGACGTATTTGTCGCCTGAGCCGGGCTCGGCTGCCTTTGTTACCGTGGGGCAAAGCGTAACCGAAGGTCAGACCCTGATGCTGATCGAAGCCATGAAGACCTTTAACCCGGTGCGTGCACCGCGTTCGGGGACGTTGACCGCATTGCTGGTGGCTGACTCGCAGCCGGTCGAATACGGCGAGCCCTTGGCGATCATCGAGTAGTTTGCGCCGTGTCGCCCCGCTTTGGCGTGGGCGGCGGATCGTTTCGGTTTTCGCCTGACAGGGACACCTTACCCCATGTTTGAAAAAGTCCTCATCGCCAACCGTGGTGAAATTGCCCTGCGCATTCATCGCGCCTGCCACGAGATGGGCATCAAAACGGTGGCTGTTCATTCCACCGCTGACGCTGCTGCCATGCATGTGCGCTTGGCCGACGAAGCGGTTTGCATTGGGCCGCCCGCGGCCAAGGACAGCTATTTGAACAAGGCCGCGATTCTTTCCGCAGCCACCATCACCGGCGCTGATGCTATTCACCCCGGTTATGGGTTTTTGTCGGAAAATGCTGACTTTGCCGAAATGGTCGAAGATCATGGCATGGTCTTTATCGGCCCGACCCCGGCACATATCCGCCTGATGGGCGATAAAGTGACGGCGAAAAAGGCCGCTGTTGAATCCGGTTTACCGGTGGTTCCGGGGTCTCCTGGGGCGGTTGAAAGCGTCGAAGAAGCTCAGGAAGTAGCCAAGGAAACCGGCTTTCCAGTGCTGATTAAAGCCTCGGCTGGCGGCGGCGGGCGCGGCATGAAGGTTGCGACGTCACCAGAAGACTTAGAGGAAGCCTGGCGGACGGCGCGCAGCGAAGCGCTGGCGGCGTTTGGTAATTCCGAAGTCTATATGGAAAAGTACCTGGGCAATCCTCGCCATATCGAAATCCAAATCCTGGCCGATAACTATGGCGACGTGGTGCATCTGGGCGAGCGTGACTGTTCCTTGCAGCGCCGTCACCAAAAGGTCCTGGAAGAAGCTCCATCGCCGGCGCTCAATGCCGAAGAGCGGGCTGCTATTGGTGAGGTGGCCTGCAAGGCCATGCGGACCTTGGGCTATCGTAACGCGGGCACTATCGAGTTCCTTTATGAAAACGGCGAGTTCTTTTTCATCGAGATGAACACGCGTTTGCAGGTGGAGCACCCGATCACCGAAGCCATCACCGGCCTGGACTTGGTGCGCGAACAGCTGCGGATCGCTGCCGGGGCTCCGTTAGGCTATGGCCAGGAGCAGGTTAAGTTTTCCGGCCATGCAATTGAATGCCGCATCAATGCCGAAGACGCTGAAACCTTTCGCCCTTGTCCAGGGACCGTGGGGGATTACCACCCGCCCGGTGGCCTGGGGGTGCGGGTTGATTCTGGCCTGTTCAGTGGGGCTGTTGTGCCGCCGCATTATGATAGCATGATCGCCAAGCTGATTGTGCACGGGGCAACGCGCAATGAATGCTTGATGCGCCTGCGTCGGGCATTGGGCGAGTTCGTGGTTGGCGGTATTGATACCACCATCCCGCTGCATAAAAAGCTGGTCGATAACGTCGATTTCCAAAATGGCGATTACGATATTCGCTGGTTGGAAAAATCGATTTTGGGCCTGTAATTACCGTTTTCATCGGTAAAAAAATTACGGCGCGTTTGCTAGATTACAGCAGATGCGCCGTTTTTTTATGCTGATAACTTTACTGGCTGGGGATTTGTTCCACCGATTTGATGAAAGCCTGCGCGGCATGGCTCAGGTGGCGTTCACGGTGGGTGATCAGGCTAAAGGATCTTTGTGGTAGGGGGCATTCAAGAGCGATGATAGTGCCAGCCTTAAGGCGTGCGGCAGCGGCGAGATTAGAGACCACAGCGATGAAATGCCCGGCCTCGGCAGCCCCCAAAACCGCCCCGTTTGAGGGCAGTTGCAAGCGGATTGATAGCGCGTCTAGGGTGAGATCAAAGTGTTTTAGGCTGGCGGCAAAGTGATCGCGTGTGCCAGAGCCTTCCTCACGCAAAACCCATTGTGCGGCTTGTAAATCATCTCGTTGCAGAGGTCGCCCGGTGAGTGGATGACCCGGTGCGGCATAAAGCCCCAGGTAATCGGCGCCGACTGTGCACTGATTCAAGCAGGGGGCATCAATAGCACCCTCGACAAAGCCTAGACTTGCTTCGCCGGAAACAACCGCCGCCACCGCCTGGGTGGTGTTACCCACTGCTAGCGGTAAATCAATATTGGGATGGGCGATAGCAAACCGTGCCATATGATGGGGCAGCCAATAGCTGGCGACGGTTTGGCTGGCATAGAGGCGGACTTCGCCTTGTTGTAATCCCGCCAGATCATGCAGCAGACGGCGGGCGCTTGTGGCACGGCTGATAACCGCCTCGGCCTCGGGCACAAAGGCGCGGCCAGCGTCGGTAAGTTCCAGATGGCGACCGATGCGATGGAACAGCGGGGCTTCATAGCGATTTTCCAGCGCTGCGATGGAAGCACTGACCGCCGGTTGGGTCAGATTCAGTGCCTCGGCAGCCTGGGTCATGTTCAAAAGGTCGGCAACCTTGAGAAAAGCGCGGAGTTGATCAAGGGTCATTCGATAAATATAAGTTATCGTTTCGATTAAATCAAACTATTAGAATTTGATAATATATCAGCGCAGACTGACGGCCATGATGAACACCACAGCCCCCATGCCCCGTTTGCTGTGTCTGCGCAAGGTTATGCCCGGACTGGCCCTTTGTAGCGCCGTTGCCGCGCTTGCGATCCTTTGTGAACAAGCAGAAGTGTCGTTTCTTGGTGAGGCTTGGCTAGAACCGTTGGTTCTGGCGATCTTACTGGGAACGCTCATTCGTACCGCTTGGTCGCCGTCAGTTGCTTTTGCTGCCGGTATTCACACCGCTGCTAAATTTTTTCTCGAGGTGGCGGTGGCGTTGATGGGGGCAACGATCAGCTTTGATGCCCTGGCGCAGGCCGGGATTCCCTTGATTGGTGGCATCGTGGTGATTGTGATCGGGGCGATTGGTTTTAGTTTTTTGCTTGGGCGGTTGTTTGGCTTGCCGCGCAAGATGGCTTTGCTGGTAGCCTGTGGCAATGCCATTTGTGGCAACTCTGCTATTGCTGCCGTGGCGCCGGTTATTGATGCGAAAAGCGATGATGTGGCGGCCGCGATTGCTTTTACTGCGGTGTTGGGGGTGGCGGTTGTTTTAGTGTTACCGTTGGTGGCGGTGGGGCTACATCTAAATGCCATGGCGGGCGGTGCTCTGGCCGGTCTGACGGTCTATGCGGTACCGCAAGTGATCGCTGCGGCGGGGCCGTTAGGGACTTTGGCCGTTCAATTTGGCACACTGGTTAAGCTGATTCGTGTTTTGATGCTGGGGCCAGTGGTCGCCCTGCTGTCGGTGTTGATGGCGCGGCGCTGCCCAACTGCTGCGATTATGAGGCCGCGTCGCGGCTGGGGCTATCGGCTGACGCATTTCCTTCCCTGGTTTATTGTTGCCTTTTTGGCTCTGGCCGCAATCCGTTCGCTGGGGTGGTTACCCAATGAGTTGGTGGTACCTGCTCATCAGGGGGCAGGGGTGCTTACGGTGATTTCCATGGCTGGGTTGGGCTTAGGCGTTGACCTGCGTAGCGTCACCCAAGCTGGCCCGCGCATTACCGCTGTGGTGGTGTTGTCGTTGCTGTTGTTGACGGGGGCCGCTTTGGTTTTGTTGCGGATCACCGGGCTGGCCTAAGGCCGGGGGCGATCTCGGTGCCTGGGGCTGCTTTTTCCTTTACCCTCTGCGCGCACCATGTAACATAAGTAGTATTGCATGGTCGAAAGTGACCAGCGCAGGCGGGTTTGCTGAAGAGGTCTGCGGCTGATTTCAGGTAAAATTGCGAGCTTTGAAGCGTGGGCAAATGGGCCCCTTTTCACAGCGGTTTTTGCTTGCTAAATACGGGGTCGAAAGTGGCCGTAAAGGCCATGCGATCGCGCACAAAGAAAGAGGGCATGTCGCGTTTTTATCAGCGAAAATGCCCTGGCGGCGAGAGGCTTCGACCGATATCCGGTCGTGGTTTGACGGTTGGGACGATAAGGGGGCAGTCATGCAGTTTACCGGGGATTATGCCGTACCAGCGCCACGGGCGCAGGTGTGGGACGCGCTGAACGATCCGGCCTTATTACAGGTCTGTATTGATGGCTGTGAAAAGCTAGCCTGGACCGGAGAGGGGCAGCTAGAAACCGTCGTGGTTGCCAAGGTTGGGCCGTTATCGGCGCGCTTTGGTGGGTCGTTGTGGCTGAGTGACGTTGACCCCGGGCGCTCATACGTGCTGCATGGGCAAGGCGAGGGGGCCGGGGCTGGCTTTGTAAAGGCGCGGGCTCAGGTGATCCTTGACGATACGGACGACGGTGGGTGCCGGTTAAAGTACAGCTGCGAAACCAATTTGGGCGGTATTTTGGCCACCATTGGCAATAAGCTGGTCAAGGGTATGGCTGATCGCACAGCCGACCAGTTTTTTGAACGCTTTATCCAGCGCCTGGTGGTGGCGATGGCCGCAGCGCGGTCGTTGGCGGATTCAGGGGAAACGGCGGCGGATTCCAGCGTTGATGAGCCGGTGTTGAAATCGCATGGCCAGACCGCGCGCGAGCTGATCGCCTCCATTGATGCGCTACTTGACGAGATCGCCCTTTCGGCAGGGGAAGAAACAAGTCAGGACACTGCCGCACCGCCGCCAAAGGGTAGCTTGCCAAGGCCGATCATTCCGTTGACCAATCCCAGTTTGCCAATTATTGCCGGTGGGTTTGGGGTGTTCGTGGTGATTTTATTTCTGCTGTTTGTGGCGGGGTAAGGGCAGCACGCGCTTTACTCTAGCGATACAATAATGGCTTTGTT
>CEGD01000412.1_pt1 | contig 20654 bp, 16 predicted proteins | sample 306751 | NCBI WGS metagenome assembly CEGD01 (sample SAMEA2755657, study PRJEB7226) | microbial mat metagenome | biome: microbial mat; feature: hypersaline; material: grass silage | place: USA | collected 2014-02-19 | depth 0 m
GCGCTGTCGGCAGCGAATGGGAGGCCGCGCTTGAAAAAGCCGTTGGGCCACGCGGCAAAGTCATCGCGCTATCTGGTGGTGAAACCCCTGCCAATTGCCTGGATGTCTTGGCAGAAAAAGAACGCCTGATGGATCTGCACTTAGTGATCGTCGGACCATTGCTTAATTCCATGCGCGTCCTGCGTCATGGCGCCCGCGCACTTTCGATTTATGGCCCCGCCATTGCCCTGTTGGGCGGACCGCAACAGCGCGACGCTATCCCGCTATCGCTGCTGCAAGACCTGCATTACGAACTGCGCGCGCTGCCCGACGGCTTGACGGTGCTTCTTCCCCGCGACGACGGGTAATCCGAACCAATAGCCATTTCCGGGTCAAATTTCCTGACCCTAAAAGGGTATTTCGTACAATACGCCGCGCCTCCTGATCTGCGACATCTAGCGCTGTTGGATGTTACGGAGTTCCCAGGACATGGTGTCGCTTTACCTTTCCATGGCTGCCTTTTCCCTCGCCAGTTCCATTTCTCCCGGTCCGGTGAACGTTGCCGCCCTTTGCGCAGGCATGAACTATGGTTTCCGCGCAACAGTGCGCCATGTGGTCGGGGCCACCGTCGGCTTTACCCTGCTGCTGGTGCTGATTGGCTTTGGCTTACGCGCCGTTGGAACGCACTTACCGCTGATCATCGAAGCGGTACGCTGGGCAGGGGCAGCCTTTTTGCTCTTTATGGCCTATCGTCTGGCCTGCGATGACGGAATCATCACCGCCGCAAAAGACAAAAACCGCCCGTCAGCCTGGACTGGCGCCCTGATGCAATGGCTCAACCCAAAGGCCTGGATGGCATCGGCGGCGGGAATGGCCTTATTTGCCGCCGAGGGCAGCGCGCAGGGAGTGTTAATTTTTGCCGCGATCTTTTTTCTGCTCTGCTTCTTGTCAATTGGCTGCTGGGCCTTTGCCGGCGCTTTTTTGCGGCGACTGGTAAGTGACGCCGGGAAAATACGCCTGCTCAATCGTATTTTGGCCGCCCTGCTGGCCCTCAGCGCCGTGACCCTGCTGCTGCCTCACAGGTTTTAAGACCCACCAAAATCTCAACCCGCACTCAAGACGCCAAATAGGTGCCGGGCGTGGTTGCCGTCAGGCGCTTAAACACCCGCTGAAAATGCGCCTGATCAACAAACCCCGCCGCAACCGCCGTTTCAGCAATCGGATGGCCGCAGCGCAGCAACCCCTTGGCCCGATCGATGCGGTGATTGTTCAAATAGGCGTGCGGCGTCATGCCGTACCGAGCCTTAAAACTGCGAATCAGATGCGATGATGAAAAGCCACTCACCGCGCACAGGTCATCTAAGCTCACCTTTTCATCCCAACACTCGGCGATGTAATCAGCAGCACGAGACAATGCATTAGGGCAAGCAAGCGCGGGCGCCTTTCCGGGGGCAGGGCAAAGCTGGGGTTGCAAGCGCGCAACCAAGGTGGAAAAGAGCTCGACCAAATGCGACTCTAGCGCCAAAAGATCATCATTGACCGGCTGCATCAACAGGGCCTGCAACTGGGAAAGCAGGGCAATCACCTGCTGATCCATACTGAGGATGTCAGAAAATGGGGCAAACTCTGCATCATGCCCAGCGCCGTGCTGAAAACCTGCCATCCATGCCGGATCTAAATAGAGCATCAGATAAGACCACGGCTGATCGCCCAAGGGGTTACAAGCGTGAACCTCTTCGGGGTTCATCAACACCACCGTACCCCGCCCAATCCTCTGGCGCTGGCGCCCATTGCAATAACTGCTTTGCCCGGCGTTGATCAACCCAACAGACACCGTGCTATGACTATGGGGGGCATAGCAAACACCTTGCCCCTGGCGCACCCAACGGGCTTCGACAAAGGGCAGGGCGGAATGATACCAAAAGCGATGATCGGCACGCAGAGTCACAAGAGAGCTCCTGATCAAACAAGGGATCGGATGCAGTATGCCACTGCACGCGCGACCCTGCCTTGTATGAAATCGCTCTAACGCCCATATCGCTGTTGATAGTCAGCCATAGAGGGGGGCGCAAATGGCTTTTGATGCAACGCCTAAGCCTGCGGCAGCACTACCGGGGCCTGTTCACCTATGGCTCTGGAGCCTCTGCGGCTTGCTGCTGGTAATGGTGCTGTTAGGCGGTGCCACGCGTTTAACCGAGTCTGGGTTATCGATGGTGGAATGGCAACCCCTCACCGTCCTTCCCCCCCTTGATCAAACCGCATGGCAAGAAACCTTTGCCAAATACCAACAGAGCCCTCAATACCGCCTGCATAACACCGGCATGAGCTTAGAGTCCTTTAAGGGCATTTTTTGGCTAGAATATGTTCACCGCCTCTGGGGCCGCCTGATTGGCTTTGCCCTTGCCGTGCCTCTGCTCATTTTTGCTGTCAAAGGCTGGCTTCCTCGCTGGTTAGCCCAGCGCATGGCGGGCCTCTTTGTCCTCGGTGGCCTACAGGGGGCGCTGGGCTGGTACATGGTGGCATCCGGCTTGGTCAATGAACCTGCGGTTAGCGCCTATCGACTGGCCGCACACCTGGGATTGGCTGTATTGCTTTATGCCGCCTTGCTGCTGACCGCCCTCAAGGCGCAAACGCTGCACCGCCAGATCCATAAAAACCAAACATCCTTACGCCGCGCCTGCATCGCTGCCGCGGCCCTGGTTTTTTTGACCATCATATCAGGCGCTTTCGTCGCCGGGCTTGATGCTGGCTTGACCTATAACACGTTCCCCCTCATGGACGGCGAATGGATCCCGTCAGGCTGGCAAGAAACATCGCCCTGGTGGCGAAACTTTTTTGAATCGGTCACCGCAGTACAATTCAACCATCGGCTGCTGGCCCTGATCACCGCGACCTCCGTTTTTTCATTGGCCTTATGGGCGCAAAAAATCGCCGCCTTGCGCAAAGTTGCCGTCGCTCTGGCGATAATGGTTTGTCTGCAAGTTATTTTGGGTATCAGCACCTTACTTTTGGGTGTTCCGGTTGGATTGGCTGTTGCTCACCAGGGCGGGGCGCTTATTCTATGGTCCCTTACGCTTGTGCTGGGCGCCCTGGCCCGTTTGGCCCCCGATGAGGTCGAAGCCATCTATGACCGTTGATGACCGCCGTTTTTTCACCAACACCCCTGCGACGACTCCGGGATCCTTTTTATCTGGGTCGTCGCTCTATGCCTTGGTCGCCTTAGTTGGCTTTGCCATCACCTGCATTGTTCTAGCCGGGCTGGTGCGGTGGATGTCCGAAGACGCCATCGAAAAAGCAACCAAACAACGCGCGATTGATGTTGCTTCTATCGTGCGGCGGGACCTGGAACATTCTTTACAAAAAATCGGCCGATCCGGGGACACTCACCAACTCCAAGACTCCCAGCGGGCGATTTTACGGAGCCTCTTAGACCACGACCTGCGGCCACTCTCGGTGCTAGAGCTCAATCTTTTCGCCGATGATGGCAGTATGCTTTATACCTCTGGCACAGGGGATGAGGGAGAAGGGGGAAATAATGCCTTACACCCCCATAGCCGCCCCACAACGTTCACCGCCCAAGTCATTACCAATCGAACATTTTTACACGTTGATGGAACGCCACGACAGGTGGCCTATGCCAGCGAAATCTACATCCCGCTACACCTTGGGCTTCACGAACAAACAAGGGCTATTCTGGAGCTTTACTTCGATAGCTCCGAGGCATTTTCCCAAGCACAAGAGCGGCAAAGCTGGGTAATTTCTGCCGTCGTCGCCGTTTTAGCTCTGCTCTACGGAGCGCTTGTCGTTTTATTGCACATTGGTAAAAAAGAAGCCCAACGTCAGGCCGATACGGTGGTTGGCCAACAGCGCGCAAACCAGACCCTAACGCAAAAAATTGGCTGGGCACACCATCAGCTCACCCTCCTGAGCCAAGGTCTGCCAGGCATGATCATCCAATGCGATGCTCAGCAACGGATCATCTTTGCCGGCGGCCAAGTCACAGACTGGATTGATGTTAAAGCTGCCTATGACCTGTTGGGTCAGCCCGCCGATCAAGTTTTAACCGCCCTATCGGGATGGGATAGTACCTTTTTACAACAGGTCAAAAGTGGTGATCTGCATACCAGCGACCGCGTTATAGAAACTCCCAATGGCCCCCGCCATGGCCGTCTTCATATCACCAGCGAAAACAATCAAGACAACGGCCTTACGGTAACGATTTTTATCGAAGACCGGACAGAAATCAAACGAACCGAACGTGATCTCAGCAATTTACGCGGACGATTAGAGCAAGAATTTCAGTCGCGAACCGATGAAATAGCGCAAAGCGAACAACGCTTTCGCGATCTGGCTAGCGCCAGCTCTGACTGGTTTTGGGAAACGGACAGCGAACATCGGTTTGTCTGGTTTTCCGGCCAATCCATGCGCCGGGCTGGCATCACCCCACAAGAAATGTTGGGGCGAACACGCATGGATATCATGTCCGATGATCTCAACACCCCACAGGTGATCGAACACCGTAAAGCACTTAACGAACGTCGTCCTTTTCGCGATTTTATCTATCGCTGCACCCTGACTGATGGCAGCCGCCAATTTATCCGCGCATCCGGTGTGCCTATCTATGACACCCAAGGAACCTTTACCGGCTTTCGTGGCACTGCTGCAATGGTCACCTCCGAAGTCGAGGCAGAACAACGTGCCGTCAACGCAGAACGGCGCTTATTACAGGCCATCGACGCCTTAGACGATGGCTTTTTACTCTGGGATTCCCACGACCGCCTGCTGTTGTGGAACAGTGCTTTTAAACAGCTCTATCCTTTTTTAGCCCATTTATGCGTCGTTGGCGTTTCATTCCGCGAGATCATCGAAGCCGCCGCCCAGCATCGTATTCGCAGTGGTGATGCGTCTCAGGATGAAACAGACCTTTCAAACTGGGTCCGAACCCGTGTGCTAACACATCGATCCCCCGCGGGTTCTATCGAACTCGATTACCGCGACGGTCAATCAATCCAAATTACCGAACGGCAAACCCCTGATGGCCTAACGGTTGGAATCTACAAAAACATCACCAAACGAAAAAAAGCCGAACGCAGCCTGAGCGAAAGTGAAGAAGACCTGCGTGGCCTGTTGCGACTGTCTGGGGATCCAACGCGAACATTTCCAGAAAAACTATCCGCTGTCTTACGGTTTGGCTGTCGGCGTTTCGGACTGCCTATCGCCGCCCTTGGCCAGTTTCAGATCGCTGAAAAAGCATTGCTGATCGAAGACGTCGTTGGCCCGCCAGGCAGCTTAACATTAGGGCAAGTGGTCTCCATTGATACCCCTTTGGGTGCCGCCATCATGCACTACCCCGAGCCGATCGCTTACGCCAACGACGAGATTTCACCCTCCCTCGAAAGCCTAAACATCACCGCAGAAAGCACACTCGGGGTGCTGATGGACGAACCAACATTCCTCGGCGCCCGATTGGCGGTCCGCGGCCAACCCTATGGAATGTTATGCTTTTTATCCCGCGAACCGCGTGAGACAGCGTTTTCCCCCACTGAAACCGAAATCATTCGCCTGATTGCCCAATGGTGCAGCAGTGAACTAAACCACCGCGCCATCGAAGAAGACCTGCGCGCGGCCAGCGAAGGCGCCGAATTAGCCAACCGCACCAAAAGCGAATTCCTCGCCAATATGAGTCACGAACTCCGCACACCGCTCAATGCCATCATTGGTTTTTCCGAAATTATGGGTGGTGAAGTCTTTGGCCCCATTGGCAGCGATCAGTACCGCGACTATGCGGTTAGTATCCATGATAGCGGACGGCATTTGCTCGATATCATCAACGATATCTTGGATGTCTCAAAAATCGAATCCGGTCAGTTAGAACTGGTAAACGAAGATGTGGATCTTGTTGCCGTCGCCCAAGCCTCGGCTCGGCTGGTGCGCGACCGCGCCTTGCGCGGCAGCGTCGATCTCATTATCGACCTTGACGAAACACTCCCCTATTTGCAGGGCGATGCCCGGCGGATCAAACAAATCTTGCTCAATCTGATGAGCAATGCGGTCAAATTTACCCCAAGGGGCGGATCGGTCACAGTGACCGGCAGCCGGACCCCCGAAGGCGGCCTCACCTTACGGGTTATCGATACTGGCATTGGCATCAAACCCGAAGATATTCCCCTGGCTCTGACCCCCTTTCGCCAAATCGACAGCGGCCTTTCCCGCCGCCATGAAGGAACTGGCCTTGGACTGCCCCTGACCAAAGCACTCACCGAATTGCATGGGGGGCAGCTCTCGCTTAAAAGCCCACCGGCAAACGCAGGCAAAGGAACCGAAGTCCGTATCTGGTTCCCGGCAGATCGCCTGCGCGACAAGCCCAATCATTTAGCCGTGGGGATCTAAAGCTCGATCCCTGAAACACTCTTGCAAGCAAATGCGCCGTCGCAGAAGAGCATTTTCTCTGGATCGTTTTGCGTTTAATTAGAAACGAAAAACGATCTAAATCTTTGGGGGCGTCGCATTGTTTTTACGCACAATGCTCTCTAAGCGGCGCGGATCGACGACAATGATCGCGCAACAATGCTCGCCAAAGTGGTTGCCTGCCCGTTCAGCGTTTCAGCGGAAACCAAAACCTGATTGGCAGCCTGCCCCGTCTCGTCGGCTGCCGACGAAACGGTGGCAATCGTTTGCGTCACCTGGAACGTTCCTTCAGACGCCAACTGCACATTATTGGCGATCTTTTGCGTTGCCGTCCCTTGCTCTTGGACCGCCCCTGCAATGGCGGTAGCGATATGGTGAATTTGACGAATGGTATCTGAAATATCTTTGATCGCCCCAACAGCCAAACGGGTTTGATCCTGCACAGCATTAATTTGCCCGGCGATTTCCCCCGTTGCCCGACTGGTCTGCGTCGCCAGATTTTTCACTTCGTTGGCAACGACGGCAAAGCCTTTGCCAGCCTCGCCAGCGCGGGCAGCCTCGATGGTGGCATTCAGCGCCAGTAAATTGGTTTGCTCGGCAATATCGGTGATCATCAAGACCACTTCGCTGATTCGCTCTGCCGCCACAGATAACCCTTGGATGGTAGAATTGGTTTCATCGGCCCGCGCTACCGCTTGCTGTGAAATCCGTGAGCTCTCGTCCACTTGCTGGCTGATTTCAGCAATCGACGCCGCCAACTGATCCGCCGCAGCCGCCACGGTTTGCACATTTGCCGCCGCATCCCCCGCCGATACAGATACCTCACGCGTATATCTTGAGGTATCGGTTGCCGTCTCTGACATCGCTTCAGCCGTGGCATGCATTTCGGTACACGACCCAGCAATCACCGACACCGCGCTTTGTACCTGGTGTTCCAGATCATCGGCTAGGGTCTGCAACAAAACCCGGCGGTCTTGGTCGGCCTGTTCTTTAGATTCCACTTGCTGCTGCTGTAGGCGCTGAACCTCTAAAAGGTCATTGCGGAAATGCTGTAAAGCCTGGCCAATCTCCGTCAGCTCATCACCGCGCGCCAATAACCGCAAAGGATGGTCACTGCGATGTTCAACGGTACTCACATCACTGGCGATGTCGTCAACCATGCGGCGGATCATCTGAAAAATCAAAACACCGCCACTTAACCCAATCGTACTTCCCAAAGCTGCCAGAAAGATCACCCAAAAAATAATCGCATCAAGATCATCCGCAACACCAGCCCCCTGCTTGGTAAGATCTTGTAGTCGCTCCGCCCCAATGCCATTCATGTTTTCGGTGGCACGGGTCAGGCTTTGAGTCAGCGCTGTTGCCGCAGTATTATAAGCGGCGAAAATCGCATCCATAGGCTGGTCTGTTGGCACCAGCAAAATCTGGACCTGCTGCCGATAGCGGGCAAAATCCTCCTCAAGCGCACTGAGCAAAGCGAAGGTCTTAGGCTCGTCATGTTCCCGGCACAAATCCAGCGCCGCTGTAAGGTGGGCGCTAAAAGCCTGGGCCTGCTGCCCGGCCAAAGCAACACTCTCCCCTTGGTTCGTGCCATCACCAAGCCGCGCCGCAAGAACCGTATTTTGCATCGCCTGAACATCATGACGAAGATCAGACAAAAGACCGATCAACGGCATATCATGATTGGTGATATGCGCCGTCTGCGCCGTCATGTCCTGGATACTTGCGGCTTCGCCGAAAATCATCCACAGAACCAGCGCCCCACCACTGCCCGAAATTCCCATCACGGCAGCCAAAATAGCCAATACTTTAAATTTAATGGACATAATGCGACCGTTTCCCCTGAGGTCGAAAGCACGCCCCGATGAAAAACAATCGGCTCGCACCCTATAAGTCTTTTCCTGGCCCCACTTTTTGCTGCCAAGCCGACCTGAGCTTGAGCAAAAAGCATCCCCTTACCCCAAAGATAAGGTGCTATGGACAGAACGTGACCGTATAGGAATGGATCTTAAAAGCCATGCAGCGAAAGGGGTATCTGCCAAACGGCATGGCCCCTACACCCAACGGCATAATCAACGGATATTTTTACCCTCACTCCGCAAACAGAGCGGGGCAAAAAATCCTTTAGAGCATTGCTTTTGCGCCCAATGCTCTAGCCGCACTCTTCGAAAGAATTTTCCCTAAAAATCCAAGTCGCCATAATGGCGCGGAGCAGGGATGCCGGGGATTTGATCCATCAACAAAGGACGGAAACTAGGCCGAGACTTGACTCGGGCGTACCACTCTTTGGCCAAAGGATGCTGATCCCATGGCACGTCTTCGGTATAATCGACCAACGACAAATGCGACGCGGCGGCAAAATCAGCCATCGACAGAACATTACCGCCCAACCATTTGCGGCGATCAGTCAACCAAGCGATATAGTTCAAATGCATATGAATATTGGACCGCCCAGCACGCACGGCCCGTGAATCTGGCGCCGAACCACCAACCAGCCTTTTCAGCAGCTTTTCACTGATCAAAGGATAGCTGACCTCGGCATAGAATTTACCGTCAAACCACGAAATCAAACGGCGAATTTCAGCCCGCTGAAAAACATCCCCCGGAAACAAAGGAATATCAGGCTCAACTTCTTCTAGGTATTCACAAATGGTACTGCCATCGGAAATAACCGAACCATCCTGTTCGATCAAAACCGGAACCGATCCTGCTGGATTTAGGGCTAGAAATTCTTCGTCACGGATCCAGTCTTCTTGAATCTTCTCATGGACCGTCAACCGTTTCTCGTGAACGGTCAAGCGCACCCTACGGGAGGTTGGCGACAGCCAATGATGATAAAGAATCCGCATAACTTCTGATATATCTCATTGTTCGGGTTTAGCAACAACTAGCATCATCTTTCCGGATAAAATAAGCTACTTTCCTAACGTAAAGCTTGCCCTTTAAATGGTCATCTCAACAGTCCTCGGCAATCAGCCAGCGGGCCATTAGCAGAGAAAATGGACGCTCCTATGGAACAAACGCCGTCCCCCCAGCATCTAAAAGCGACCGATAGTCACCGCAAGGCCGTTCGCCGCTTAATGCGACTAGGGCGCAGCGGCGCCCTGGCGACCCAATGCGCCGACGGAAACGGCGACACGTGGCCTTTGGCGTCGCTTGTCACCTATGCCACCGACACCGACGGCAGCCCGCTGTTTTTATTATCAACGCTGGCCGATCATACCCAGGCCCTGCTCAACGACCCCCGTTGCAGTTTGATGATCGAACACGCCTCGCACCTTGATACCCCGCAAACCGGCGAGCGGGTGAGCCTGTGCGGCATCATGGAAATTTTGCCCGATGCTGTCACAGACGCCAGCGCCCGAAACCGCTTTTTGGCGCAAAACCCAGCGGCACGGCGCTATGCCGATTTCGCTGATTTTGCCCTATGGCGCCTAAAAATAGAGCGTGCGCATTACGTTGGTGGCTTTGCCCGCGCGACATGGATCAGCGATGGTATTCTTGCCGACCCGACCTTGGCATGCGACTTGGCCGCAATAGAGCCAAATGTCATTGAGCATATGAATGTCGATCACGCCGATGCACTCGCCGATTACGCGACGGTGTTTTTGCGCCTTGATGGCCAAAGCAACGACCGATGGGAAATGGTATCCCTCGATTGCGATGGCCTTCACCTTGGCAGCACAGACTGTGAACGCACCTATTATCTGCCCTTTGACACCCCGTTGACCAACGCCGCGCAATGCCGGTCCATGTTGGTGGCCATGGCAGACAAGGCCCGCAGCCTCGCCACGCAAATGGCGTTCGAGCGGAGTTAAAGACCGCTAGATGGCGCAATATTTTATGCGTCAGCCCATGCTGCAACGCAAAATTAGTGCGCGAAATCTATCTTTTGCGCACACCGTGCGTTACTGCACTGCAATATTCGCAGAAGTTAGCCCTACGACCTCAACAAGCGGTTGCCCCACAGAGCCCGGAGCTATATTTTCCCCAAAGGGGTCGGCAGTAAAAAGCCGCAAACCGCCCCTAAGGTACCAGACGTACCATTGTGCCGACGACGAGACACAGGAGCCCTGTGGTGACACAGAGGGGATCACATCACCTGCTTTCCACTCCGACCATAGCCATGGCCGCGAGAACGAAGGCTGATGCGCATCTGCCCCCACTGCCATGCAGCTCATGGTTCTATCCTGATCTTCCCGCCGCCGCCCCGTCCTTGTTGTTTAAGACCGACTGATTAAGGGAACGACGCCGAACCGGCGGGGAGGGGATACCCCGCGGGTCCATGGATAGCGTCGGAAACGTTCCATTGGAGAACCACTGATGACCGCAGCCCCTACCACGAACGCCAAGCTTCTGGCCTGGGTCGATGAAATGGCAAAGCTTTGCAAGCCTGCCCAGATTTACTGGTGCGATGGCTCGCAAGAAGAATACGACCGCCTGTGCCAGGAAATGGTGGACGCGGGGACCTTTATCCGCCTAAACCCGGAAAAGCGCGCCAACAGCTATCTGTGCCGCTCTGATCCCTCTGACGTGGCGCGTGTCGAAGACTGCACCTTTATTTGCTCGGAAAATAAAGAAGACGCAGGCCCGACCAACAACTGGATGGCCCCCGCCGAAATGCGCGGCGTGCTGAACGGCTTGTTCGATGGCTGCATGGCCGGTCGCACCATGTATGTGGTGCCCTTCTCCATGGGTCCGCTCGGCTCGAAAATCGCCCATATCGGCGTCGAGATCTCTGACAGCCCCTATGTGGTCGTCAATATGAAGATCATGACCCGCATGGGCAAAGCCGTCCTCGACGTGCTCGGCGATGGCGATTTTGTTCCCTGCATGCACTCGGTTGGTAAGCCGCTAGCCGCTGGCGACACAGATGTCGCTTGGCCCTGCAACGCAACCAAGTACATCACCCACTTCCCCGAAAGCCGCGAAATCTGGTCGTTTGGCTCGGGCTATGGTGGCAACGCTCTGCTCGGCAAAAAGTGCTTTGCTCTGCGTATCGCCTCGGTGATGGCGCGCGACGAAGGCTGGTTGGCCGAACATATGCTGATCTTGGGCGTGAAGTCGCCCGAAGGCGAAAAGACCTATGTTGGTGCTGCCTTCCCGTCGGCATGCGGCAAGACCAACTTTGCCATGATCATCCCCCCCGAAGGCTTTGAAGGCTGGGAAGTCACCACCATCGGTGACGATATCGCCTGGATTAAGCCCGACGAAAAGGGTGTTCTGCACGCCATCAACCCAGAATTCGGCCTGTTCGGTGTGGCGCCGGGGACCAACACCAGTTCCAACCCCAACGCCATTGCCTCGTTGCACGCCAACTGCATCTTTACCAACGTCGCCCTAACCGATGATGGCGATATTTGGTGGGAAGGCCTGACCGACGAAGCCCCCGCCCATCTGATCGACTGGAAGGGCAACGATTGGACCCCGACCAGCGGTACGGCGGCGGCGCACCCCAACTCGCGCTTTACCGCCCCGGCATCGCAAGTGCCCTCGATTGATCCGGAATGGGAAAACCCCAAGGGTGTTCCTATCTCGGCCTTCATTTTCGGTGGTCGCGTGTCGAAAAACTTCCCGCTGGTGTTCCAGGCTTATAACTGGAGCCACGGCGTCTATCTGGCCGCCACCATGGGATCCGAAGCCACCGCCGCCGCCGTCAATCAGGCCGCCATGCGCCGCGACCCGATGGCCATGCTGCCGTTCTGCGGTTACAACATGGGCGATTACTGGTCACATTGGCTCGACACTGGCCGCAAGCTGCCCGAACCGCCGCGCGTGTTCCGCGTCAATTGGTTCCGCAAGGACGAAAACGGCAAGTTCGTTTGGCCGGGCTTTGGCGACAACATGCGCGCCCTGAAATGGATCGTCGACCGCTGCAAGGGCAAAGCCCACGCTGTGGAAAGCCCCATTGGCTGGATGCCGAACTATTCCGACCTGCATTGGTCGGGCCTTGATTTCCCCAAGGAAAAGTTCGACGAGATCATGAAGGTTTACAAAGAAACCGCCATGGCCGAAGCCGAAGATCAGACCGCACTGTTTGAAAAATTCGGCGACAAGCTGCCCAAGGAATTGGAACTGCACCGCCAAATGCTGATTGCCCGTCTCGAACGGACCGCCGATGTGTGGGAACTGATCGAACGTGCCGACGTAGCCTAAAGCAAATCCCTAAGCAGGTGGGACCACCTGCGACGGTTTACTTGCGATAGCCTAGACAAGAAAGGCGCCCTCGTCCTGAGGGCGCCTTTTTTTTGTCAGACTCGTCCCACACCTTTGCTTTTACTGTGCACGACCCACGCGGAATAATCCGCCGACTGAAAGTCTTCCTTGGTTGGATTTACGGTACGATCAGTACCGTTATAAAATTATCGGTCCTGACGCGCCGGATTTTTTATTCCCCCACGTTCAACCTATCAAACCCTGTTCAGTTTGATAAAAGGACCCTTGCCGTGAACCAAATAAGCCCGCTTCCCCTTCGCAAACGTGGCCGTCCAAAAGTCGAAAGTGACGCCAGCCGTCAGGAAAAAATCGTCGCCGAAGCCGAAGCACTGTTTTTACAACAGGGTTTTATTGCCACGACGATGGACGAAATCGCCGCCAATTGCCGGATGTCCAAACAAACGCTTTACCGGATTTTCCCCAGTAAATTGGACTTGATCGCCGCCTCGATACGCCGTCACCGCTTTAGCATGATTACTCTGCCCACCGACGATAAATCCCTACCGCTAGATGAAGCCCTTGCGCAAATCTTTAAGATCGACATTGCCCCCATCGAAGAGCACAACCGCCTCTCGTTCCTTAATTTTGTCTGGCGCGAGTCAGCCCAAATTCCCGATCTGGGACAAATCCTCTTTGACCACGGCGTAGGCCCATCACGCGACGACTTAGCCCACTGGCTCGCACATCAGGCCGAAAGCGGCACAATCACCCTGTGTGATCCACAGGTCGCCGCACGGATTCTCATGGACATGATCTTTGGTACGATCTTGCAAAAAGCACTTGGGGACCACCCATGGCCCGGTACTGATGACCGACAAGCCTATATCCGCCAATGCATCGATATCTTCCTGCATGGCGTTACCAAACAATAACGACCCATCCATCCCAGCGCCGGGAGATCGCCGAGACACCCGGAGCATGATGCTAAATCAGGATTCCTTTGGCGTGCCGAGCCTTTGCGCGCAGCCAGATGTGCAATGTCCAAGGCCATCGTGGAACCACAAACGGGTTCACCGGATCGATCACGAGTAGGACAAACCTGTATATCAAACCCAGAAAACGCCTAAACCGCGAAAAACCCGGCGAAATAGAGCGTTTTACCGTTAATCTGAAACGCAAAAGCGCTCTACGGTCTTGAGTGGTCGCATTGTTTTTGCGCAATGCTCTAAACGTTCCCGAGAGAGCCTCTTCCTTGCCCGCGGCGAGGGTTGTTCGAGCATTGAATCAAATTCATCGGATGGTGCGGAAAGTCCAAATCACCCCCTTGGCCATGATCGGTAATTTCCCAACACCTTTCATCTTCACTCCACCTAGGACCTGCCGGAACCAAGGTGGGGCGGGCCTGCGGCCCCCGGAGTGGTCAGTTAAAACCCCACAGACGATAGCCGCAGGACAATTTATTTTGATAGGCGGCTTCAACAGCCCCCAGGCAAAGATCAACGCCCTCTTCGCCCGTAAGTCTAAACTCGCCAAAGTTGGGATCGACAAAATAGACGGTCGAGCTCTTACCAAAAAACTGCCAGGGGCGGTAAAAAGCGACGCTATGGCCGCCAGCAGTTCCCTTGATCGACAGAATGAAATAGTTGCAACCCGAGGTCATAATTTTGCTCGACAGCACCCCCGCCGTATTAGCAAAGCTTTGGTAGGTCTGCGCATTGAGGGCCGTCGTAGTTCCTAGTCCAGCCAACTGAAGAGCTTGGCAGGTCGCCGACGAAGGACTCAGGTCACTGTCACCATCAGAGGACACCAAATAGCTGGTCTGCAAGTTAGAGGATTCCGAGGAAACTCGGTCTGTATGCAAAAGCGAAGTCGTCAGCTTCGGCTGCACCACTTCCTCCATCATGCCTCTTCCGCTCTTTTTCGAGGCAAGCCATTTGGTGCAAAAACCCCGACAAAGGCCGTCGGTATTTTGGTTAACGCGGTTGATAAGGGTGTTTTGAGAGAATTCTAGAACGCCTTCACCATGCCCTTTAACGGCTTTACAGATACTATCATAACTCATAGCCGGATCTCTCTATGCTAAAGCATTACTCTTGCGAGACACGGCCCCCCCCGGTTTTCACAACAGCAATGCGACAAAACAGACATCAGCAAGCGGTCCTGAAGGTCCGAGAAATTCAGGACGCTAAAAATACCATAAGGATAAATTATGAAAAAAATACACCCAAGATAGATTATGTGAGCATGCGGACGCAAACTGGACTTGCCCAAAAAAAGCGGAAAACGATGCCCTTAGGCTATTTTGCGTTTAATTAGAAACACAAAATAGCCTAAATCTTTGGATAGTCTCATTGTTTTTACGCAAAACCGGTAGCCACTTTTGCGCAAAATGCTCTCTAAAGTCCGTATCTAAAGACCAAGCTGCTCTTGGCCACTATAGCAATACTTTTTACAATCCAATCCACAGACATTCAGTTTGAAGCTTGAAAAGCCCAGCCCGATTCAAGAACGGCCCTGTTGCGATGATCGTATCGCGCCCTTTTCGCTCCAGACACGTCCAGTGCTGTGCGTTTGAGCTGCATGCGAAAGGTATCACCTCAAGGATCGTGGGCAACACCCAGAAAAGACGAAACCCCCAGGTTTCCCTGAGGGTTTCGGTGGTGGGCGTAACTGGGATTGAACCAGTGACCCCTACGATGTCAACGTAGTGCTCTCCCGCTGAGCTATACGCCCTTTAAGTGCCGGGTCCGCGTGGTGGCTTTGGGCCGGTGCGGTCCGGGCGGGGCATCGAGTTGCCTCGGTGCGTGGAGGCGGTTTATATGGATCTTAGCCGGAGTTGGCAAGACCTTTTTTTCAACAAATGGCACTTTTTTTATCAACGCTGGAAAAAGACCTAGGCGGACGCGGCGTCTTGGCTGTCTTCGGCAGGGGGGTTTAGGGCATCAAGGGCGGTTAGCGCGGCAGAGACGGAAGCACTCTCGAGACTGCCTACCTGATAGGTCATACGCGATGCGCAATCGGCGATGTCGTCAAAGATCTGGTGAAAGCGCTCCGAGATCTCGTCGCGCTGGTCGAAATCTTCGGTGCCGTACCAAGCCTCGACATAGGCGGTGCCAATTTCGGTCAGGGCGGCCCAGTGATGGGCTTCGGCGACTTCGCGGTAACTTTGCGACAGATCGCGGTCAATGGCGAACAGGCCGGTAATGGCGGTCGATTGCGGGTGTTCTCTAGCTTCGACTTGGCCCAGTTCATTGACGATCAAAACCACAGCGGGCTCTAGGTCAAGCTTAGCATCACTGAGGGCTTCGCCCATCATCTGCACAAAGCCCTGAGCCTTTTCCTGGGTGCGCTCTAAAAAGATCGCGTGGTTCACCCGCCCGGTTGCCGGGTCAAATTCGCTGCCATAGAGCTGCTGCATATAGACCGAGGGATCAAGCGGCATCTTTCGGGTGAGTGACGGCAGGCCGCGCAGCATTTCGGGCAGATCGTCGTCAACCTCTTCGATTTCGTCTTGCGGCAGCAAGCTGGCAAACTTGAGGGCGGCAGGATCGGTGCGCCCAGCACGACGGGTAGATCCGGAGCGCTTGGAGCGGGATGCCGGACGGACAGAGGCTAGCATGACGTTGCTATCTTGGAACTTGACGCTCATTTTTGGGCCCCACAGCAAATCCCGAGCAGTCCATTTGGACTGCGACGACGCATTTGCGTCCTTAAAAAACCAAACCTTGAGCAGCGCATTACAGAACCGAATCCTCGGTACGGTAAAACCAGTTTAGGAGCCTTAGGCACGGTGTCTAGCGTGGCATAGCATGAGTTAAGTAAACATTATGCTACCGCGCCCAGAGGAGATAAGAGAAAAACAGCCGAAATACCGGAAAATGCGGCTTGAGCGATTGCTCCCAAGCCACTTCAGAGATAGTCTGCGCCGTTTGTGGCATCTCTACGGCATATGGACTTTGGAGTACGGTCAGTGAAGTACGTTTCGACGCGGGGCACTGCTCCGGTACTGGGTTTTGATGACGTCCTGCTGGCCGGGTTGGCCCGCGACGGTGGCTTGTATGTCCCCGAAAGCTGGCCGAGCCTATCGGCAGCGGAAATTCGCGCCTTGCGCGGCCTGTCCTACGCCGAATTGGCGGTGGAGATCATGGCACCGTTTGTCGGCGATACCGTGTCGCGCGCGGACCTAACCCGTATTGTTCATGAAACTTACGGCGTTTTCGGTCACAAGGCGGTGGCGCCGCTGACGCACCTGGATAGTAACCTGTGGGTCATGGAGCTGTTCCACGGCCCCACCTTGGCCTTTAAAGATTACGCGCTGCAGTTCCTGGGCCGCATGTTTGACCATGTGCTGACCAAACGCGGCGAGCGTGTGACCATCGTCGGCGCCACATCGGGCGACACCGGATCGGCGGCAATCGAAGCCTGCCGCGATCGGGCAGCAATTGATATTTTTATCTTGTTCCCGCATGGCCGCGTGTCGGATGTGCAGCGTCGTCAAATGACCACCGTCACCTCGTCTAACGTCCATTGCCTGGCGATCGAAGGTACCTTTGACGATTGCCAAGACACGGTAAAGGCGATGTTTAACCACACGGCCTTCCGCGACGAAGTCACCCTGTCGGCGGTGAACTCCATCAACTGGGCGCGCATTATGGCGCAGGTGGTCTATTATTTCTGGGCTGCCCTGCGCCTGGGTGCACCAGATCGCCCAGTGGGCTTTTCGGTGCCGACCGGCAACTTTGGCAATGTCTTTGCTGGCTATGTGGCGAAAAAGATGGGCCTGCCCATTGAACGCTTCATGATTGGCTCTAACAGCAACGACATTCTGACCCGATTCTTTGAAACCGGCGCCATGACCATGGACGGGGTGCGTCCGACCATCAGCCCCAGCATGGATATTCAGGTGTCGTCTAATTTTGAACGCCTGCTGTTTGACCTGATGGACCGCGACGGGGCCGCCCTTGACCGCCTGATGAAGCAGTTCCGTCAATCGGGGTCTTATGAATTGGCTGCCGCGCCGCTGGCGCAGGCCCGCAGCCTGTTCCAGGGTGTCCGCCTAGATGACGCGCAAACCAGCACCGTTATCGACCAGTGGTACAAGGCCACCGGCCAGCTCTTTGACCCGCATTCAGCGATTGGCGTTGATGCTGCTGTGCGCGGTGGCTTTGATCCGGCGGTGCCGGTGGTGGCGCTAGCGACAGCGCACCCGGCCAAATTCCCGGCGGCGGTCCAGGCTGCCAGCGGTATTCACCCGGCACTGCCTGACCGTCTGTCTGATCTGTTTGATCGTCCCGAACGTTACACGGTGATGCCCAATGATGTGGCGCGCCTTGAACACTATGTCCGTGAAAAGGTATCTGCTTAATGACCGTTGAGGTTACTCGCCTGTCCAATGGCTTGCATGTGCTAACCGACACCATGCGCACGGTTGAAACGGTTTCGTTGGGGGCTTGGGTTGACGTTGGCACCCGCCATGAAACCCAAGATATCAACGGCATTTCGCACCTGCTCGAGCACATGGCTTTTAAGGGCACCGAACGACGTTCGGCGCAGCGCATTGCCGAGGAAATTGAAAATGTCGGTGGGCACCTCAACGCCTATACCTCGCGCGAGCATACCGCCTATTACGCCAAGGTGTTAAAAGATGATGCCGCCTTGGCGGTGGATATCATCGCCGACATTTTACAGAACTCGGCCTTTGACCCCGAAGAACTGGCCCGCGAGCAATCGGTGGTGATTCAGGAAATCAATCAGGCCGAAGATACTCCCGACGACATCATTTTTGACCACTTTCAGGTCACCGCCTATCCTGACCAAGCGCTGGGGCGTCCGGTTTTGGGACAGCCCGAAATCGTGCGTAAAATCGATTCGGCAATGCTGAAAAGCTTTATGCAAAACCGCTATACCACCGACTCTATGGTGGTGACGGCAGCGGGCAACATTGACCATGACGCCTTTGTGCGCTTGGTCGAAGATCAGTTTTCCGGCCTGCGCGCCGGTCCGGGAGAAAAGCCGGAACTGGCCAAATATACCGGCGGCACGTTCCGCCAAAATCGCGACCTGGAACAGGTGCATCTGGTGGTTGGCTTTGATGGCCTGTCCTATGATCACCGCCTGTTCTATGCGGCGGCGGTGCTTTCCACGCTACTGGGCGGCGGCATGTCATCGCGTTTGTTCCAGGAAATCCGTGAAAAACGCGGCTTGGTCTATTCGATCTATTCCTATGCCAGTTCCTTTACCGATGGCGGCTTGTTCACCATCTATGCCGGAACCGGCGAAGAAGAAGTCGGCCAACTGATGCCCGTCATGTGCGACGAAATCCGCAAGATCAGCGATGGTTTTAGTGCCGATGAACTGGCCCGGGCGCGGGCTCAGCTAAAGGCGGGGATTTTGATGGGAATGGAAAGCACCTCAAACCGTTGCGAACAGGCCGCCCGTCATCTGATGACCTATGGTCGCTCGATTGGTCCTGACGAACTGGTGCAATCCATCGAATCGGTTTCCCTAGCCGATGTCCTCGAGGCCGCGCAGCTGATCTTTGCCACCACACCGACGGTGGCTGCCTTGGGGGCACTTGATAACGTGCCGTCCTATGAGGAAATCTGCCGCAGCCTGCAATAAATGGGCGTTGCCCTTTCGGGGACGCCCCTAACAAAAAGCCGCCACATGGGCCACTAGCCCTAAGGGCGGCTTTTCTTTTTCGCCGCCAAATGGGCTAACGGATGAGACCGGTTGACCAAGCCAGTAAGGCGGTCTTCCAGTACATGCGTATAGATCTCCGTGGTGGAAATATCAGCATGGCCGAGCATCTGCTGCACGCTGCGCAAATCGGCATCGTGGGCCAGCAGGTGGGTAGCAAAGGAATGGCGCAGCACATGCGGGCTGAGGCGATCTGGATCTATGCCACAGCGCAGGCCGATTTCCTGTAACATTTTATAAAATCCATCGCGGGTCAAATACCCGGCCCGCGCCGTCGGTGAGGGAAAGAGAAACTTCTCGGCCAGGGCGCGGGCTTTACCACGGGGCAGGGTGGCCGGGCGATGAGGCAGCCAATCATCGACCGCATCCCGGGCGGCCTGGGTCAGCGGTACCAACCGCTCCTTTGACCCTTTGCCCATCACCACCAGCACCATTTGCCCACGCTGGACCGTCGCCAAGGGCAGAGCGACCAATTCCGAAACGCGCAAGCCGGTAGCATAAAGAATTTCCACCAACGCCCGCCGCCGCGCCGCCGCCGTTGCCGCTTGGTCAGCATCGGCTTCGGGATTGGGCGGCTCGCGGGCGGCGTCAAGCAAGCGCCGCATGTCCGCCTCGCTCAGAAACTTGGGCAAAGGTCGTCCCAGGCGCGGGGCGTCAAGGGTGGTGGTAGGGTCAGTGCTGCGGATTTTCTCCGCCAACAAGAACTGATGGTACTGCCGCAGGGCCGACAGGCGCCGGGCGGCGGTGCGCGGTGCCATGGCGCGGGCGGCCATGTCATGCAGCCATGCCCGTAAATCATCCTCGGCAGCGTGATCGGCCGCCACCCCACGCGCAGAAAGAAAAGCCGCCAGATCCAAAAGATCACGGCGATAGGCATCAAGAGTACGCGGGCTAGCCCCACGCTCGACCGCCATCATTTCCAAAAAAGCCTCGATACGGAACCGGGCATCGCTAGGAACGACGCCTTCGGCTCCCTCGTTCACCCGCTTACCCGCCAACGCGGTCAGCGGGAATCGGCTTTTCAATCACCTGCGACGGCGACGGCATGTCCCAGGTAGCGAGGAACAACACTCCACCCCCAACGGCGATCAACAACAGAACCAAGACTAGGCGGGTAAGAAAGCTCATGACACCCTACGTGACTGCAAATGGCTGTGCATCGCCGGAGACGGCGACGGCTCACCTGCGTTTGAAACAAGATAGCCCCCAAAGGTTGCCCCAGGGCAAGAGGGATATCTAATAGAAAGACGCCCCCAAACGTCAAGGCTAAGCGGGGACAAAGATCACTCCTCTATGCCTATCATAGGCGAGGAGGCGTTTACAGCCCCTGATAGACGGGGTAAAAGCGCAGAGTATCGACGTTCTCTGCACTACGGAGACCCCAAGGTGGCGCCCCAGGACCAACAAACCCC
>CEGD01000537.1_pt1 | contig 20546 bp, 19 predicted proteins | sample 306751 | NCBI WGS metagenome assembly CEGD01 (sample SAMEA2755657, study PRJEB7226) | microbial mat metagenome | biome: microbial mat; feature: hypersaline; material: grass silage | place: USA | collected 2014-02-19 | depth 0 m
CTTCATCATGTCCTCAGCAGTGGCAACGCCGGGGACAATCGCCATCAAGGCTACCGCCATAGAGATCATCAAACCGCAGACAAAGGCACGTTTTCCCTGCATTCTCATCGCCTTCAATCCGCTAAAAATCCCATTGTGCATTCGGCTATCCTTTCCAACCCTGCGGATATACCTTTTCCAAAGCAAGTTAAAAGCTCAAAGCGATTATAGTATCTCTATAGCGGTGTACTGGTGCGGGTCACCCTGCGCCCCTTATGGTTGCTAACGCATATTTTTTGCTTTTTAGGACTAATACTCTGGTGACAGGTTTATGCCTTTTGTAATAGAGTTCGTCCTGACGGAAAAGTCCAAACAGGCAGATGCCATAAAGTTTTACTGTCTCGATGCCCCTTCATCCCCTGATCGGTACAATCGAGCCGTGATATCCATACGGGAGGCGCCCCCGACTGCCCCCCTTGCTTCCCGTTGGACGAACGCCGGACGATTTATCGTCCGGCGTTCACTTTTTCTGCCCCAAGCCTATTTTCTGCTACAGTCGCGCCAGCAAACCCGCCCCCTTTCCCGATCCGAGGCCATTTGGTGTCCGCCGCTCCCCTTTCCTTTACCATTCATGTTGATGCCAACCCTTACGGTGGCTCCCCTCTGTTTGCGCCTTTTAGCTTGACCTTTCCCGCCGCCAGCTGGACCTGTTTTCTCGGCAGCAGCGGCGTTGGTAAATCGACCCTGCTGCGGCTGCTTGCTGGGCTGCACCAGGGACAAACACCAGACTCTGGCTGCACCATAGACGTCGCCGACGGTAAAGGTCTTGATGGGCGGTTGTCTTATATGGCGCAGCAAGATCTGCTCATGCCCTGGCTTTCGGCATTAGGGAATGTGACCATCGGTGACCGTCTACGAGGGCATAAACCCGATATGTCCCGCGCAGAATCGTTGCTTGTCGCCGCAGGCTTAGCCGACCATCTGCACCATCGCCCGGCGCGTCTTTCCGGCGGTCAACGCCAGCGGATTGCTTTGGTCCGAACCTTGTACGAAGATCGCCCAGTGGTGCTGATGGACGAGCCATTTTCGGCCCTTGACCCCCTGAACCGCCTCCGTTTACAAGACCTTGCCGCCGAACTCTTGTGCGGGCGCACGGTTATTTTGGTCACCCATGACCCCCTCGAAGCCCTTCGCCTGGGCGATCGCGTCATTGCCCTGCAAGGGCAGCCTGCGAGCCCCGCCGCCGCATTAGTCCCACCAGGGCAGAGGCCGCGCGATGTAACAAACCCGGCCTTGACCAGCCTGCAAGGCCAACTTCTTGCCCGTCTGAGGGGAGTGTAAATGAAACGTCTGGCTCATATCGCTGGGGCGTTGCTGCTCACCTTTGCCCTGTGGACGTTGCTTTATTTTGCCGTTGGCCAACAAAGCTATTTGCTACCCGCCCCGTGGGATACCCTCAACACCCTGGCCCGCAAAGCCCCCTTTCTGGCCTGGAATGGGCTGGTTACCGGGGCTGAAATCGTGCTTGGCCTGATCTGTGGCGTAACGATTGGCTGCTTTTCCGCCCTCATCCTGGCCAGCTTTGCCCCCTTACAGCGCTGGCTGGTGCCGGTTTTGGTGGTTTCGCAAGCAATCCCCGTGTTTGCCATTGCGCCGCTGTTGGTGCTGTGGCTGGGGTATGGCATGGCATCCAAGGTCGCTATGGCAACACTAATTATCTATTTCCCCATCACCACCACCTTTCTTGACGGGTTACGCCACACCGACCCTGGGTGGTTGGATTTGGCGCGGGTCATGGGCGGGTCGCGCTGGCGGGTGATGTGGCACCTGCGGGTGCCCGCCGCCCTGCCACATTTGGCATCGGGCCTGCGCGTCGCAGCCGCAGTCGCCCCCATTGGCGCGGTGATCGGCGAATGGGTCGGCAGTGCGTCGGGTCTGGGGTACGTGATGATCCAAGCCAATGCGCGCGTACAGATTGATGTGATGTTTGCTGCCTTGCTGGTATTAGCCCTGCTCTCCATTATGCTATACCTTGGCGTTGACGCATTGCTCCGCTGGTTGCTGCCTTGGGTTCCCCAGGACGGACGCAGCAGCTAGCCCATTAACTCCGTTAAAGTTTTATCGCCCTTTTAAGGAACCGACCCGATGTCTTTTTTGCGTTCCCTGTTGCATGCAGCCTCGCCCTTGCGCGCCCTGGCGGCTGTTGCCCTGGCGCTGGCCACCTTGACACCGCTTTGTGCAGCCCAGGCTCAAGATCCGCAAAAAGTCACCATCCTCCTGGATTGGTTCGTTAACCCCGACCATGCCGCACTGGTGATTGCCCAGCAAAAAGGCTACTTCGCCGAACAAGGCCTAAACGTCGAGCTGATTGCCCCAGCGGACCCCAATGATCCGCCAAAGCTGGTGGCGGCAGGCAAGGCCGATTTGGCGGTTTCTTATCAGCCGCAATTGCACCTGCAAGCCAGCGAAGGCCTGCCGGTAACGCGGGTGGGAACCCTAGTGGCCACGCCGCTGAATTCGCTGGTGGTGCTCAAAGATGGCCCGATTGCCTCGATTGCTGATCTCAAGGGGCGTAAAGTTGGCTTTTCCGTCGGCGGTTTCGAAGACGCCTTACTCGGCACCATGCTGGAAAGCGCAGGCCTAAGCCTAAAAGATGTCGAACTGGTCAATGTCAACTTTTCGCTCTCGCCCGCCCTTTATGCCGGTCAGGTCGATGCGGTAATCGGTGCCTTCCGTAATTTTGAACTCAACCAGATGGATATCACCGGCAAGCCGGGCATGGCCTTTTACCCCGAAGAACTGGGCGTGCCCGCCTATGACGAGCTGATCTTGATCGCCAACCGCGACCACCTGGACAACCCGGCCCTGGCTGCCGTCTTGCGGGCCGTCGAAAAAGCGACCGCCTTTACTATCAATCATCCAGACGATGCTTGGCAGGCCTTTATCGCCGCCTACCCAGACCTAAATGATGAACTCAACCGCCGCGCTTGGGATGCAACCCTGCCCCGTTTGGCATTGCGCCCGGCTGCGCTGGATAAGGGGCGCTATGAGCGTTTCGCCAGTTACCTCAAGGACCGGGGTATGATCCCTAAACTGGTTCCGGTTGATAGCTACGCTGTCGCACTGCCATAAGCTGCAATAATCCTGAATAATACAGCGCACCCCTCCCTGGGATGCGCTGTATTTTTAAGCAATTCGCCCTATACAAGACGTGATAGGCGTTTTTTTGGTGGCCCTAGAAAGAAAGCGCTTCTATTTTCGCTTTTCTAGTAAGACATCCATAAGATCACTTGTGCTCATATGGGGGCCAGATACCCCCCGTAGTTCCCCTGGACGATAGAGGAGTTAATCCCGTGTTCCACGCCATCAGCCTATCGGCGGCCCTGGCAGCCCTGTGGATGCTGCTCTCCGGCCATACCGAAAGCCATCTTTTAGGCTTGGGGGGACTATCGGTGGTCCTCACCGTGTGGATCGTCAAAGCCCTGGGTATCCTCGACCGTGAAGCCATTCCGGTACACCTTCTGCTGCGCACGATTGCCTATTGGCCGTGGCTGCTGTGGGAAATCGTCAAGGCCAATTGGGATGTGGCGAAAATTATCCTAAATCCCAGCCTGCCGATCAGCCCGACCTTAATGCGGGTTACCGCCAGCCAAAAAACTGACCTTGGCAAAGCCATTTACGCCAATTCGATCACCCTGACCCCTGGGACCTTGTCGGTCAATTTAGAAGGTGACCAAATCACCATTCACGCCATCACCCGCGAAGGGGCCGACGGCGTCGCCGAAGGAACCATGGACCGCAAAGTAATCTGGCTGGAGAATGCTCCATGATGTACATCGTTGGCGCTGTTGCGATTTTAATCACCATGATGCTAGCCATCACTCGGGCTTTGTTAGGCCCCAGCGTGTGGGATCGGATTTTAGCGGTTAACTCCTTTGGCACCGCCACGGTTCTCATGATTGCCTTTCTTGGCTATCTCACTGGCCGTCCCGAATGGGAAGATATCGCCTTACTCTATGCGCTGATTAACTTTATCGGCACCATTGCTGTCATGAAGTTTGTCAAATTCACCGACCTCGGCGGGCCACGTTCTGGCGACCGCCTAGGTGATTTGTGAGTAGAACCGTGATCGAACTCGCACTCGATATTCTCAGCTGGTTTTTGATCCTGACCGGCAGTGCCTTTTGCCTGATTGGTGGCCTGGGCTTGCTACGGATGCCAGATTTCTTCACCCGCCTGCATGCCGCCAGCCTGCCCGATACCATGGGCGTTATGGGCCTGATGGGGGGACTGATTTTGCAGGCGGTCAATGGCGCCCATTGGATGTCAGCAATCAAATTAACGCTGATTGTCATTTTTGTGCTCTTTACCAGCCCTGTCGCCACCCACGCCCTGGCGCGTGCCGCGCTCAGCCGAGGGCAAAAGCCAACGCCAGTGGTTGATCTGACCACCACCACCACCACCACGGCGCCTACGAGCAGCGAAGGGCAGCGCCCATGATCGAACTTATTGATATCGTCCTCTTTGCCCTGCTGGCGATCACCGCTATCGCCATGCTGCGCCTGCATAATCTGTTTGCCATTGTCATGCTGTCGGGCATTTACAGCCTGATTTCTGCCGCCATGTTCACCAATATGGACGCCGTTGACGTCGCCTTTACCGAGGCTGCGGTTGGAGCGGGGATTTCCACGGTTTTGATGCTGGGCACCCTGGCCCTGACCACCAGTTCGGAAAAGGTCATCAAGACCAGGTCTTACCTACCGCTGGTGTTGGTCTTTCTCACCGGGGCAGCGCTGATTTACGGCACCGTTGATATGCCCGACTTTGGGGATGTCAACTCGCCGGTTAACTCACGGGTAACAGATCGCTATATCAGCGAAAGCGGCGAAGCGATGGGGATTCCCAACATCGTAACCTCGGTTCTGGCCAGCTATCGCGGTTACGACACCATGGGGGAAACAACGGTAATCTTCACCGCCGCCATTGCCGTCCTGCTCTTGCTCGGGCGGACCAAAGACGGGGTGAACAAGGGCAGCCGCGACGGCGGCATTCCCGCCGATGGGGCGCCGCGCCCCCTTCCCTCGACCACCAATCGCAAAGCCTCATCCGCCACGCGGGAGGACGAAGAATGAAAGAACGGCCCATTCTGCGCACCCTCAGCAAACTGCTGATCGCGCCGATTTTGCTCTATGCGTTTTATGTGCAGTTTCACGGCGATTTTGGGCCCGGCGGCGGGTTTCAAGCGGGCGTCATCTTTGCTGCTGCCATTGTGCTTTATTCGCTGATTTTTGACATGGACCGGGCGCGGAGGGTCTTTCGTCCCAGCATCACCCGGCCTCTGATCGCCTTTGGTGTGCTGCTCTATGCCGGAACCGGCGTCGCAGCGCTGTTTTTTGGTGGTAACTTTTTGGACTACAACGCCTTTAATCCGCACCATCCGGCCCATGGCCAGGAACTCGGGATCTTCCTGGTGGAATTGGGTGTAGGCATCACTGTCGCAAACGTGATGATTACTCTGTTCTTTACCTTTGCGGGGCGTCGCCAATGAGCTGGCTAGATGCAGTTAAGGAAAGCGCCGTGGGACATTATAACTATTGGCTGGCCATCGTCTTGATGATGATTGGTTTCTATATTGTTATTATTCGCGGCAACCTGATCAAAAAGATCGTCGGTCTGAATATCTTTCAGACAGCGGTGATCATGTTTTATGTATCCATGGGCAAGGTCGATAACGGCACGGCCCCCATTTTGTTTGATACAACAACGCCAGCCAACCCAGACAGCTACACCAATCCGCTGCCCAGCGTTTTGATGCTGACGGCCATTGTGGTTGGCATCGCCACCACCGCGCTGGGGTTAGCCCTGGTGGTGCGGATCAAAGAAGCCTATGGCACCATCGAAGAAGAAGAAATCCTTGCCGCCGACGCCGAGGCCGAAGCCGAGGAAGACGCCTATTACGCCGCACAATCGCTGTTAGCAGAGCAAAATGCCGTAGCACACAGCGATGATCATCATGGTTCCAAGGGGGGGCATGCTTGATGCCGTTTGATCTGCAAGCTCACCTGGCACCGTTACAGGTGGTCATTCCCCTAATGGCTGCCCCGTTTGCTATTATTTTGCGGAAGCCCGCTATGGCGTGGCTGTGGGCAACCATCATTTCTGCTGTTGTCATGCTGATCGCTTTAGGCTTGCTTACTCAGGTGATGGGGGGGCAAACCATTTCCTATGCTGTCGGTGGTTGGGAGCCGCCGTGGGGGATTGAGCTGCGCGTTGATATGCTCTCGGCCCTGATGCTGGTTTTGGTGTCGGGCATTGGCCTGATGACAGTAATTTATGGCCGCGCCAGCGTGCAGGCCGAAATTCATCAGGGGCATATTTACCTTTACTACATCTGCTATTTGCTGTGCCTAACCGGCCTGTTGGGCATGGTAATCACCGGCGATGCCTTTAATCTGTTTGTGTTCCTGGAAATTTCGTCTCTGTCGTCCTATGCAATGATTTCGCTAGGCAAATCTCGTAAAGCCCTGACGGCAGCCTATAACTATCTGATCCTAGGGACCATCGGCGCCACCTTTTACATCATCGGCATCGGTCTGATTTATATGGTGACTGGCACGCTGAACATGGCCGATATCGCCGTTCAACTCACCCATGCGCCAATCAATCGCACCGAAATCGTTGCCGTGGCCTTTTTGATCGTCGGCTTATCGCTAAAGCTGGCCTTGTTTCCGCTGCATAAATGGCTGCCGGGAGCCTATGCCCATGCGCCCAGCGTGGTGACAACCTTTCTGGCATCGACCGCAACCAAGGTTTCACTCTATGTGGTGATCCGGATTTTTTATACCGTCCTGGGGACTGCACCGTTACTGGCAGACCGGACTTGGGCGGAAAGCCTGATCCCCTTTGCCTTGGTCGGGATGTTTTCAGCCTCGGCGGCAGCGATTTTTCAGACCAACGTTAAAAAGATGCTGGCCTATTCTTCGGTGGCGCAGATTGGCTATATGGCCTTGGGTGTTGGCATGGCCAACACGCTGGGGCTGACCGCTGGCATTGTTCATATGCTCAACCACGCGGTGATCAAGGGGACGCTATTCATGGCCGTTGGCTGTGTGGTCCTGCGCGTGGGGTCTGCACGCTTGGCGGCATGGCAAGGATTGGGCCGACAAATGCCGCTGACGATGTTTGCCTTTGTGATTGGCGGTATTAGCCTGATGGGCGTGCCATTGACGGCGGGCTTTGTGTCAAAGTGGTATTTGATGCTCGCAGCCTTTGATAAAGGCTGGTGGCCGTTGGCGGTTTTGATCGTTTTATCGTCATTGTTGGCAGTGGTCTATGTCTGGCGGGTCGTCGAAGCGGTTTACCTGCGCCCACCCTTGCCGCGCGTCGAGCCAGTACGCGAAGCCCCGCTATCCATGCTCATCCCGCTGTATGTGATGGTTGCCGCCAACATCTGGTTTGGCCTCGATACATCTTATACCGTTGACTTGGCCCAAAGCGCTGCGAGTGCATTAATCCAAGCGTTACCACCTGCAACATCTACCGTGATGGGGGCGCCACAATGAGCGACATGGTGATGAACCCCCTGCTGTTAATCCTGATCACGCCGTTGATTGGCGGCCTGTTCATCGTTCTAACCAGGCGGATCGCCAACCTGCGCGAAACCGTCACCCTGACCACAGCGGCTTTGCTATTGGCACAAGTTATTGCCGTTTATCAAGACGTTGCCGCCGGGGCCCGGCCTAGCCTGGACCTGCTGCATATCTTTGGTGGCCTGAGCTTATCGTTTACCATCGAGCCGCTAGGCATGCTGTTTATGCTGGTGGCATCGGGTCTGTGGATCATCAATTCGATCTATTCGATTGGCTATATGCGCGGTAACAACGAACAAAACCAAACGCGGTTTTACCTTTGTTTTGCCCTGGCAATCAGCGCCACCATGGGTCTTGCCATGTCTGGCAACCTGCTAACGTTATTTGCCTTTTACGAAGTCCTAACGCTATCGACCTATCCGCTGGTAACTCATTCTGGAACAGCCGAAGCCCGCAAGGGGGGCCGTGTCTATTTGGGTATCTTGATGTCAACCTCCATCGGGCTGTTACTGCTGGCAGTAACTTGGACCTGGGCGACGGCGGGGACTCTCGACTTTACCCCCGGCGGTATTTTAACCGGCCATATCGAAGGCGTTCAGGTCGGTCTGTTGCTGATGCTGTTTATGTTTGGCACTGGTAAAGCCGCCCTGATGCCGATGCACCGCTGGTTGCCTGCGGCGATGGTCGCCCCGACGCCGGTTTCGGCACTGCTGCACGCTGTCGCAGTGGTCAAGGCCGGGGTGTTTACCGTAATCAAGGTGATCGTTTATATCTTTGGCCCGGAGCTGCTGCAAAACAGTCCGTCAAGCGATTGGCTGGTCTGGGTTGCGGGTGGCACCATCATCATTGCCTCGGCGATTGCCCTCAAACAAGACCACCTCAAGCGCCGCCTTGCGTACTCGACCATCAGCCAACTGTCCTATGTGACCCTGGCGGCAGCGATCCTCGCCCCTTTATCGCTGGTTGGTGCTGCAATGCATATTGCCGCCCACGCCCTGGGCAAGATTACCCTGTTCTTTGCCGCCGGTTCCATCCATACCGCCGCCCACAAAGACTATGTAAGCCAGCTTGATGGCATTGGCCGTCGTATGCCCTGGACCATGGGGGCCTTTACTATTGGCGCCCTGTCGATGATTGGCGTGCCCCCGACGGCAGGCTTTTTATCAAAGTGGTTCATCCTAGAAGGGGCGTGGGATCGCGAACTGTGGGGCGTGGTGGTGGTTCTGGGGCTTTCAACCATCCTCAACGCCGGATATTTCCTGCCGATTGTCTATCGCGCTTTTTTCAAGCCCCTGCCCGCGCTGGGAACCCCAGAACCCCATGATCATGAAGGACACGGCCACGCCCTGGCCGATCATGGCGAAGCGCCGTTCCCGGTTGTGCTCGCCCTGTGCCTGACGGCTGGGGGAACGGTGCTGCTGTTCTTCTTCCCCGATGTGCCGTTGGCACTGGCCAAGTCCATGCTGGGAGTGTCGTAATGACCGACCGTCCACCCCTGCCCTCTTACGGTGCCGAGCCTATTCCGGCGCCGCCGATGGCCGACCCCAACGCCCCAAAGCATTGGCTGGTTCGCCCGGCGACCATTCGCGGGCTATGGATCGGGTCAACCCTGGTTCTGGCGCTGTTTGTGGCCGCTGATTTTTTCATCCACGGCCATGCCTATTTCGGCCTGGATGGCGGCTTTGGCTTTTACGCTTGGTTTGGCTTTGTGACCTGTGTTGCCATGGTTGTTGGCGCCAAGATCCTGGGCATTTTCCTAAAACGGGAGGACACCTATTATGATTGAGGGCCTGCCCTCCCTGCCCTTCCCGCCCGGTCTGGTCATGGTCCTGGGCGGGTTGCTCTTGCCGCTGATCCCCAACACCATCCGCACCGGCTGGCTTTTGGGGATTCCGCTGCTGTCGTTGCTGGCCGTTTGGATGGTGCCCGATGGCGTGGTCCTGCAAGCGCAGTTCCTGGGCTATACCCTTGAACCGCTACAGGGCGACGCTTTATCACGGGTGTTTGGCTCGATCTTCTCGATCATGGGCTTTGCTGGGGCGCTGTTTGCCCTAAAGCAATCGCGCACCACCGAACTGGCCGCCGCCTTAACCTATGCCGGGGGCGCGGTTGGCGTTGCCTTTGCCGGTGATCTGCTAACGCTGTTTATTTTCTGGGAAGTCATGGCCTTGGCCTCGGCCACTGTGCTGTGGTCGAACCGAACCGAAGCCTCCTATAAGGCGGGAATCCGCTATTTGATGGTTCACCTGCTGGGTGGTTTGGTGCTGATGGCAGGGATTGCTGCCCATGTTCTGACCACCGGATCAGTCGATGTCCAGGGCTTTACCATTGATAACGTTGCCACTTGGTTGATGGTGATTGGCGTTTTAGTCAATGCCGGGGCTCCCCCGCTATCGGCATGGCTGCCCGATGCCTACCCCGAAGCCTCTTGGTCGGGATCGGTGTTCTTATCGGCCTTCACCACCAAAACAGCGGTCTATGTTCTGCTGCGCTGCTTTCCAGGCAATGAAATCCTGATCTGGGTTGGCCTGTATATGGTCTTTTACGGCATCGTCTATGCGCTGTTGGAAAACGACATGCGGCGCATTTTGGCCTATTCGATCATCAACCAAGTCGGCTTCATGGTCATTGGTGCGGGGATCGGTACACCGCTGGCGATTAACGGCGCTGCCGCCCATGCCTTTGCCCATATCATCTATAAGGGCCTGTTGTTGATGAGCGCCGGGGCGGTTCTGTATCAAACCGGCAAACGCAAATGCACCGACTTGGGTGGCTTGTTCCAATCCATGCCGGTGACAGCGATTTGCGGCATCATCGGCGCTTTGGCGATTTCCGCTTTTCCGTGGACCTCGGGCTTTACCACCAAGTCGATGATTACCGCGGCATCAGCCCATGAACATCTACCGTGGGTTTGGTATTCGCTCGAAGCGGCCTCAGCCGGGGTGTTCTTGCATGCGGGGATCAAATTCCCCTGGTTCGTCTTTTTCCAAAAAGACAGCGGTATGCGTCCCAAAGACCCGCCGCGTTCGATGCAAGCGGCGATGATTTTGTTCGCCGCCCTGTGCATTGGCCTCGGGCTTTTCCCCCAGCCGCTGTACGCGATCTTGCCCTTCCCGGTTGATTACGTGCCCTATGACGTGCCCCATGTGGTCAAACAACTGCAATTGCTGTTGTTTGCCGGTCTGGCCTTCTTTGTCCTGCTGCCACTGATGAAGCGCACGCTGACCGTCACCTTGGATTTTGACTGGTTCTATCGCAAGTTCTGGGATGCCCTGGACCGCGAATTCACCGTCAGGGGAGCTCAGGCGCGAAACAGCCTGTTTGGCGCCTTTGGCTCGGTCATTCGGCGCTTTGTTGCCTCGATCGAGGCATCGCACGGACCAGAAGGTGCCCTGGCACGCACCTGGGCCATTTCCAGCGCCGTTCTATGGGTGGTGGGATTGCTCGGCCTCTATCTGATTATCTACTACCTCTAAGCAAGATTGACAGGGGGCGGTCTGTCTCCAAAACTGCGGCGGTGTTATTCGTGCGCCTTTTCGCCGCCGCAGATCCCCCTTCCGCCACCCTATCGAGCTCATTTCCTATGGCCAGCATAGCCTCGCCGCCTAGGCGCCCCCTATCCCGCGCGGTTATCCTGCGCTTGGCCTTGCTAACGATCGTTTTACTGGCCTCGCCGGGCTTACTGTTTCTGACCGCCCGCTGGACCGAAGACAACGCCCGCGCCGAAATCACCACCCGTGCACGCAATATCCTCAGCCTTTATTCCGCCAACCTTGAGGGCCATCTCAACAAGTTTGCGGCCCTCCCCCGTCTACTGGCTGAAAGCGGCCAGGTGCGCGAAGCCCTGCGTCAACCCGACGACAAGCAATTCATTCTTTTTGCCAACAGCTATCTGGAACGTTTCGCCGATGTCACCGGTGCCCTAGAGGCCTATGTGATGACCAGCGATGGCATGACCATTGCAGCGTCGAATTGGGCGCAAAAAGATAGCTTCGTCGGCCATGATTTTTCATTCCGCCCCTATTTCCGTGCGGCAATGAATGGCTTGCAGGGCCGCTATTTTGCCCTGGGCACCACCTCCCTACAGCGCGGTTACTACTATTCCTATCCGGTGATCGGCCCCTGGGGGATCGAAGGCGTCGTGGTGGTCAAAAGCGGCTTAGAAGTCATTGAGCAAGCTTGGTCTGACAGCGAAGAGAAAATCCTGATCACCGACCCAGACGGAGTTATTTTTGTTTCAGCACTCAGCGCTTGGATGTTCCACACCCTCGCCCCCCTGAGTGACGATAGCCGCCAGCAAATTACCGACAGCCGCCGCTATCCTGGGATGCCCCTCGAAGCTCTGCCTATTTTAAAAAGCCAACAGCTCGGGCCACAAGAAACCCTCCTCACCATCGCCGAGCCCTCAAGCCGCCCGTCGCAACGCAAGGCTGAAAGCTATGTCATGCTTTCAGCCCCCATGCCACGCGCCGGATGGACAGTGCATATTTTAGCCGATACCGCCCCAGTTGCGGCGCAAGTAAGCAAAAACATGATGCTGCTGGGCCTGGGCGTCGCTTTGCTGGCAGTGATCCTTTATGCGTTGCTCCAGCGCCTGGATTGGTACCGCACCAAAATCACCTTGGAACAACAGACCTCACGCGCCTTAGCCACCAAAGAAGAAGCCCTGCGCCGGGCCCATGATCAGCTAGAAGCCAGAGTCGCCGAACGAACAGAAGAGTTATCCAAAACCAATCAACGCTTGCGCACCGAAATGCTAGAGCGCAGCCGCGCCGAAGAACAATTGGCTAAATCGCAAGATGATTTGATCCAAGCAGGTAAACTTGCCGCCATTGGTCAACTTGCCGCAGGCATTACCCACGAAGTCAACCAGCCGCTTGCCGCACTGCGCGCCTATGCTGATAATGCGCGCGTGTTTTTACAACGCCAACGCTATGACGATGTTGACGGTAATTTGGGCCGCATCATCGATATGTGCCAACGCATCGCTGAAATATCGGGTCACCTCAAGCGCTTTGCACGGCAAACACGCGGCGAAATTGCCACTGTTCCCCTGGGCAAAGTTCTAGCCATGAGCCTGGAACTGGTCGGTGCTGGCGGACGATTGCGCAGCGTGCGCATCGAAAACCAAACCATCGACCCGACCATGACTGTGCGCGCTGAATGGGTCCGATTGGAACAAGTTTTCGTTAATGTGATCCGCAACGCTGTCGAGGCCATGCAAGACTGCCCACAACAACGTTTAATCATCACTGCCGAACGCGTCATGCTAGGAGACGATGCAGCAGTGGCCGTCCATCTGCGCGATAGCGGTCCGGGCCTGCCCGAGGGCAGTATCGACCGACTGTTCCAACCATTTTTTTCCACCAAAGGCCCCGATCAAGGCTTAGGGCTGGGCCTGTCAATTTCGCATGGTATCCTTGATAGCTTTGGCGGTGCTCTTACGGCAGAAAATCACCCTGATGGCGGGGCGATTTTTACCTTGTGGATCAAATTAGGGCCACCGCTCAGTCAATAATCGCTATCCGCTCAGTCAATAACCGCTATCCGCTCAGTCAATACCGATGGGAAGCCGCTATCCTTGGCAGAAAACCCCATTTGCAATTAGCCTAAAGCCTAAGCCACAATAGAATCTGGCTTTGCCGATCAATGCCTGCCGCATCCGCCCTCACTCCCAATTCCCGCCCAATTCCCGCAAAGCGAAATGGCAGCAGCTCCATGACCTCCGTCCAGCAGATTTACTTCATCGATGACGAAGCCGATGTACGCATGGCCAGCCAGCAAACGCTGGAATTGGCTGACTATACTGTGCGCTGCTTTGACCATGCGACGGCAGCACTCGACGCGTTGGCCGCACAAGGTGATGATTTCCCCGGAGTTATTATCACCGATGTCCGTATGCCCGACATTGATGGTCTGCGGCTGCTCACCCGCTTACAAGGGATGGATCGAGAACTGCCGGTGTTGCTGATCACCGGCCATGGCGATATCGCCATGGCTGTCGAAGCAATGCGGGCCGGAGCTTATGATTTTATCGAAAAGCCTTTTGCCACCGAACATTTGCTTGATGCTGTTGGTCGTGCCATGGAAAAGCGGCGCTTGGTGCTGGAAAACCGCCACCTGCGCCGGGTCCTTGACGATGGCGAACGCCGTGGCCCGCCGCTGATTGGCAACACCCAGGGCATCAAAGATCTGCGGCGAATGATTGCCTCAATCGGCCCCAGCGATGCCGACGTCTTAATCATGGGCGAAACCGGCACCGGCAAAGAAGTTGTCGCCCGTGCCCTGCATGATCACAGTCGCAGACGAGACGGAAACTTTGTCGCCGTAAACTGCGGCGCTCTGCCTGAAAGCGTCATTGAAAGCGAGCTATTTGGCCATGAATCCGGGGCCTTTACCGGTGCCAGCCAACGGCGCATTGGCAAAATCGAGCATGCCTCAGGCGGAACCTTATTCCTCGACGAAATCGAAAGCATGCCCCTGGCCCTACAGGTCAAACTGTTGCGGGTGCTCCAGGAACGATCCGTAGAGCGCCTGGGGTCAAACACCTCTATCCCGCTGAATTTACGCGTTCTGGCAGCCTCTAAGGTTGATCTTCGCAAGGCCAGTGATCTGGGAACTTTTCGCGAAGACCTCTATTACCGACTGAATGTAATGGTGCTGGAAATCCCATCGCTGCGCGAGCGGATCGAAGATGTCCCCGCCCTGTTTCAACACTTTGTCCTTGATGCTGCCGGGCGCCTGGAACGCGAGCCTCCCACCCTTAGCCCATCGCAGCTTGGCCGCCTTGCTGCCCACCGCTGGCCCGGTAACGTGCGCGAACTGCGCAACGCCGCTGAACGTTTTGTACTGCTTGACGGCATTGATGCCGCCTTGCCTGCCCATAACAAAACCGACCCTGCCAACAGCAGTATCTCTGCCCAGGGCAGCCTGTCTGATCAAGTGAATGCTTTTGAAAAGACGTTAATTTCCCAAGCCCTCCGCCTCTCAGAAGGCTGTGTTCGCCAAGCGAGTGAAACCCTACGTATTCCTCGTAAAACCCTGCATGACAAACTACGCAAACATAATCTAGAACGAACAGATTTCACCCCGGCCTCCTAGGGAATTAACCCAGACGCGGCGGAAATCCGCCGGTAAATCTTCGCACTATGGCGGATTTCCGCCATATTTAGGCCGCGAAAGAATGTACTTTTTCTATTAGTTACCCTGGAAACCACCGCCCCGACTGCCAATTTACTCTATCAGCACCATTTGCGGATCAGTTGGCACGATCCGTGCGAGGTAAGCGTTTACAGCATGGCTCACCTTCGTCATTCACAAGACTGATCCACGCTTAAAACGGCCCCCATCAAGGGGACCCAGAAACTTGCTATAAATAAGACATATCCCGAGGGAGGGAAATTTGATGCGTTCTTTGTTCACTGGCCTGCTGGCCGCCACCGCCCTGACCACCACCCTAGCCCTGGGTGCCACCGCCGCCCAAGCAGCACCGATGGTAATTAAGTTCTCGCACGTGGTTGCCGAGAACACTCCCAAGGGCCTTGGCGCGCAACATTTCGCCGCCTGCGTCAACAAAAAGCTCGAAGGCAAAGTCGTCGTCGAAGTTTATCCCAACAGCCAGCTGTTTGGGGATAACAAGGTGATGGAAGCGATGCTGCTGGGCGATGTGCATTTTGCCGCCCCGTCGCTGTCTAAATTCCAGTCTTATAACAAGTCGATGATGGTCTTTGACCTGCCGTTCTTGTTCGACGACCTGGCCGCTGTTGACCGTTTCCAGCAATCGGCTACGGGCAAGGGTCTGCTGACCTCGATGGAAGACAAGGGCATCACCGGCCTGGGTTATTGGCACAATGGCATGAAGCAAATGTCGGCCAACAAGCCGCTGTTTACCCCAGCCGACGCCGACGGCCTGAAGTTCCGCATTCAGACCTCTGACGTTTTGGCAGCGCAGTTCGAAGCCGTTGGCGGCGTGCCGATCAAAAAGCCGTTCTCCGAAGTCTTTACCCTGCTGCAGACCAAAGCCATCGACGGCACCGAAAACCCCTGGTCCAACACCTATAGCCAAAAGTTCTTTGAAGTCCAAAGCGACATCGTTGAAACCGATCACGGCGTACTCGATTACCTGGTGGTGACCTCCAGCGAATGGTGGAACAGCCTGCCCGACGATATCCGCAGCGGCCTGTCTGGCTGCATGGACGAAGCCACTGCCGTTGCCAACGAAGAAGCCAACAAGATCGCCATGGAAGATCGTCAAAAGATCATCGATAGCGGCGTCACCAAGGTTCACCCGCTGACCGCCGAGCAAAAGGCTGCTTGGCGCGCTGCGATGAAGCCGGTGTGGGCCAAATTCGAAGACGAAATCGGTAAAGACCTGATCGCGGCTGCCGCTGCGGTAAACGCAAAGTAAGGTTTGATCCTGGTTTTTAAAGGCTGACTGGGGCGGGATAACACCCGCCCCTTTCTTCCTTTGCCGCTATGTCGGCACCATAGATCAGACCATGGCGGAAATCCGCCACGCCATTTCCCAGTTGACCGAATGCGGCCCCCCTTTGCGCAACAGCACTCTGTTTGCACCTCGGCGCGCCGCTGAAGATCAGGGTGACGATCGTGAAAACCATCAGCCGTTGGACTCAGGTCTTTGAGGAGGGATTTATTTCGCTCCTTCTTGTCGCCACTACCCTCCTTGTCTTTGCCGAGGTGGTGATGCGCTTTGTATTTAACTCCGGCATCAGCTGGGCGCAGGAAGCAACACTCCATCTGTCCGCTTGGATGGTGCTGTTTGGTGCCTCCTATGGGGTCAAAGTCGGTAGCCATATCGGCGTTGACGCCGTAGTGCGCCTCCTTCCCCGCGCAACGCGCCGCATCGTATCCCTGATCGCCGTTGCAGGGTGCCTCGTCTATTGCGGATTGTTTGCCTACGGATCTTGGATCTACCTTAAAAAGATCCATTCCATCGGCATTCGGCTTGAAGATATTCCGGTTGCAAAATGGTTAGCTCACTCGATTCTGCTCATCGGCTTAGTCTTGCTCGGCATTCGCTTTGTGCAACTGGCTTATCAAATCATCACCGATAAGGCCGACGGCTTTGCCTTTGCTGACGAAGCCAAAGACGCCATGCACTTAGCCCAAGATGCCGATGCGCAAGATCCCGCACCCCGTGGGGAGGCTCGCTAATCATGACCACAGGTTTTTTGTTTGCGGTCCTCTTTGGCTGCATGTTCATGGGGATGCCGGTTGCTATTGCCCTTGGCCTGTCCTCGTCGCTGACCATTTTGTTCTTTTCCTACGACAGCTTAGGCTCTATTGCCCTCAAGCTGTTCGAAGCCGTATCTGAACATTACACCCTGCTTGCGATCCCGTTTTTCATCCTATCCTCGGCGTTTCTTTCCACCGGCGGTGTCGCCCGGCGGCTGATTAACTTTGCCATGGCCAGCGTTGGCCATATTCGCGGTGGCATGGCGATGGCCAGCGTCATGGCCTGTATGCTGTTTGCCGCCGTATCAGGATCGTCACCGGCAACGGTGGCCGCCATTGGTTCAATCGTCATCGCGGGCATGGTCAAGGCAGGCTATCCAAAATCCTTTGCCGCAGGCGTGATCACCAATGCCGGCACCCTGGGGATTTTGATTCCGCCGTCAATTGTGATGCTGGTTTACGCCACCGCCACCGAAGTTTCCGCCGCCCGTATGTTTGCCGCTGGCGTCATTCCTGGCCTGGGGATTGGTGCAGTCTTGATGATAGCGATCTATATTTTCGCCCATATCAAAAAGCTGCCCGCCCAGCCGTTCCCAGGCTTTACCCAACTGTTTGGCAGCGCCGCCCGCGCCCTGGGTGGGTTGATGCTGATCGTGATCGTCCTGGGCACCATCTATGGCGGCGTCGCCAGCCCGACCGAGGCGGCCGCTTTGTCGGCTGTCTATGGGTTCTTGGTCGCCGTGTTTGGCTATCGCGATATTGGCCCACTGAAAAACGTGCCTTGGTACAAGCCCGGCGAAGGCTTGCCTGCCTGCGTCGCGCGTAACTTGGTCGCCTTTGTTACCGGCCTTGCTTGCTCGCCCTTTAACAAAGACGTGCGCCACATCTTGCTTGATGCCTCTAAGGTATCGATCATGCTGTTGTTCATCATCGCCAACGCAATGCTGTTTGCCCACGTCCTGACCACCGAACGCATTCCCTTTACCATCGCGCAACAGTTGGTGGAAATGGGGCTGCCGGCCTGGGGCTTTTTGATTGCGGTGAACGTTTTGCTGCTGATCGCCGGGAACTTTATGGAACCCAGCGGCATCATTTTGATCATGGCGCCGATCTTCTTCCCCATCGCCACCAGCCTGGGCATTGACCCGATCCACCTGGGCATCATCATGGTGGTGAACATGGAAATTGGCATGCTCACCCCGCCAGTGGGGCTAAACTTGTTCGTTACCGCAGGGATTACCGGCAATTCCATCCTATGGGTGGTAAAATCGGTCCTGCCCTGGTTGCTGATCTTACTGGCCTGCTTGATGGTTGTGACTTATGTTCCAGAGTTATCAACCTGGTTGCCGACTTACCTGTTCGGCAAAGGGTACTAGAGTTTTTAAAAGCAAGAATACCCTAACCTCACCGAGTCAGAGGGCGGCGTCAGGCTGCCCTCTGATCTATCGCAACCGCCAGTTAGCGCTAATCCGCAGGGGACAACATGCCGGACGAATCGCTCAAGGAAGCCGCCCTTTTTTATCACCGTTTCCCAACACCGGGGAAACTGGCCACCGTTCCAACCAAACAGCTCACCACCCAGCACGATTTGGCGCTGGCCTATTCGCCGGGTGTGGCGGCGGCCTGTGATGCCATTGTCGCCAATCCCGCCGAAGCCGCCGAACTGACCATGCGGTCCAACTTGGTGGCGGTCGTCACCAACGGCACCGCCGTGCTGGGCCTAGGCAACATCGGTCCGCTGGCTGCCAAGCCGGTGATGGAAGGCAAAGCGGTTCTGTTTAAAAAATTCGCTGGTATTGATGCCTTTGATCTGGAAATCGACGAGCTCGATCCAGACAAATTCGTCGATACCGTCGCCCGTCTTGAACCGACCTTTGGCGCCATCAACCTCGAAGACATCAAAGCCCCGGAATGCTTTATCATCGAGCGTAAATTACGCGAAAAGATGAAAATCCCGGTGTTCCACGATGACCAACATGGCACCGCCATTGTCGCCGCCGCTGCGGTGCGCAACGGCTTGCGGGTGGCAGAGAAAAACCTTGCCGACGTCAAGATGGTATCCTCGGGCGGCGGCGCTGCGGGCATTGCTTGCCTTGACCTGTTGGTCGAACTGGGCCTGCGCAAAGAAAATATCATCCTCTGCGACATTCACGGCGTGGTCTATGAAGGCCGCCCCGAAGGCTATGACGACAACAAAGCCCGTTACGCCGCCAAAACCAACGCGCGGACCTTGGGCGATGTGATCGAAGGCGCTGACATCTTCCTCGGCCTGTCGGCTGGTGGGGTGCTCAAGCCCGAAATGGTCGCCAAAATGGGCAGCCGCCCGTTGATCCTGGCCCTGGCCAATCCCAACCCCGAAATCACCCCCGAAGATGCACGCAGCGTCCGTGACGATGCCATCATCTGCACCGGGCGTTCGGATTACCCGAACCAGGTGAATAACGTCTTGTGCTTCCCGTTCATTTTCCGCGGGGCGCTGGACGTGGGAGCCACCGAAGTCACCCCGGCGATGAAAGTCGCCTGTGTCGAAGCCCTCGAACGCCTGACCCACGTCGAAGCCGTCGATGTGGTCGCCAGCGCCTATGGCAACGAACGCCTGCGCTTTGGGGCCGAATACCTGTTGCCCAAGCCCTTTGACCCGCGTTTGATCCTGGAAATTGCCCCGGCTGTGGCCAAAGCGGCCATGGACAGCGGCGTTGCCACCCGCCCAATCCTAGACTTTGACGCGTACCGCGAACGCCTGGGCGGCTTTGTGTTCCGTTCTGGCATGGTGATGCGCCCGGTCTATGAAAAAGCCCGCCGCGATCCCAAGCGCGTGGTCTTTGCCGAGGGCGAGGACGACCGCGTTCTGCGTACCGCTCAGGTGGCCGTTGATGAAGGCATCGCACAGCCGATCCTTTTGGGCCGCCGTGAGCGAATCGAAGAGAAAATCGCCTCCCTGGGCTTGCGCTTTAAGCTTGATACCGACGTCGAAGTGGTCGAACCGATGAGCGACAGCCGTCGCCATTCCTTCACCACCGCCTATTACGAACGTATGCGCCGCCGGGGCATCACCCCGCAGTTCGCTCATACGGTGATGGGCACACGTGCCACCGCCTTTGCCTCGATGATGCTGCGTTATGGCTTTGCCGATGCAATGATCTGCGGCCTGAACGGGCGCTACGGCAAACACCTTGAACACGTCATGGATTGCATCGGCCTGCGCAAAAACGTAGAAGTCGCCGCCGCCATGAACCTGTTGATTCTGCCGTCGGGACCGTTCTTTATCTGCGACACACAGATCAACGAAAACCCCACCGCCGAACAGATCGTCGATATCACCCTGCAAGCCGCCGAAGAAGTGCGCCGTTTTGGCCTAGAGCCAAAAGTCGCCCTGCTGTCGTCGTCGAACTTTGGCAGCCAACAAGTGCCGTCGGCCCGTAAAATGGCCGCCGCCCGCGAACTGCTCGAAGACCGTGCCCCCGATCTGATGGTCGAAGGCGAAATGCACGCCGACGCCGCCCTGTCAGAAACCATCCGCCAACGCGTCTTCCCCGACAGCCGCCTGACCGGCCAAGCCAACCTGTTGGTGATGCCGTCCCGCGATTCCGCCAACATCGCCATGAACATGACCAAGGTCCTGGCCGACGGTCTTTCGGTCGGCCCGATGTTGCTGGGGATGAGCAAGCCCGTCCATATCTGCACCACCTCGATCACCACCCGTGGCCTAACCAATATGACCACCCTGGCCGTGGTTGACGCCCAACTCGAAGAAGAACGCCTAGGCTAAAGCATTGTCCGCAA
>CEGD01000971.1_pt1 | contig 20465 bp, 25 predicted proteins | sample 306751 | NCBI WGS metagenome assembly CEGD01 (sample SAMEA2755657, study PRJEB7226) | microbial mat metagenome | biome: microbial mat; feature: hypersaline; material: grass silage | place: USA | collected 2014-02-19 | depth 0 m
ACTGCTTCTGAAGTTTCTGCGGCTCTTGGTTGCTCACCATATAAAACACGCGATCAGTTGATGCATGAAAAAGCGACTGGAATTAAACCTGAAGTATCAAGTTATCAAGAAAAGATATTTGCTGATGGTCACCGCTTTGAAGAGTTTGCTCGAGCGATTCTAGAAAACCGCTTAGGTGAAGAATTGTACCCAACGACTATCACTGGTGAATGTGGTGGACTTACCCTACTCGCTTCGCTTGATGGTTTAACCATGGATGGCGTTTTAGCTTTTGAGCACAAGTCACCAAACAGCAAAGTTGTTGCTGCTATCCATGCTGAAGAGCTCGATGATCACTACAACTATCAAATGGAGCAGCAGCTTCTCCTATCTGGTGCCACATCATGTAAGTTCGTTGCTAGTGACGGCACAGAAGATAACTGGAACGAGCTTGAATACAAACCAAACAAAGCACTTATTAAGAAAATGCTTGCAGGTTTAAAGCAGTTCAAAGCCGACTTAGAAGAATACAAAACCAAGCTTGCTAATGGTGAAGTTTCTCAACAGTCTAAACCTGAAGTCGTTGCAGAAGTCATTCAAGACCTTCCTGCTATCAGCTACAAGATGAACGGCCTAGCGATTAACAGCAACCTTGATGAGTACAAATCAAAAGCGCTCGAATTGGTTGAGCAATCCAAGAAGAAGCTGGAAACAGATCAGGACTTTGCCAATGCTGAAAGCATGGTGAAAGTATTTAAGTCTGCCGAAGACAAGCTAGGTTTAATGTCTCAGCAGGTGCTTGGTGAAGTTGAAAGCATCGATAAGTTTGTCAAAGACCTTGGTTTCATCAGCGAGAACATTCGTCAATCTCGCCTAGCTTTAGATAAGCAGGTGAAGCTTCGCAAGGAAGAGATTAAAACCGAGATTGTTGTTGCTGCTAAGAACGAACTCAATGCTCTTATCAACGAAGCGTCAGCCAAGTTCAACGTTACATTCAATATCACTGCTGACTTTGCTGGTTCCATTAAAGGCAAGCGAAATATCGAAAGCATGCGCAGCGCCATTAGTGAAGAACTGGCAAACGCTAAGATAGCCCTATCTGAACAAAAAGACATTGTTCAGACCAACCTAGACCACGTTAAGCAGCATCAAGAGTATAAGTTCCTGTTTAATGACTGGTCTGTCATTGCTTTTAAACCTGCTGATGATTTCCAGACTTTAGTTAAGCTTCGCATTTCTGAGCACAAAGAAGCTGAAGAGAAGCGACTAGAGCAAGAGCGTGAACGTATTCGCCAAGAAGAAGCTGACAAGGCCAAGCTTGAAGCGGAAGAGAAAGCTAAGCGTGAAGCCAATGAAAAGGCAATGCGTGAAGCCGCGATAGAGACAAACAATGTTCTCCATGAAGCAACCAAAGCAGAGTCAAAACCAGTTCAAGAAGTTGTCCAGCAATCCACCACTCAACCAAGCCGACTAGACCAAGCTCGTCAAGTACTGCAACAAGCAGAAACAGCTCCCGTTGCTTCTGTTGAACGCGCAGAACGTTCAGACGAAATGATTAGCTTATCTGAGAAAGAGTACAACGAGCTAATGAGTAAAGCTAACTTACTCGAAGCCCTGTACGCAGCTGGCGTTGATAACTGGGATGGATACAGTGAAGCCATGGCAATGGTTTCTGCGGCATAACAACAAGGAGCTTCGGCTCCTTTTTTATAGGTAACGACCATGATTCAAGGTGAATATTACTTACACGAAAACGGAAGCTTGATTTATAAGCCTCACGGTGGCGTTCAAACTAGCAGCTCATTCGTTAAGCGTGTATGGGATGCCAGTTTGATCGGAAGAACTCCTCAAGAGTTCGTTAACTGGTTAAAAGAAGCGTTCAATGCTGGTGCAAAGCGGACTGAAGTTGAACGATGTGCTAACGCTAACAACCTTTCTCAATATGTTATTGATTGGGAAGAGCAAGTATTTAATTAAGGTAACGACCAATGAAAACAATCACATTCTACGATACAGAAACAACTGGCCTACCAAACTGGAAGGTTCCTAGTGATGACGCAAGTCAGCCGCATATCGTTCAGATAGGCGCGATCGTCTGCAATGCAGAAACCCGTGAAATCATCAAAGAAATTGACGTAATGATTAAGCCTGATGGTTGGGAAATACCTGATGAAGTAGCGGCTATTCACGGTATTACTACTGCAATTGCACTTGAGAAAGGCATTCCTGAAACAGAAGCAATCAAGATGCTGCTTGATGAGTGTTCTGGTGAGCGCGTTGCTCACAACCGTACTTTCGACCAGCGCATTATTCGCATTGGCCTAAAGCGTTTCGGTTTCACCAATGAGTTAATGGATTCATGGGCTGAGAAAGATAACCATCACGACACCATGTTACTGGCTAAGCCAATCATGAAATTGGGGAAAAATCCGAAGCTAGAAGAGGCTTATGAGCATTTCACTAATAAGAAGTTAGAGAATTCTCATTCTGCTATATCTGATGCTCGCGCCTGTATGGAATTGTATTGGGCCATTCAAGATATTAAAGGCTAATTATGAGCGACGAAGACATTATCACCAACTTGACTCGTAAGCTTGAGCAGGCAGAAAAGGATAAACAAGCTGCAATCGAATTGCACATTACCGCTTTTGCTAAAGAAATCTGGAGTGAACAGCTCAAGCATTACAAGTCGCAAAAAGTTAGGCCTCTGACTATGGCTAATCAATACATCTTGAAAGTGAGTGGTAACCACCATGGACAAAAAGAAGATTAACTTCTCTGCAGACAAAGTCATTGTTCACGGAGTTGAAGTTTCAGCAGAAGGCGTCCCAGTTCGTGACATTGTTGAGTCAATAAATGAATACGACGCCGCTGAGCATCTTGATAGTGACCTACTTCTAGGCGCTATTGGCGTAGACAAATCGATAGCTTGGTTAGAAAGCCAAGGCTACCAAGTTATATAAGGCGCATCGAGCGCCTTTTCTTTTGAAGGTAACGACCATGAAAAACAAACTTTCTGATTTAAATAATCACTTGTTTGCCCAGCTTGAACGACTTTCTGATGAAAGCACTAAAGGTGACGAACTAAAGGAAGAAATCGGACGTGCTAAGGCCATTAGCTCAATATCGAAAGATATCATCAATAACGCTTCTTTGGCCTTGGATGCTGCAAAATTCAAAACCGATTTCCGTGGCGCACAAATACCGGAGCAACTCGAATGCAACGAAAAAGTGATTACTCCCCAGAAATGATAGCTTTTCTCGCTGAGCACTACCCAAAAGCACCAGTGAAAGACTGGATGAATGAATTCAATGAACGGTTTGGCACGAACAAAAGCAAGATCGCGTTATATGGTTCTTGCAAACGCTTCGGCATCAAATCAGGGCGAACTGGGCAGTTTGAAAAAGGATTAATTTCTCACAATAAAGGAAAGCCATTCCCCCTACGAGGCAAAGCTAAAGAAACGGCATTTGGTGGCGTTCGCAGTAATAGGCCGGATGATGAAAAGCCACTTGGTGCTACTCGCATTTGCAATAAGGACGGGTATTTACTGGTTAAAGTGAGAATGGGAACCAATGCATACGAGCTGGCTCACAGGATTCTTTGGGAACAACATCATGGTGAAATTCCACCAAACCATGTGATTCGTTTTTACGACAATTCACCAGAAAAACTCGCAAATCCAACCATAGACAACCTGTTCATGGTAAGTCGTCCTGTTCATTGCCGGCTAACTCAAATGAAGCTATCTGATATTCCAATGGAACATAAGGAAACAATGATCCTCATTGCAAAGATAGAGCAACAGATACAGGGCAAAAGCTAATTCAAAGGTAACGACTAAATGACCGACTACATAAACTCAGACTTATCAGCTAATGATAAGGACTCTTGGGCTACGCCTGACTGGCTTTATTTGGCATTAAATCAAGAATTCAATTTTCACCTTGATGCGTGCGCCAGTGAATCAAACGCGAAGCACTTAGTTTTTATTAATCAACAAAGAAATGCACTTGCCATGGATAACTGGAAAGACGCATTTCTTGGGTATAAGGAGCTAAAAAGTTGTACCGCATGGATAAACCCACCCTACTCTCGTGGAATGATTGATGCGTTCATCAAGAAAGCATATGAGCAATGCGTTAACCACAAAATCAACTCTGTTCTCCTTGTACCTGCAACACCAGATGCCGGTTGGTGGCCTGATAACGCTACTGAAATTCGATTCATTACAGGTGGCAGAATCTCATTTAAGCATCCAATAACTGGCAAAACCATTAACGGAAACACCAAAGGTAGTGCTCTGATTATCTTCAAGCACATTGATTTAGGTTCAGGGTGCGTAACTCGATACGTAGAGCGAGATCGACTACGTGAAGTTGGTGACGAAATTTTGGAAACGATAGATAAGCAGGTGGTGGCATGAACAAGCGTCAATTCAAAAAGCTTTGCAAACAAGCTGCCAATATCATGGTCAACGTGAGCGAACATTACAAAGGCGAATTATTTTACTCAGATTCAAATGACGAGTTCCCAGAGATAGGCATGAAATACAAATGGGAACGAAACGCTATAAAGCAGAACTGGCGTGGCAAAGGTGAAGAGCCTGACATGCTGCCAAAAAGAATCGCTGGGTTTGGCTGTGTATCTGGTTACTACGAACCAGAATGGGAAGATTGCGACGCTCTATCAACATTAATTAGGGCTGTTATTGACTCCTTCACTGACTGGGGTACTTGTGACGGTAATAAGTGGCCTGAGAACCACTGTCCAATGATTCTCAAGAAAAGCTGTCGTCATGCGATTGCATACGCAAAATCCAACTTCATTAAAGCGGAGGTTGTATGAGCAACACAGACCAAAAGCTGCGAGAACTAGCCAAGCGGCATGTTGAAATATCATCAGAGCTAAAAATCACACAAGACCAACGAGCAAAAGAGATGAGTTATTGCACTGGCGGAGAATATTTAAAGCCAACATCCGAGTCTGGAGAAGATTTTAGCTTTATGTTTGTTGATCAATCAGATTCGTTTGCAGAAGAAAAGCAAGGAATTTTCCCTTGGGAGAAGCCAAACTGCCACGAAATTACGTTCTATGCGATGAACAATTTTAATAAGCGTTGTGATGACGGATATGAATATGATGAGCTTTTAGAAATGTATGGCTGTCGTCACTGTCAATCGGCTAGAAAACTAAAACGCCACATCGGCAAGCTCAAACAAGAGCGCGGTCGCATCCATTCGGCAATTACTCAAATAGGTAAGACACTATGAATATCGAAGTACCGACCTGCGATAAATGCGGCGGGTTTCTAGTATCCAGCGCTGATCGTTTAAACTTTTGCGAAAACGATAAGTGCGAGAATTATCTGGTACCAAACTTAATCGTTACAACTTTTCCAGAAAAAGAATCTAACCCACCACTAGCCGACATGCGCGGCTGCAAGTCTCTTCATGAATATGCGGTGATGCTGGAACAAGAAGTAGAAAGTCTTCAGAACCAGTTATCTGATGCGATGGTTGGAAACATCAACATCACCGAATTGGTTGCAAGAGAGAAAGAACTAGGAATGAAACTTGAAGGTTCAATACTTCATGTGTTTGCTGCTGGTTTTGTTCATCACTTTCATGCTCAAGGTGCAACAAACTTTCTTGAAGTTGAATTTTGCGATCCAGAAGATACATCAGAGCGCTACACATTAACCATTCAAAAGCTAAGCGGTATGCGTCCAGCTATAAAAGCCCATCTAACAAAGGAAGCAGCTATCGAACTGATGAATGCTGCGAATAAAGATGAAGCAGATGCAGCCATGCAGAAGCTAAAAGAGCTAACCGCTAACTAATCACAACGGAAGAAAGTATGAACATTAAACCAGTAGTTGATTGGCAGTCACCAGAAATAACGCCAAACGTGCCAAAAGGTGAAACTAAAACATTTTGGTTAGCCGTGAGTAGCAATATTCGCGGAGAATTCAAAACCTTCGTTTTTGATGCTCAGTATGTCAACAAGCCACTTGAATATGCTGAAGATGATATTGAGTGTGAGTATCCTCTTGATGATGAATGCTTTGTAACAAGTGACGGTGATCCAATTGAATGCATCGGTTGGTTTGATGTGCGCAATCACCAAGATTTTGATAACTATTATGAACCATTTTCTTTCAATGAAGATTACGTTCTTTTGGGCTGGGCGGAATACGAAAAACCGGATTTCACAGGTGTTTAATGAGTAACTTCATCAATTCAGAACTATTCAAAAGCATCGAAAGTGCCAAGCTCAACCAAGAAGCTCTTACCAATAAAAAGCGTTATGTCGAAATGGCGATAACGCACTGGAAGAAAGAACGCGACCCTAACCAAGTCGCGTTTTTTAATGATGCTCTAAAGCTAATCAATAAATATCTAAAGTAAGGTAACGACCATGACCACAATGTATTTCAAATCAACTTCCGAAGAGCCAGCTATAGCTATCAAAGCTTATCAGGACTCAATTAAGCACTACTCAAGCCAGTTCAATCCTCTTGAAACTGAGTTCAACGCAACTGCAATTTTCTCATATGACGTCCACGGTATGCGTTTCTATGATCTTGCGTTCAATGATTATCAGAATTTGCCTGATAAAGACCTTTGGACAAAACCAGACCCTAAATTCAAAAACGCATGCCGAATCCGTTCTAGTGTTCGTGGCAAAGAAAACATGGCGCGGTTGGGTGACCTTAAACAGCGCTACGAATCGCTATTGCCAAAAGACATCGAGAAGCCTTGCCGACACGATTTTTTTGATTCTATTGGTGTTAACTGGGGAGATTTAATCTTCTGTGGACTCGATTTCTTTGTTCACAACGATGAGGTCTATTTGGCAACAAGCATGAACCTCACAAAAAACGTTGTTGAAATTATTGGTAGTGAATTTGACGCTGCCAAAAAAGCACATAACCAGAAAAGCGAGTAACGACCAATGTTCCCAAAAAATATGATCATTTATCGCGTTAACCGCGATGTCGATTTCAATGCTGACAAACTAGAGCAGCATCTTGAAGAATTCAAACTCACTCCATGCGGATCTCAGGACAAACAAAAGTTTGGTTGGGTGCCTGCATTGCCAAAAGGTGAAATGTTTACCCATTTGTCAGGTGGACATATCCTGCTTCGTTCTTGTAAGCAAGAGAAGCTGTTACCAGCTGCTTGTATCAATAAACTCGTCAAAGAGAAAATTGACTACATGGAAGTGCAAGAAGGACGACCTCTCAAGAAAGCAGAAAAAGACGATATCCGTGATGATATCGTTATGGATAAGCTGCCAACCGCTTTCATCAAAGAGACTTTTACCAACGTATTTATCTTCCCTGCTGATGGTCTGATTGTTGTTGATACGTCAACGCACAAGAAAGCGGAAGACACACTTGCCCTACTACGTAAATCAATGGGTAGTCTTCCTTGCATTCCGCTTATCCCACAAATCGCAGTCGAAACAACATTAACTGAATGGGTTAAAACTGGTGACGTTCCTAACGGTTATGAAATTGGTAATGCCGCTGATATGAAGTCAATTCTCGATGATGGCGGTACCGTTAAACTCAAGAACAACGAGCTAACTTCTGATGCTGTCCACCAGCACATTGAAGAAAACAAGATGGTTATCGCGCTTGAGTTAAGTTGGCAAGGTCGCATTAGTTTTGTGCTGAAAGAGAACATGCAGTTATCTCGCGTTTCTTTCTGTTTCGATATTCTTCACCAAAACGAAGACATACCGCGAGAAGACACTCACGCTCGTATGGATGCAGATTTCTCGTTAGCTGCTGGTGAAATGCTTGCGCTTATCAAGTCCCTCATCGATGTTCTAGGCGGTCTCCCCTCTCTTGATTAAGCACCATCCAAATAGTCCATAAATCCAAATCTGTCACCTACAAGATTATCAAAAATGTTGTAGGTGACTTCAAAAGAAATTCAGCTATTTATAGGGACGATCTATGCCAAGAGCAGCCGTGATCACGCTTAAAAAACACGCCTCCGATATCGGTTATAGCCCGAAAACAATCACCAATAGAATTCACGAAGGCTATTACCCTCCCGGAATATTTTACAAAGACAAAGGCCAGTGGCTAGTCGATACTGAGGAATGGGATAGATGGCACCGAAGCAACAACAAGCACTAGACTTGCCAACCGGCATTGAACTTAACGGCAACTCACTTCGAATAGTTTTCCACTATCTTGGTAAACGATACCGAGAAACATTAGGAATACCAGCTACTAAAAAGAACATCACATTCGCCAAGCAAAAGCGCGAGTCTATTCTTTATGAAATAAAGGTTGGATCATTCAACTACGCTTACCACTTCCCAAATTCAAAGCATGCTACAGGTAAGCCTCGATCTAAGGACATTGGTGAACTTGCTGAAACCTATCTTGCTAGTAAGAAGCCAAACGTTAGAGGATCAACGTTCAGGAAGTATTCCACCGTCTTGCGTACATTCGTTTCAATTTACGGAAGTAAGAGACACTGTAACACCCTGTCACCTAGATCACTTGAGCAGTTCAGAAACGAACTAGCAGCAGGAAGAGCGGCTAGAACCGTCAACCGATACCTTGTCACAATTAAGTCTTTTATTAGCTGGCTACATAAAATGGAGTATGTAGATAAGGACTACTCAGATCATCTATTGCGGGTGAAAGAATACGAGTCTGATATTCGGCCATTCTCTATCGATGAGTTTAACCAGGTGATATCGACGTATAGACACGAACAGCACAAGAACATATTTACGCTATTCGTTTATACAGGCCTTCGCTCTGGTGAGTTGTGTGCGCTTGCTTGGGAAGATGTCGATTTTGATAAGAAGACAATCACCGTTAGGCGATCAACGTATGACAACAGAGGTCTGAAAACGACGAAAACAGATAAGGAGAGAATTGTTGATTTGATGCCGCCAGCTTATGAAGCACTAAAGTCTCAAATGAAACTCACATACCTTTACCAGGTAAAAACTCATAACGTTGAGCTGCCTGATAAAACATTCAGGAAAGATAAGATCCGCTTTGTGTTTAATCCAAAAGCGGTGAGACATCAGAAAGGAAGTGATTTTGATTATTACTGCAAGCATGCACTTGGCAGGAACTGGCGATTGCATTGTAAAAAGGCAGAAGTTGAACATCGGAACCAATACCAACTTAGGCACACTTACGCCAGTTGGATGATTACCTTTGCCAACGTAAACGTGAGTTACTTAGCTCAACAAATGGGACATGCAAACATAACCATGATCGCCAAGGTCTATGGTAAGTGGCTGACTGAGGCCAATAAGAAAGAGTCAAATAGGGCATGGGAGGAATTGAAGAAAAGCCATAATTTATAATTAGGGCGAAATTAGGGCATTTTTTAGGGCGGTATAGGGCATTATTTTCCATTCTACTGTTTTTATGAACAGTTGGTAGAAAATGAAAAGCGCCCCTTTCAGAGCGCTTTCAATCTTATTCCCAATCAAGGATAACTTTACCGGAAGCCCCGCTACGCATAGCGTCGAAGCCTTTTTGGAAATCATCAACCTTGTAGTGGTGAGTGATGATTGGTGACAAATCTAGACCAGATTGGATCAGGCTTGCCATCTTGTACCAAGTTTCGAACATTTCACAGAGATACATGTTTTTATAGCTTTAAAACAACGAGTTATAAAAAGATGCGTTTTTGATTAGGGCGGATTTAGGGCTATTTTAATGTTAGATTGATATCCTGGAAATCCCGAAACGATCTAAAACAGACTGCTCGATTTCCTCTTCAAATCTCCATACCGGCTCAATATAGCCATCATCACCCTCTTTTAATGAGTGATCATAATTGTCAGGATACGATGCATCGTCATACCTTACAGATATTGTCGCCATTTCTACAACTCTATCTATGGATAAATCACTTCTTTCAAGATCATCACCAGTATTAATGATATTTACTTTACCTCGCATAAAACTCTCTCCAAGCTTTCGATTAAATTTTTACTATCGGCCCACTTGGCATGACCAAGCCAAGAAGCCAAAAATCTGCGCAATTTTTCTTTTTCGCCTCTTTTGGTATATCGCTTTATTTTTCTTTTCGCTGATAAAACAGACTGCCTCCTAAGCAACTTGTGTGTCGGCCAGATCCTATACCCGAGAAAGTTAACCCCGCGACTTACACTTGTAACTGACCATTTTGATAGCTTTAGCTTCATTTCTTGCAAGCAAAATGTCTCGAACCTATCTTTTAGTTCAAGAAGCTCCGATTTGCTTCGACCAAAAATGACAATGTCGTCCATATATCGAATGAAGTTCTTTTTCTTTGCTGTGTGCAATATCCATTCGTCTGCCATTGTTCCGTAAACATTCGCAAACAATTGACTGGTAAGATTACCAATTGGAATTCCGACCCCTTCCTTAGGAATAAACTTCTCGATAAGATCAAGAGACTCCTTGCAGGAAATTTTCGCTCTAATACGATTGTGAAGAACAGCTCTATCTATGTTGTAGAAATAGCCGCTAAAGTCAGTTTTTAACACCCACACATCACCAGACTTAAGTAGCCTTCGCATAATTGCTTGGCACTCTATAGCGCCAGCGTGCGCTCCCTTGCCAGTACGGCATCCATAACTTTGCTTGTAAAATGTAGATTCGAAGATTGGCTCAATAATGTTGTTTATTGCATGCTGCACCACCCTATCCTTAAATGGTAGTGCTGAAATAAGACGCCGCTTTGGCTCATAAATAAAAAACTCCTTTGGCTTGCCAGGTTGGTATCTTCCGTTAGCTATTAACTCGGAAAAGACCAATGAGTTTGACTCAAGGTAGTCCATGTAGATCATACCGCCGACACTGTTGGGATTTCCCTTTCTTGCCTTATTCGCCGCGTCCAATAGGTTGGTATAACTAGATATCTCTCCGATCAAGCGTTTGTATTTTTTGCCCATAATTATTACGTTCGGCTTTCCACTTCAGTACTCACCTACAATAAATCTCTCAATGTATTCGCCGAAGCAGGTTGATACAGCTGACCACATTAGTGGCCGTCAAGAGTGCCTTAACACATCTTGAGCGAGAATTTGGTCACAGACGCCGCGCGCACCGATGTTACCGTTCGAATTCCAAGGCTCATTGTTCCAGTTGGAACAGCGAGAGCCAGCAAAGCCAGAGTTCGTCCAGTTGCCGCCAAAAAGCGAAGCGAAGAATCTGTATCAACCTTATTGCTTATTTTGATTTGTTAATCCAAGAATTAAGCATAGAGCCGCACTCACTGATTCTTGTGAGAGCTACCGCATGCTGTCTTGGTGTAAATATCTTTTGTGCCGACTTGGTGGCAAAGCGGATCAGATACCTTAAATTTGCTAGACCTGCGTCGCACAAATACAGTTTTGATTTTTGCCCTGACTTGCCTGCTTTAATAAATAGATCAACTTGCTCAAACAAAGCGTTGATTATTTTATCCCTCAATACTGCATGCACCCTTGGTGCATTTTGCATAATTGGATATATGTAATTAACAACAGTGTCAAACTTCTTAATAATTTGCATTTGTTCACTACTTATTATCGCATCACGATATTGTCTACTCATGCTCGCTTCCGCTCGCTATACAAGTTGCAAGTGGTCACAGACGCCGCGCGCACCGATGCCACCGCTCGAATCCCAAGGCTCACTGTTCCAGTAGGAACAGCGAGAGCCAGCAAAGCCAGAGTTCGCCCAGCTGCCGCCAAAAAGCGAAGCGCCAGCCCCAGCAGACCCTGCCACATAAACTTGACCTTCTCCGTTTGTATCCGCTGCATACCATGCATACCCAGAAGAACCGTTACCGCGATCCCAATTCTCTGCACCCCACTGCCACATATGTCCAGATACCTGCTCGCAGCCAATGGTCGATCTTGCGCTTGCATCAAATGACGTTGTTACCGGGTCTGTCCCGACAGCATAACCGGCAGTTGCTCCCATGGCTAAAACAGAAAATTCAGAATAGTTTGGCAACCTTTTTCCGTATGCGGATAAAACTTCAGACGCTACATACTGTGTAAAAGTTGAATATTGCGAAGTTCCATCCCCTCCCCAAGCTGAAGGGATAACAGGCGTTGAATCGCCGTCCGCGATAGTTGCGTTATATGCTGACGTCCCTAGCACATCTGGCGTTGCATTTAGAAGATAAATATCTGCCCAAAAACCTCCGATAGTTCTCGCCATACCCCTAGGATCGCTACAGCTTGGCTTATACTTCAAATCCCATACAGATCGAGAATTAATGAAAGAGTCTTGATAATGAAAGCCGCCAATTCTCCTTGAGTTGGACTCAGTATATCCACTTGGCACAGTAAAATTATCAGACGCTATAAGCCCATCAGCTGTTGCATAAATGGCGTAATCCGTTCCAGAAACAAGTGACGGAAGCGAGACTGAGTCACTCGATGAAAACGATAATATAGATCCTCCAACGGCAACAATAATGTCAAACGCAGCGCTTATTGAGCTTGTCGATGCTAAAAATGCTGGTTCAGAACCAATGGGCTTAAGAAACAAGTTTGGGTCCTGTGTTAGGCCACCTATGGCAGCATCCACCTCAGACTTGCTGTAAGTTTCTGTTTTTGAGTAGACATCAGAAGAGTTCGCCTTTGATGATAGTGCTGTGTCTACTTCTGTTTTTGAGTAGACATCAGAAGAGTTCGCCTTTGATGATAGTGCTGTGTCTACTTCTGTTTTTGAGTAGACGTCAGAAATGTCATCAGCAACAAGAACGACATTACCTTGCTTGTTATTAACCGAATTAACCGCATCGGTATTATCAATTTTATACCAAACGTCGTTTTGCTTATCCCAGTATAAATTGTCGCTAACTTTAACTTCGACGTCAGGCTGAACGCCATCTGACATAACGCCGGCCACTGATATTCGATACCAGTCTGTTCTTTCTTCAGGCGTTAGTGTCGGCGCTGGAAAGTTGCCTGCAGATGCGTCCCATGGCCCACGGTCAAAAACGCCCGAACTAGCAACTAAGGCGGCTGCTTCGGCTCTGTCAGCATCTGATTCAGCGCTTGCGGCACTATCGGCAGCATTAGACTCACTTAACGCTGCATTAGATTCGCTCTGAGCGGCTGCAGTGGCGCTATTTGCAGCATTAGTTTCGCTTGTCGATGCAGCTAGCGCACTATCGCTAGCGCTTGTTGCGCTATTAGCCGCATTTACCTCACTCTGAGCTGCATTTGTTGCGCTAGTTTGGGCGCTTGATGCGCTATTTGCTGCATTGTTTTCACTTGCTGATGCAGCTAGTGCGCTATCACTAGCATTAGACTCACTTAACGCTGCATTAGATTCACTCTGAGCGGCTGCAGTGGCGCTATTTGCAGCATTAGTTGCACTCTGTTCTGCTTCTGCGGCACTAGTGGCTGCTTCAGCTGCAATAAGTTGAAGCTGGGTGATGAGTATCGGATCTGGCTCTTCATTAGACGTAGCAATCAAGGTGATAATATCAATCGGGCTAGGAGAACCTTCACCAACAACAACGGTACCAATATTGGTGAACGCTTGCGCACCTTTACTTTTAACGGCAAACATATGCTTACCGTGAACAAGTTGAAAGTCGTATTCACCAGCAGAGGATAAGACAATAAGGCTATCTGAGTTCTTGGTTGTCTTGCCATAGTTTAGCTTTGAAATAATTCTAAGCTCAGCATCAGATTCAACACCTGACGATGGATCTTCAAGAATCCCTGTTACTTGGATGGATGGCATTCCTTATTCTCCTCGATGCTCTTTTGTTGACTGGTAGAGTGTTGCTCGAAAATTTTATAGAGCCTTGCTTGCATTCCAGCAATAAGCTCGTTCGTTAGCCGGTTGCCATGATTAGTTAGCAATAGCTCTGATATTTCTTGCTGTGGTGATTTCATTGTTTCCAAACCTTAGAAATAATCTTCAGCGAGTAGTATTGGTATTTGAGTTGAGTTGCCGTATAAAATCGGATACTGCATTGCTGGGATGCTTGTTACACCACCAGCACCTGTTGACCTAGCAGATATGTAATTGTCGGTGTTATACACCAAACAAACACCACCTAAGAACGTGTAACCTCCCGTCATCATTCCTCGACCAACGTATTGCCATGGGACCATTGGTTTTTGTGAATTACTCACGCCTGATGCATACACTCGTCCAGCGTTGTAGTTCGTCATGTTACCGAGGTCTGGTGACGGCATACCTAAATACACACGTGGTATTGCTGGCATGTAGTTGCTGTTAAAAGTTACTTGACCGTTAGGTGCATAACAGAGAATACCGTTAGCAGGTAGCGTTTGAGCGAAAGAACCAAGAGATGCAACTAGAACGATGTACAATCTCCCTGAGATCGACGTTGCGGAAAAACTAGATTGGTTTCCGCTATCAATATCAATGCGCTGAAAGGTCAATGAAGTTGAATTCTCGCTAATTGCTCCGCCGTAGTGACAAGAATGGCCTCCTGTACTGTGGATAAACGCACCGACTTTTAAGCGGCCATAATTATTTGAGGTGTCATAAGTTTCAGCCATGTCCATATTGACATGCTTCGTCAGTGTTACGTTTGAGATTTGTAATCGACGAATACCTTTATTGTTCAGAGGAGCATATTCCACCGTTGAACCTGAGTAGTTGACATAACCACTTGCTACAACGACTTGGATAGCCAGTGCTGAATTAATGAAGCCACTGAAATTGTTTTGAGTTTGTATTCCGTACATTAGGCATATTTCGCATATAAGTCGTAATAAAACACAGGCGTTCCTGCCTGATACCCACCAGTCGCGAATACATTCAATGTCACTTGCATTGTTGACGGATTAACAGTCACAGAAGAACTATAACCATTGGCAGGTCTGGTGCTTCCACCGTTATTGCATGCAACGATGGTGACCGCATTGCCAACCAAAGACTGAAATGATTGTGAAACACTTCCAACCCCTGATTTTGCGATCTGACCGAGATAGACACCAACACCTATCTCGGTTAAATCGTAAGTCCTTCCATTGCCTGTAATGAAACGAAACCCGTATGCCATTATAATTTACCCATCTTCACTCTTAGATTTCCTCCAGCATCATAGATACTTATAGAGCTTCCGTTCTGCACCATTTTCCCAGTACTGTCTGAGCTGTTTATCTCGAAAATACCGTCTTTTCCGATCCTCCACCCTGATACGCCACTTTGGTAATTTGAAGACTGCAAAGTGTCGCTGATCTTCGCAAAATCAATCGTTGCATCACCAATAATTGCCGAGTTTAGAATTGCGGTGTCGTTAACAGTGTCAAAGATAAACGGCGCATGGATTTCACCATCAATACTGTTTAGAAAGCCAACCGTGTCAGCTAAGACGAGGAATTCAGATCTTGTCGTGCCATCGGCACCAATTGACGCGCCCAAACCTATGCCAGCTTGGACAACTTTACCGTCCTGTCTAACTTCGGTTTTAACCTGCCAATTTGCCAATAACCCATTCTCTAGGTCATTAACTACAGTGGTTAGTTCTTCGACCGCAACAGCTGCATCACCGCCAGAAGTTATTTCATCAATTAAGCTTTGTGCTAATTCGCTTTCAGTTATCTGACCTTGAAGGTAGTCGAGGATTTCACTCGCACTTTCTGACGACTTGCCATAAACGCCAGCTCCATTTGATAGCGGCTTCCATTCTCCAGCTAGACCATTTTTATCAATCAGCCGAGCCCAGAACCACATTTCCGTACCGTAGCCAAGTCCGTTTACGGTAAATGATGTGGATGGGTAAGCTGCGATAGTTAACGGGTAACTTGAAGCAAAGCTATTGGTTATATTCGCTCTGATTTCAATTTGACTGATGATGTTTGCCGTATCTGGAAATGACCAATCAAGCTTTATTGCCATCACCTGACCAGTAGCAGACAAAGTCTCTAGTACTGGTGGTGCACCGACAATGCCATTGAGTTCAGTTGCTTCTGAGTAGGCCCATAAAGAAGGGACATCAAGAGCATTGATCGCCCTAATCCTTACTAAATATTCCCCTGAGAAAATATCGTTTAACTGAACCGTTCTAGTCCCTGTTCGAGAAACCGAAACCCAATCACCGTTATCTCTGCGCCACTGCACATCGTAAAGAACAGCATATTCAGGCGCGTCCCAAGTTATCTCGGCATTTTGTCGAGTATTGCCTTGTTTGTAAGTGTTGAATTGCGCTATCTGGATATTAGTTGGTGCTGTTTGAGCTCTTGGAGGAACAACAGATACTGGTAGCGGATCAAGTCTTACCCCGTTATCAATAGCATCAAACTTGCCCGGATGATGGAGAACACAATTAATATCGTATTGAATTGCATCACTTTCTGATATCGAGATTACTCGAGCAGGCTGTGTCACTAAATCGTCTGCATCTATTGACCAAATTAGCTGTGTTGAAGGCACTTCGCTAAAGTCTTCAGATACAGTTATTCTTCTTCCTTCTACGTCAGAAACTATCGCTGATTCACTCGCACCGCTTGGTAGGTTGACGTTAATCGTGTCACCGATCTTGGCTGGATTATCTCTATCAGTGACGATGTAATCAGCACCAGCTTGACTAATCCTGCCACCAATATGACGGCCAGCACGGTTTCTATCCGCGATCTTAATAATTGAACCAGGTTGCGGAATTACACCATCTAGTCCAACACTAAAAGCGACTGTTCCGGTCTCCATTCTCGATGTATAGAGTAAATACAAACCTACCCGCTGCGCCTGACCGCGAGAAGTACAGCCAAAGGCAATTACTTCCGTTTTTCTTATTCCGTATCGAGCAATGCCGTCTTCGTCCTCGACAACTTCAACTTTTGATTTGTAGAAGTTGTCTGGGTCATTCCATGACACAAGCGCAACTGTTTTACGAGACTTAATGTCTGTACCAGAATACTCAAATTTACCATCAATAACGTTCGCATTGGTGTAGTTATAAACTGGGTCGCTAGGCATGTCAGAAACAGGAATAACCTGACTATCCGACCAATAAGCCATGCCTCTGAATACGCTAGATAGGTCATTTAGCACACGTAGTGCATCTTGAGCAGACTGAATATAACAGTTACATACAAATCTTGGCTCTGTGCCTCCTTGTCCATTACTTACGAATTGATCACAGTAAGCGCCTATTTGGTATAGAGAGTAACGATCGACGTAATTAACATTAATATACTCACCAAGCCCATAGAGGTTATTGGTCAGCATGTCGTAAAAAACCCAAGCCGGATTATTGCTGTATGCGCTTTTTAGCGTTCCATCCCATACACCAGAATATGTACGAGTCTCAGGATCGTAATTCGAAGGAACACGAATAATGCGACCTTTCCAATGATAGGCACGAGTAGGAATGCTCTGGAATTGCTCAGCATCTATTTTCAATCCAACAAGAGCAGTCATTGGATGACGGAACTTGCCATCAATCACTTCAGCGTATGAAGAAAGGAAAATTGCATCCTGAATCGTGGTGCTAGTCGATTCGACAGTAATGCGACGAACACGGACTGTCCAAGAAGAATGACCACTTGGTAAATTGATACGATGCGTTCTTGTGTAGCCATTAACGGTCTTACCGTCGAAGCTGGCCAGAACTACATTTTCAAAAGAACCACCACCACTTGATAGGTCAATTGCATAATCGACCTTGTAACCAACTCTATCACCGGCATTAGCTCCGGTGTCATAAGTTTGCAGCAGTTGAGGAACGTTAATGCTAACGCGAACCGCTGAAAGATCAGCGCCATTGACCTGTTGAACCCACGGCGTTGACGTGGTGATCTCTGTTCCAACGGATATCACGCTGACAGACGCGGGGAATCCTGCGATGTGCTCTTGGTCGATTGTCCCCACGCGGTAATCTGACTCAACGCTCTGAAAGTTCAGTGACCCATCTTCGTTTTGGATTGGTGTTCCATCGAGATAGATATCACGAAGTGGCTGACTTGGATGCGCAGGGCCATAAACTTCACCATTGGAAATCACATCGAGAATAGCCGCGTAAGAAATATTGTGCAGGCTGTCTGGAGTTTCAACTGGCGTGCGAGAGCTTCCACCAGACTTGCCGCCGCCACCAGAGCCGAAAACCTTAAAGCCGCCTTTTCTTGGTTCTGTTTTTATCATTGCTGAGCCTCAGAATACATGTCGCCAGAAACGGTTACTGAGCCAGTAATTAGCTCGCCATATAGCACCGGGATGGGGTTGCCCTGCGCCGTGACGTTCACTGGTCCGTTGAAGTTGTATGATGCGCCGTTGTCTGCTGATTCTGTGCCTGTGTTTCCGTCAGGCACTTTGACCATGTACTGCACTGCACCGCCGACCGCAAGAGCCAAGCCGGGCGCAAATAGTGGTGGATACCAAATTGATGCAACCATGAGCGCGACACCAGCAATAACCTGAAAGCCTCGCCCTGATCCGGAAATAATCGGGGCGATTCGAATATCTTTGCCGCCGGCAGGCGCATCCAAGCATTCTTCGGTGATATTTTCTTTTCCAATGAATACGGCGTAATCAACGCCATGATCTCGACTCTCCATCATCTCTTGCTTGAATCCGGGAATCATTGAAGATAGAGCGGCCACAGCTTCTGCCGGAGAGTTGCACACAAATCGGTGAACACGTCCAAACTTTGCGCCGAGTTTTCCATAAAGACGCACTGTTCTAGGTGTTTCATTTTGCATCTTTGTGCCTCACTATCATTCTTGTGATGTCCTGCCAGTAGCCAGAGTAAACCACCCTTTCTGATAGTCTAGGCATCGGGTGATGAAGCATGGCGTTTGGCACTTGATGAAGGTCAGTTTGCGTATTCAATGCGCAATCGCCGATATACACACCGCCATGGTTTGTCTTTTCGCTGCGGTATTGCATCAGAATTACGTCGCCAAATTTAGGCTGGCCAGTCACCTGATAAAATCCAGCCGTCCCAAAGTTTTCAAGATAAAGCTCTGGTGATGATTCTTTCTGCCACCAGAAGTCGTCACGCTCAAAATCAGGAATGTCGATACCCATCTCGCGCCTGTAAAAGTCACGGATTAGACCATAGCAATCCAGCGAACCATGGAAAAACTCGCGACCAACGAGAGGTGCTTCATAGCCAGATGGCTCAAATGAATTCCATTGCGTCACGCTTGGATGATCTTCGTCGGCATTCCGGCAGACAGACACGATATGCCATGGTAGCTGTGTTTGCTCGCAACTGACCTTGTCCGCCTCGGACGGATACGCGTCGCGATCAATATGTGAATGAACGATGGATAAAATCTGGCCTAAATCTGACGCGTTGGCGTAGTCTTCTGCCGATAGTCTGAAATCAAGATTGTTTTCTGCAACGTTTCTGCACGGGATGTATTTTTGCTTTCCGCCGATCGCAACAATGACCCCGCAGCACTCCCGAGGATAATCGGCGATAGCATGCTTCTCGATAGCATTCTTGATGTGTTTTCGCATTAGCTTAACCTGTCAGCAGAAGGGAATGACCCGTAAGAAAGAGGTGAGTTTTCACCAAAGCGCTTTTTGCAATCCGATACGCGACCGCCGCACTTATCAAGAGATGGGTCGGCGACTGGGTTTCCGTCCTTATCAAAGTAGTTCGTGCCGGTATATCCGCACCCAGCTCCGCGATATCCGCCGTAACCAGCCGAGTCCATCACAAGCCATCCGCATACGTTGGCAATCACCTGTCTGCGAGGCAACTGAACACCATCGAGCGACATCGGGGACGCAAGAACAAACGATACTGCTTCTGGCGTTTCTCGCTCTTTCTGGCTGACTATCCACGTTTCTACGGGGAAATGCTCATCAGGATCGGCAGTTGGATTCACGCCGCCAAAGTTCTCAGCGTCGAGGTATTTTGCAAACGTCCGGTGGCGAATAAGTTTCGCGCCAACCAGATCATCAAATGCCAAGCACAGCGCTGTGACAACGCCGGTCACCTTGTTACCGTCGCCATCCTCGCCAATGTTGCCAACGGATAAAGACGGGTTTGGTTGCTGAGTATCACCGGTGCGCTCAAATCCTGACGATTCGATAGCCCATGGGTAATAGGCTCTACCCTGCCAATAGATGATCGAATGGTCATAATTGTGAAAACGCTGGATATCGCCACCCAGTTCCGTCATATCCAATTCATAAAGCGTAATGAGATTTCCCGGCACAAGTTTTTGAACGTCTTCTAGAATCATGGCTCAAACCTCTGATTGAATGTGCAAGACAGCGACCAAATCCCCGTTGAGCGACCGTTGTGTGAAATGTTGCTTTTGCTGTAGCCGGAGCATGTCCATAGAAGCATCTCTCCGTCATAGTCTTTCGGCGTCCAGTGGAACGGAATAAAGCCGCCATGCTGGTCGATAAAGTCCATGATCGCCTTTATCTTGCTGTAGTCGCCTTTGAATTGAAGAGAATATGAATCTGATTTGGTGTTGATTCCGTCGCCTACTTCTTGCAAATACCCGTCACCAAATTGCGCAGACAAGACTCGAAAAGAAGAAGACCCCGAGA
>CEGD01001385.1_pt1 | contig 20346 bp, 15 predicted proteins | sample 306751 | NCBI WGS metagenome assembly CEGD01 (sample SAMEA2755657, study PRJEB7226) | microbial mat metagenome | biome: microbial mat; feature: hypersaline; material: grass silage | place: USA | collected 2014-02-19 | depth 0 m
TACCTATACCGGCCTGCGACAGGAGTTGGAGGATCAGATCGAACTGATCGCGCTGGGCGAGGCGGAAGGCGACGCAGAGGTTGTCAGGGACGCCGAGGCGGCGCTCAAGGCCTTGGCCGAAACGGCCGCCGCCAAAGAGGTCGAGGCGCTTTTGGATGGCGAGGCCGATGGCAATGACACCTATGTGGAAATCAACGCTGGCGCCGGTGGCACCGAAGCCCAAGACTGGGCCAACATGCTGCGCGCGCATGTATTTGCGTTGGTCTGATGCTAACGGCTATAAGACTGAAATCCTCGAAGAATCCGACGGTGAAGAAGCCGGCATCAAATCCGTCACCATCAAAGCCAGCGGCCATAACGCCTATGGCTGGCTGAAAACGGAAAGCGGCGTCCATCGTTTGGTGCGTATCTCGCCCTATGATAGCTCGGCCCGCCGCCATACGTCGTTTTCTTCGGTTTGGGTTTATCCCGTCGTTGATGACAATATCGAAATTGACATCAACGAAGGCGATTGCCGTATCGACACCTACCGCGCATCGGGCGCTGGCGGTCAGCACGTCAACCGAACCGAATCGGCAGTCCGTATCACCCATATGCCGACCGGCATTGTGGTGCAGTGCCAATCTGAACGCTCGCAGCACCAAAACCGCGCCCATTGCTGGAACATGATGCGCGCCCGTTTATACGAACGCGAGCTGCAAATCCGCGAAGCCGCATCACAAGCCGAACAAGAAGCCAAAACTGAAATCGGTTGGGGTCATCAAATTCGCTCCTATGTCTTACAGCCCTATCAAATGGTTAAAGATCTGCGCACAAACGTCGAAACATCCGATACCGGCGGCGTTTTAGACGGCGATTTGGATCGTTTCATGGCCGCATCCTTGGCGGCCAAAATCCAGGGTTACGCCGATACGCTAGAGTCTTAAAGCTTGGGGGCTCGGCCACGCGGCTTTCACAGCCGCGTGGCCGACTTTCCTTGTGCCTGCAATCGTTCAACTTTTCGCCTGAAACTTTTTTTAGCACCGTATCAAAGACGCATCCTTGCGGTTGACCAACCCTTTACATCATCCGACCACGGGGAAATGATCGCAGTCTTTGTCGGGGCATGGTACATATCAAAGTATGTCATCGGAAACGCTGGATCATAAAACGGCTGCAGCCATCCCCGAGGGGCAAGACATTCGTCTTGCGTCGGAGACTTTGCGCCATTTCCCGACCCCGGTAGCGGTTATCCTAAAAGACGGAACAATCAGTTCAGCCAACGCCGCCTTTCACAAAGCAGCAGGCCTCCTCACCGACAAACGCCTATCACGCCCCGTCCGAATGGCGGTTGCCAACCTGATCGAGCAAGGCGGCGGCACCACGCGGGTTGGTATGGATACCGACCACGGTGAACGGGTTTATGATTTAACCTATTTGGCGGCAGGCTTGAGCGGGGAGCAAACCTTAATTGGTGGGGCTTTGATTGATCCGACCAGCTCGGGCGGGCTGTTAATTGTCCACGACCAAACCCTCGACAGCGGCTTGCGCAATGCCCTAACGGTTTCCCGCGCGCGCTACAAGGAAATGGTCGAAATTTCCTCTGACTACGCCTGGGAAGTCGATCGCCAAGGCTGCTTCAGCTTTCTTGCGCCGCAAGGGCTGGTTGGCTATACCCCCCGCGATCTGATTGGCCGCCGGGCCGAAGACCTGATGGACCCAGACCATCAGGTGGGGCCGGTGGTACCGTTCTCGTCCCCCACACCAATGCATCAAATCGAAGCTTGGCTACGAGGCGCCGATGGCACCGCCCATTGCCTGGAGTTTTCACAAGTTCCCTTGCTCGACAAGGATGGGGTCTTTGTTGGCGCACGCGGGGTTTGCCGCGATCTGACCTCGATCCGCCACGCCCAAGCCGAAGCCGCCGAAGTGCGCGCCCGAGATCGCATTCTTAGCCGTATTGTCCGCCTGTTCCGCCGCGAGGCGCAGCCCGAAACCATGATCCAAGCCGCCGCCAGCGCCATCACTCATGGCTTGTCCGCAACCGGCTGTCAGCTTTTAGGCACCACGACGCCAACCACGCGCCAGGTTTCACGGCCAACATTTAATAGTGAAGCCTCGTTTGGTCGTATTGGTATTGAAAAAGAAAGTGCTTATATCCTTTCCATGCTGGCTGAGCAGAAAGATGACGACGAGATATTGTGTGATATTCTCAACGATCGTCGCTTTATGGCAGCGCTCTGCACCTATGGTGATCGCGTTAACGGCGCGATTATTGTATGGCGTGACTATGCCCGCCCTGACTTTAGCCCTGCGGATCAAAAATTACTTGGCGCCGTATCAGGGCAAATTGGTGTCGCCGTCGAACAATTGCATAATCACCGCATCCTGGTTGACGTTTCACGCAGTGACTCGCTAACCGGATTGCTCAACCGTCGCGCCTTTTACGAAGACGTTCAGCGGCGCATTCGTCGCCTGGGCCGCAGCCGTGAAACCGGTGCCTTAATGTATGTCGATTTGGACAACTTTAAACAAGTAAACGACACCCGCGGCCATGAAGTCGGCGACGAGGTTTTGCGCCGGGTCGGGGAAATCCTGCGTGGGAATACTCGTGGTACCGACATCGTTTCTCGTCTGGGCGGAGATGAATTCGCTATTTGGCTAGACGCTGCCGACGATGCTGTCGCCGCAAAACGGGCCGATGTCTTTCTTGCCGCCTCGGCAGTGTTGCGCAAATACTCGGGCTCGGCAGCCGCACCGCTGATGCTGTCCATTGGCATTGCTGTCTATGATGAATCCTATAAAGAAGATATGAACCAGTTCATCAGCCGCGCCGACGCCGCGATGTATGCGGTTAAAAAACGAGGTAAGGGCAGCTATGGTATCGCGCCGCCTCCTCCAGCTGAGCGACGGGGTGCCCAATGAGCCAGTCCCACGACGTTGCTTCCCCTAAAAAACCTGCCGCACAAACCCGGCAAAAAGCTCTAGGCTCCGCAGATACGGGGGCCGATCAGCGGAGCCTAGACACCCTGATGATCCCCTCTGCCGATGGCCAAATCAGCTATGAGCAGGCCAGAGCACTGGCTGCAGCCAGTGGGGAAATTCGCTGCAAGCTGGCAACCCGGGCCGATGTGCCGCAGGAAATTTTGTATTACCTTGCTGGTGATAGCGATGTGCATGTCCGCCGTGCGGTTGCCGGAAATCCGTCGGCCCCTGCACGCGCCAACCTGCTGCTGTCCAATGACGATGATGAAGACGTTCGCACCATTTTAGCGGGAAAAATCGCCGAAGACGAACGGATCAACGACCCGCGCGCCCTAAAAGGACGCGCCCGGTCAATCACCCTAGAGGTCCTTGACCGCCTCTCACAAGACCGCGTGTCTTTGGTCCGTGCTGCTATCGCCGAAGGTCTCAAAGAGCTGCCCAACGCCGACCCAGGTCTGATTTTGCGCCTAGCGCGCGATTTGGAAATTATCGTTGCTGCGCCGATTTTGGAATATTCGCCAGTTCTTGGCGAAGAGGACCTGTTAGACATCATCCGCTCTAGCCCCATCGAAGGCGCCTTGGCGGCAATCTCGCGGCGTGCCTATGTCGATCCCGCCATTACCGATGCCATTGTTGCTAGCGGCGAGCCCCAAGCAATCACGCATTTGCTCTATAACGCCAATGCACAGCTCCAAGAACACACCCTTGATGCACTGATCGCCCACGCCGAAGACCGCCCCGAATGGCATCAGCCCCTGATCCACCGCCCAGAACTGGCGGATTATGGCGTGCGCCGCCTGGCGGAAATTCTGGCCGACCACCTATTACAGCGCTTGGTCGAACGCAGCGACCTGTCACCAGAAACGGCCAAAGAAATCAGCGAAGTGGTCAATAGCCGCCTGCGGGCCAAGCTGCAAGACGGGGTTCGCAGCCTGCCTGACGCCTTTGGGCCAGATACCGAAAAACGCTTTGAACCCCTGGTCGCCCGAGCACGCAGCCTGTTTGAAGCCGGAGCTTTAGACGAAACGTCGTTTATGGTGTCCTTGCTAACTGATCATGCCGATGATTTGGTTGCCGGTTTGACAGTTCGCTCTGGCCAACCGCTGCGGGTTGTTCTGGAAATTATCGGCTCGCAATCAGCGCGCGCCGTTTGCGCCCTCGCCTGGGCGGCAGGATTGTCAGCCCGCTTTGCCCACGAGCTACAGCTCAAACTAGGCCGCCTGCCCTCATCCTCCACCCTCCCCCCGCGCGCTGACGGCAGCTATCCCTTGCCCGAGGTCGAGCTACGCTGGCAGTTGGAAATGTTTTCTGATCACTAGAACATTGCGCGCAAAAGTGGGTGCTGGTTTTGCACATTTTCCATATCTGTAAGAAACTGACAAAGCCTCTAGAAATACACCGCCGCAGGTATACCCATCTGCGGCGGTGTTTTAACTTTAGCAGCCTGCAAAACGCACCGGCTTGCCTAGGGGATTCCCTAACAGTTCGTTTTCACGCATGACAACATGGCCACGGACCACGGTCGCAGTAGCCCAGCCTTTGGTTTGAAAGCCATCGAACGGTGTCCACCCGGCGCGGCTGGCGATCCAACGATCGGAAATGGTGTGTTCGGCTTTTAGGTCAACGACGGTAAAGTCAGCCTCGTACCCCAGGGCGATGCGACCCTTGCCACGAATGTTATAAATTCGCGCCGGCCCGGCGCTGGTCAGATCAACAAAGCGAGCCAGGGACAAGCGCCCCTCGGCAACATGGGTCAGCATCACCGGCACCAGGGTTTGCACCCCGGTCATCCCCGAGGGGGACTGGGGATAAGGCTGCGATTTTTCTTCCAGGGTGTGCGGCGCATGATCGGAACCGATCACATCGACCACCCCCTCGGCAATGGCCTTCCACAGAGCATCGCGATGACGGGCGGAACGGATCGGCGGGTTCATCTGCGCCTTGGTTCCCAAACGGTCATAGGCATCAGGGGCGGCCAGAGTCAAGTGCTGGGGTGTGGCTTCGACGGTGGCGTAATCTTTATGCGCGGCGAGAAATTCCATTTCCTCGGCGGTGGTCACATGCAACACATGCACCCGCCGTCCAGCGGCCTCGGCCAAGCGAACCAACCGCTGCGTCGCCCGCAAGGCGGTTTCTTCGTCACGCCATTCGGCATGCAAATGCACCGAAGCACCGTCTTTGACCATTGCCCACCGTTCTTTCAAGCGGTGCTCATCTTCGCAATGGACTGCCACCCGCCGCGACCCATTGGCCAAAACGCGAGCGACATCATCATCCTCGGCCACCAGCAGGTTGCCAGTGGACGAGCCCATAAAGACTTTGATGCCTGCACAGCCCGGCAATTTTTCGTATTCGGCAAGGTGATCAATGTTATCGGTAGCGGCGCCCATGAAAAAGGCATGATCACACCATGCTCGCCCCTCGGCCCGGCTTAATTTGTCGGCCAGGGCGGCGGCGTCGGTGGTGCCAGGCTTGGTATTTGGCATTTCAAAAATGCCGGTCACCCCGCCCAAAACCGCCCCACGAGTGCCGGTTTCCAGGTCTTCTTTATGCTCTAGGCCTGGCTCGCGGAAATGGACCTGGGTGTCGATCACACCGGGAAGAATGGTTTGGCCGCTGCACTCTAACGTCTCGGTCCCTTGCCCCGCCAAATTACCAAAGGCAACCACAACGCCGTCACGCACGCCGACATCGGTTTCCACCGGCCCGCCGGGCATCCAGACCGTGCCGTTACTCAGGACCAGATCAAGCCGTTCTGCCATAGGAACTGTCTCCGATTACAAAGGGTCAATGCTATCACTTTAACTTAGAGCATTTAGGGCAACGGAGGGAACCGATTTTGCGCTAAAGGTGGGCAGCGGAAAGGCCGTTAAAAGACTTTAATGATGGCGACATCACAAGTCGCCGTAACAAAAAATGCACCGCCATACAGTTTATTGCATAAACATACATTTGTTAACGTACGTTCACGTCCCGACAAGACAGTCTTGCATTGTTGCCTAGGAAAAAATACTCATCTGTTAAAGAAGATAAATGATCTGCAATACATCCACCGGCCAAGCGGTGTCACTTTAGTGATTGGGGTGCAATGCGCTGCCGCTTTCCATCGTTAGCCACTATAGAAAACCCTTCTGTCCTGAAACTTTAATCCGGAGAGACGGTAATCACATAGGAAGCTCTTATGTTTCATCTTTCCCCCCGCTGGACCGCACCGCTGCTTGCTATCGCCTTGACGATAACCGCGCCCCTAGCCCTTCATGCCCAAGAGATGACAGGCCGCGAGATTATGGACCAAGTCTCTGATCGACATGATCGCCCCTACGAGGCCGAAGATCAGGCGATGGCATTAATCGACGACCGTGGAAACGTCGAAGATCGCACGTTGCGCCGTTATGCGCGCGAGGTCGAAGATAGCCTTTACCGTTATCTGATCGTCTTTGATGCCCCGGCAGGGGTGGCAGGGGTTGCTTTGCTGACCTGGCAGAACCGTGGGGCCAGCGATGATCAGTGGATTCACCTTCCCGCTTATGGCCGCCAAATGAAGCGCTCTGCCGATGGTGGCAAGCGAAACTATTTCATGGGGACCGATTTCGCCTTTGAAGACATGACCTCTGAGGAACGTGAAAAGTTCCGCTATGACCGCCAACCCGACACCAAGGCCGAGATCAAAGATCAGACCGGCACCACAGTGGCCGAGGTCGATAGCTATGTGGTCGATGCCTACCCCAAGGACGAAGCCCTCGCTGCAGAGAGCGGCTATCAATATCGCCGCCTGTACATCAGCAAAGAGCGGTTTTTCATCCGTCGCATTGATTTCTATGATCGCCGTGGGCGTTTCCTCAAAAGCCAACACACCTGGGACATGGTTCACATTGAAGGTGACACCTGGCGAGCCAATACCATCTTGATGGATAACACGAAAGAACGTCACCAAACCTTGGTCAAAGTTCAAGGACGCGACCTTTCCGAAAATGCCGTCCCAGAGCGTATGTTCGAGCAACGCTGGGTCACCAGTGGCCGCCACCTCCGTTAATCCTGTGGGCTAGAACAAAAACGGCGCTGCGGTTGATCTCACCCGCAGCCGACGGTCCCTTATTTTCCAAATACTCGGCATCAGCCTGTACGGCGATCAAATCGTCGGGGCTGATTTCGATCAATCATGACTTGCGCTGTGCCGCGCCCAACCCGGGGGCCGCAGACCAAGCGGGGGTGTTTGCTCTATGCAGAAGTTCCTAACCTTTGGCATGCAGCATCGACTGCTGAGTCTTGCCATACTTGCCGTTATCACACTTTTGTGTGGCGCGGGATTGTCGCATTTGCGCGTTGATACCAGCTTTGACAGCCTGATCAGCGATACCGACCCAACCAAAGTTGCCTATGAAGCAATTAAGGATGAGTTTGGATCTGACAACACCACCATCATCTATTTGCGATCCTCTAAATTATGGACCGAGTCTCATATCGAAGCCTTGGAATCCATGCATTACGCCCTGGAAGATCTACCGTTTGTCGAAAAAGTAGACAGCCTGTTTTCCGTCCGCAGCATCCGCGACAGCAATGGGATGATCGAATCGTCAACCGTGCTTGATGGGGTGCCCGTTGGCCAAGCCGAAATCGACGACGCACGCGCACGAGCGCTCTATTCACCGCTGGTGGTGGGGAACTTTATTTCCACCGACGGCCTGGTGACAGCAATTAATGTCAGCATCATCAAAGACAAATCGAACCCCGACTTTGACCGCATGGCCTATGAAGCCATGCAAAAGGCGATTGATCCTTATATCCAGGGCTTTGATCAAGCATTTCAGGTTGGCCCGCCCCGAGTGAATGAAGATACCAAAACCGGTCTTTTTTCCGATTTATCGCTGCTTATCCCCCTATCCCTAGGGGTGTTGATCGCCAGTATTGTCGCCTTTCTGCGCAATGGCTTAGCCACAATCATTCCCGTGACCACATCAGGCATTGGTCTAGTGTGGGCTTTTGGCTTGATGGGCCACTTTGGCGTTCCGATTAATATTTTATCGGCAATGGTGCCATCGTTGGTGATCGTAATCGGCTCGACCGAAGATACGCATATGCTGGCCTCTTACCTTAGCGGTCTTCCCGGCGGCTCAATCACCGGATCGCGCGCCGAACGACGCCGCCAAGCAACTCTGTTCATGATCCGGCATTTAGGATTACCGCTCATTTTAACCACCCTGACCACTACGTTGGGGTTTGCTGCCAATATCACCGCCGAAATGGGGCTGGTGCGCGATTTTGCTTTTGCCGCCTCGCTTGCAGTGGCTGCCAACGGCGTCATCACTTTGGCTTTGGTGCCGGTAATGCTGATGACATTCGGTCCTTTGCGTAATAGCCTGAAAAGCAACAAAACACCCGATGGCGAACCCGACCAGTTGCGTGGGGTGATGGCCTTTATCCTGCGTCTATGTCAGGCGGCGGCAAATTATCGGCGAACCGTTTTACTGGTCACAACAGCGATTGTGGCCCTGTTCGGTGTTTTAGCCCTGGACACCAAAGTATCGAATGACCCGATTGCTTTTTTCAAAGCCGATCACCCGCTAGCACAAGACGTTAATACCCTGGCCGAAGACCTATCGGGGATGGAGATTTTTTATATCAATATCGGATCATCGGTCCCCAATGCCTTCCGCAACCCGGAAAACCTACAGCGCCTAGCAGCAATTAAACGCTATATCGAACAAGATGGGCGCTTTGATACGGTCATTTCGCTTGCTGACATGCTATCGCTGGTAAACCGCGAATTCCACGGCGGCGACGCCGCGATGATGACGGTACCTGAAAGCACCGAGCTGGTTGACCAGTATTTGCTCTTTTTCCAGCGTAGTGACTTGGAAAGCTATATCAGCCCCGACTTCAAGCGGGCCAATATGGTGGTCCGCCACAATATCCACGACAGCCATCGGCTAAAAGAAGCGGTTGCCTCACTTCAAGCCGAAGTTGAGCGCATTGCCGGACCAGATCTCAGCGTGCATCTGGTTGGTCAAAACCTGATGATCAATGCCGCCGCAGAAAAGCTTTTAACTGCTCAAATTCAATCTGTGGGACTGCTGCTGGTGGTGATTTTCATCATCATGTCGCTGGTCTATACCTCGGTGATTGGCGGCCTGCTCTCCCTGGCACCCAATGTGGTGCCGATCGTGATCGTCTTTGGCCTGATGGGGCTATTTGGCATTCCGTTAAACCCCGGAACAGCAACCGTGGCGGTGATCGCCATCGGGATTGCGGTCGATGATACCATTCATTTGCTCGCGTCCTATGCACAAGAAAGCCGCCTAACTGCCGATCGTATGCTCGCCGTTCGCCGGACGGTGACACAACAAGCCGTCCCTGCGATATCGACCTCGGTTGCCTTAACCGCTGGGTTTTTGGTGTTGATGGGGTCAAATTTCACCATCTTGTCGCAGTTTGGTATGCTGGCAGCAGTGGCGATGATCATGGCTCTGATTGCTGACTTGATCGTGACGCCGGTACTAATGTCCTACGTCCGCTTGGTAGGCCTGTACGATATTTTGTCCCTCAGGGTTGGGGCGGAAATCTTTACCAACAGCCCGTTATTTGCCAACATGACGCCCTATCAGGTGCGTAAGGCAATCTTGCTGACCGAGCTGATGCCCTTTGAAAAAGGCCAACGGGTGTTAGAACAAGGAACACAAGGACGCGATATGTACTTAATCTTGTCGGGAAAAGTCGCAGTATCACTAGAACGCGATGGCAAGGTTACGCGGCTTGCCTCCTTGGGCGAAGGCGCGGTACTTGGTGAAGTCGGCTTTGTACGCGAACAAGAACGGACAGCCAGCGTAGACGCCCTGAGCGACGGTGAAATGTTGGTCTTTAACGCCGAAAAGCTACAGCGCAACATGCGTCTTTACCCCCACATCGCCAATAAACTGAACCTTAATATTGCCGCTATTCTTGGCGCGCGGTTGGCTGAAACGACGGAACGCCTAAGTCTAGCAGCAGAGACGGAAAACGGATAATGCCCATAACCGCACACACCAGCCGCTGTTTGCCTCAACTGGTCGGCGCCATGGCCATTTTGGGTGTCCTGCCTATAGAAGCTCTTGCCGCCGACGAGGCAAGCTCCTTTCTGGGCGAGGTTATTGGCAACGCCACCTACCGTTCTCAGGTGGTTTTTAATGCCTTTCCCCGCGCTGCCGACGGAGCCTCGGCTAAAGGCATTGAGCACGACCCCCTAGAGGCATGGACGCATCTGGGGATCGATAGCAAAACCTTTCTTGGCGACTATTGGGCCTTTGATTTGGGGGTAGAGGCCATTGCCTCTAGCCACCGCGATGCAGAAAAAGGCGCCTTTACCGCGCCCAGCAGCCGTTCAGGTCAAGGCAAGTATGTCGATATTAGCCGCCTAACTTTGTCGTATCTTGGCGACGAGGTGGAGATGCTGATGGGGAAAGATAGCCTGCCAGTCGGCGTGGCCGAGATCTATTCCCCGGCTGACCTTTATGGGCGCTCCAATACCGCCAACCCTCAGCAGGCGGTTGATTTTGGCGTCTGGCAACTGCGAACCGATGTCTTTATCGGCAGCGGCCAACTGACAGCCGTCATTTTACCAGTCCAAGACATCACGCCGGGTGTATCGGACAGCTCACGCTGGTCAGGGGGATCTGGTTCGTCAGGAAACGAATTTTCCAGCATCACCATCCCCGGCTTGGCCGTCGGCTTAACTCCCGATATTCAAGACGATGTCCGGGGCAGCGGGCCAGGGGAATGGGGCTATTTCCTGAAATACGGTGGAACCGCTACCGGGATGGATTATTTCGTCACCGCCTATCACGGCCCTGGGGCCTATCCAGTACTGAAATTGCCAAGGCCGGGAAATCTTAATCCCTATTACAAGGTCTATCCCCGCGTTACCATTCTATCAGCAGGGGTTGCCATCACCGAAGGCCCCTGGAAACTATACAGCGAAGCCGTCGAAACCTTAGCCTCTGGGGACCGCGACGAAGACACCGCACGGGTTCTGTTGGGGGCCAAATACCGTGAAACAACCCTGGCAAACCGGCTTGGGCTCGACGAAATCACGCCAATTGCTGAATACGCCAAAGAATGGCGGCAAGATGAACAAACCAGCCCTTTTTATGTCATGCCGTCCAAAACCGCCCGCCCCAACCGCAACAACATGCTGCTATCGGTAAACTTTAAAGTCGATGACGCATGGAAATTTGGCGGTGTTTATAATCGGGCCTTTGACACACGCGACGCGGCCACATCAGCCTATATCCAATACAATCCGAACGATAACCTATGGTACAGACTCTCGGGCAGTGAATATCACGGGCGCGATCACACCACTTTTGGCCGCTATAGCCGCAATGACAATATCGAATTCGAAGTGAACTATAGCTTTTAAGGCAAGCCCCGCGCAGATGAAATCCTCTGCGCCGACGCCTTTACGGACCCGACAAGGACCCTATGCGGTCCTTATGGATGTAACCGCTTTAGGAAAGGCACGAATAGTCTGGCTCTGGCAAGGCTTCAACCTGTGGTTTACAGAAAATGTAACCTTGAAAATAATCAGACCCCAACTCTAACAAAAGATCCAAGTCTTCTTTTTCTTCAACGCCCTCAGCGATAACCTTTATTCCCAATGCGTGCGCCGTTGCAATCGCGCCCTGAGTAATGGTTTTTTTCACCACGTCCGTCGCAATACCCTGGCAAAGCTCCATATCTAATTTTAAAATCTGCGGCTTAAACTTGCTCAACAGATTCAAACCGGCATAGCCAGAGCCAAAATCATCAATGGCAGTGATAAAGCCGCGATCCCGGTATTGATCAAAAATATTGAGCAAATGCACCGGATCATGGATAGGCTCGGCCTCAGTAACTTCGAACATAATACGATGGACAGGCAGCCCAAACCGATCGGCGGCTTCGAGTGTCGCTCGAATACATGTTTCCGGACGGTAGACCGCATTGGGCAGAAAATTGATACTGAGATTGCAGTCGATTCCTAATCCAGCAGAAATTTGAATCGCGGTAACCCGGCAGGTTTGATCAAAAATATAGCGATTTTGCTCCGTAACCCGCGACAAGATGGCCCCCGCACCCGATCCGTCCTTGCCGCGTACCAAAGCTTCATAGGCAAAAACAGTTCGCGTGTGTGGATCAATAATCGGCTGAAATGCCATCGTGATATCGAAACCCAGCGGCTTACCCTCTAAGCATTCCTGACAGCCCAAAGAACGAAAGTCCGAAGAAGGTCCTGACGATATAGTCATAGCGCGGTTCACCACTTGCTTTAAAAATTGAAGCCCCTTGCTCCGCATAACCTGTGGGTTAAACGGCACTAAACAAGTGAAGCACAGAAAGAAGGTTCCCTCAAAAGCCTTTCGGGACCTATTTCACCAGCCATAAAGAATGCTCGAAACAAAAAGCCATCCCTTCCCCACTCCGATTAAGGAGTGCAGAGAAAGGATGGCTTTCAACCTCTATCCACGCACGATCGGCTTACAGGCGGCCTTAGGCGCTTACAGCTTCGCTACCGGAACCAGCAGCACCATCATTGCGCAGGCCCGCAGCCAGGTTACGGTTGATGTTAATCAACACGTCCAGGTCAGAAGCATCGTTTCCGCGCATGGCCTTGGTCGTTTGCTTATCAACGAAGATCGACAAGCTAAGAATGTTAGCCTTAATTTCGCCAGGCAACTGGTTTTCGGGCTCGGTGATATCAGCCTGAATGATCGTCCACAGCAGGTGATTAAAGCGCAGAGCCTGCGAGTAGCCTTCGATATCAGCGACCTTAGACTTCGCGTCTTCGAGCATCACCGCGGCCTTGGTGAAGGCCATGGCCTCGACCTCACGCGGGGTCAGGTTGGCCTTCTGAGTCTGTTGATAGGCGCGGATCTGGTCTTTCGCCATTGGTGGTAACCTCCGATTCGTACTGGATGAGCTTGCGGCAAAGCTTAAGGGCTCGATAGTGGTCCCCATCGACGATTTTACGCGAAACATCGACCATCAGGTCTAAAAGTTTCATGTCTATCGTCATCTCAATCAACTGGCGAAGCAAGTGGATATAGAGCTTATGATAACGGCGCTCTTCCGCAGGCTCCACGTACATATGCAAAATGGCAACATAAAGCTGCTTAGCAGGCGTATCAGCCTCTTCTTCGGAAAGAATGTCCTTTTGGCGGAGAACAGGCACCCGATTCAAGACAACGATTTCTGCCTTGGTCGCACCATTTGCGATCACAGCAGAGCCAATCAGCACTTTCTCATTTGGGCGAAGCGTCAGTTTAAGGGGCATTGCATGTCCTATTGTGCCGCGAACGGCCACCGTAGCCAACCTACCGTGTCCATGGCCGATAAAGACCAGAACACCACCCATTTTCCCTGACTCTTTTGAAAACAAAAGAGCAGATCATAACGGGCCTGATCAAAAAAACCTCCGCAGGTCAGTATGCATACTTTTGCATTCTGCGAAAAGCCTTCTCGTTTGAATATGCAGCTCCCTTCGAGCTTTCGTCCACGCGCTATTCTGCGCGCTCCTCAGAGTAAGCCTTAAAGTCTTACGGAGTGGTAAAGACAGCGCCACCCCACAGAAAGACTCTCACCTTTTTTAAGGAGAGAAACAAGCAATACCCGACGCCCTAAACACCAACAGAGCGAAAAAGCGTAGGGCGCCAGATCAATGATCTCGCGCCCTTTGCTCAATGCCTTTAAAGCGTCTCGGCCAATTCGTCGATAAAGCCCTTTACCACCCCGATTCCCTTTTTCCAAAAGGCCGGATCCGATGCATCCAGGCCAAAGGGAGCCAGCAGCTCTTTGTGGCGCAGCGTTCCACCGGCAGAGAGCATCTCCAGATACTTATCCTGGAAACCTTCGGCGCCTTGCTCGAACACTCCGTACAAGCTGTTCACCAAGCAATCGCCAAAGGCATAGGCGTAGACATAGAACGGCGAATGGATGAAGTGGGGGATATAGGCCCAGTAGTTTTTATAATCGTCGTCATAGCGAAAGGCCGGGCCCAAGCTATCGACCTGAACCTGCATCCAAATTTCACCTAGACGGTCGGCGGAAAGTTCGCCATTGCGCCGTTCGCTATGAACCTGACGCTCAAACTCGTGGAAAGCAATTTGGCGCACCACGGTGTTGAGCATATCTTCGACCTTGCCCGCCAGCAAAATGCGCCGCCGGGCGGGGTCCGTTTCAGCATCCACCATCGCGCGGAAGGTCAACATCTCGCCAAACACCGAAGCCGTTTCGGCCAAGGTCAGCGGCGTATTGGACATCAACGTGCCCTGTTTGGCGGCCAAAACCTGATGGCAGCCGTGACCCAATTCGTGGGCCAAGGTCATCACGTCACGCGACTTACCCATATAGTTCAGCAGCAAATACGGATGCGCCGAGGGCACCACCGGGTGAGCAAAAGCCCCCGAGGTCTTACCCGGACGGGTTGGCACATCAATCCACGGCTTATCAAAGAAATTCTGCGCCACATCGGCCAGCTTGGGCGAAAAGCGGCCATAGGCCCCCATCACCAGCAGATCAATGCTCTCGTCGGTCAGGCGCGACAACAGGGTGTTGCCGACATCCATATCGTGAGACTCGATGGTCTGCGCATCGGCTTTGACCCCATGGCGTGCCAAGTGCAAGCACAGGTCCGCTGCCGGGATTGCGCCGTGGCCATCACGGCCATGGCCGCCGCGCGGGTTGACGGCAACCACGTTGACCTTAGTCGCGCTTTGCAGCAGCGGCATGGCATCGCTGACGGCGCGGGTGGCTTCACGGGTGCCGTTCCAGGCCACCATCACCTGCTTGGCGACGGCATTGAATTTACCCGAATGGGGGACAACCAGCACCGGGCGACCGGCATCAAGCACCAGATGGTCGATCAGGTGATCTTGACCTTCGGCCATGTCGCCGTCGTTGTCGAACTGACCGGCAACCACCAGATCGGTATATTTGGCGTGTAAGGTGCACTGATCAATCAGCATCCCATCAACCGAGCGCCATTCGTAGCGCAGGCCAGACGGCCCAAGTTTGGCTTCGAACAGCTTTTTTGCTTCGGCAGAAGCTTCTTCGGCCCACTGTCGTTGAGCGGCGGCCACTTCGGGGCCAAGCTGGCTCATCACGAACTGCGGCACATGTGGTGTGGTTCGCACGAACAGGCCCGTCAGATGGGCGTCATGTTCCGTGGCAAGTTGAATGGCCACATCCAGGCGATTGGCGCAGCTTTTAGAACTGTCAACAATCACCATGATATCTTTAAGCGGCATGGATATCCTCCTGATCGCCATACGGCGGGATGGGGGCAAAAAACAGCGGCTCTGCGAGGGGCGGGCAAGGTCGGAACGTGCTTTCTGACACTGCCTTTATCCCTCAAGCCACCGCCAAATGGTTGGGACCTGCGCAGCTATGATAAACGTTTGTGCAGGCGGCGACCATCCCCTCATCGGGCAGAGTGAAGGAAGGGGTTGCGAATAAAATAATCTGTTAATTTTCAGTATATTATAAATCAGTCTGCGCGACGTATGCCAAGAATGCCGGGCAGTTGCGATAGGATTTCATGAACAGGCGTCCGTAAAATTTCAATGCTGCATTTGCGAAGAATGCCGCCCGGTGTGTACGGGAAATGAGCCTGTGGAGAACGGCGTCTATACAATTTAATCCAGGGGGATCTCTTCGTGGAGATATGCGGGTTTATCGTGTTCATAGTCGTGCCTCTGTCCGTGGTCTATATTGGTCTTCTGCCCATTTCTCGCCACCATGAAAGAGACGTAAAATGACCAGTGCATCCCATGAAATCGATTATGAAATCATCGGTGACGACATTCAATTGGTGGAGATCGAGCTAGACCCCGGCGAAACGGTTATCGCCGAAGCCGGTGCCATGGCCTATATGGACGGCAGCATTACCTTTGAAGCCAAAATGGGCGATGGGTCAAAAGCCGAAGGTGGCCTGTTTGGCAAGATGCTGAGTGCGGGGAAGCGCGCCTTAACCGGCGAGTCGATTTTTATGACGCATTTCACCCAATCAGGCAGCGGGAAAGCCCGTGTTGCTTTTACCGCCCCTTATCCGGGTAAGATCATGCCCATCGACCTAAAAGCCATTGGCGGCGAGCTGCTGTGCCAGAAAAACGCCTTTTTGTGTGCGGCACGCGGCACCGAAATCTCGATTGCCTTTACGCAAAAGCTAGGCGCAGGCTTTTTTGGCGGCGAAGGGTTTATTCTCCAGCGCTTACGCGGCGATGGTAAGGCCTTTATCCATGCGGGTGGAACGGTGATCCAAAAGCAGCTAAATGGCCAAGAGCTGAAGGTCGATACCGGGTGTATCGTCGGCTTTACCCCCGGCATTACCTATGACATTCAGCGGGCGGGAAATCTAAAGTCGATGCTGCTGGGCGGAGAGGGCTTGTTCCTTGCCAGCCTAAAGGGGACCGGGACGGTTTACTTGCAAAGCTTGCCGTTTTCCCGCTTGGCCGATCAAATCATCAGCCGTATTCCCAAAAGCGGCGAATAGTTTTTTCCCGCTGCGCGTATGCCAGGGCGAGGCCGGCTTACTTTTAGAGCGGAGCAGAGGGGGCCGGTCAGCCCGTTAACCAATCGAACAGGCATAAAACACCAAAGCCACTGGCGCCGCTGGGCATATGGGCATGGGGCGTTTTGCGTTCGCTGACCCCCGCAATGTCGAGATGTGCCCAGGGAATGCCGGGCGGGACAAAGCGCGATAAGAACGATGCCGCGTGCAAAGCATCGGGCAACAGCCGCCCGGCACTGGCGCACTGTTTGACGTCGGCGCAGTCGCTGCGCAGATCGTCGCTAAAGTCACCGCCCAGGGGCATGCGCCACAGGGGTTCGTCGGTGGCTTCGCCGCTGCGGATCAGGCCGCGTGCCATGCGGTCATCATTGCAAAACAGACCGGCATAGTGATTGCCCAGGGCCACGACGATCGAGCCGGTTAAGGTGGCCAAGTCCACCACCATGCGTGGCTTTTCGCGGGCGCAGCCCCATGACAGGGCATCGGCAAGGGCCAAGCGGCCTTCGGCATCGGTATCAATCACTTCGACTGTGATACCGGCATGGCTGGTCAAAATGTCGCCCGGGCGGCTTGCTGATCCCGAAACGGCGTTTTCGGCGATGGCAAGAACGGCGGTAACGTTGACGGTCGCTTTGGCCTCGGCGAGGGCATGCATGAGGCCTAACAGAACGGCCGCGCCGCCCATATCGCCCTTCATCTCCTCCATACTGTCCGCGGGCTTGATGCACAGGCCGCCGGTGTCAAAGGTGATGCCTTTGCCGACCAGCAAGGTCGGTGGCGTTGTTGGGTCGCTGGCGCCGCGCCAGCGCAAAATGGCTAAGCAGGGTGGGTGAGCGCTGCCTTGACCAACGCTGAGCAACAGATTGAGGCCTTCTGCGGCCAAGTCGTCAGCGCTCAGGATTTCGACGTCTAATCCCAGGGGCTCTTGTGCGCGGGCATGGGCGGCCAGGTGACTGGGGGTCAGGTGGTTGGCTGGCAGCGCAGTCAACATACGGGTCAGTTCGACCCCTTCGGCGGCAGCGCTTAATTTCTGCCATGCTGCCTGGGCACTACGGGGGTCGGAGACGCGGATGGTGACCAGGGAAAGGGTGGGTTGATCATCGTCGTCACGGGTGGCGGCATAATCAGGGCCGTGGGCTATGCGCAGGCGCAGGCCGAGGGCGAAAAAAGCGGCCATGGCAGGGTCAATACCCAGGTCAACGGCAGCGGAACTGACGCCGTTGGCGGCAAGAACGGCCCCGACCTCGGCCCCGCAGCGGCGGGCGGTTTCGCCGTCTATGGCACCAAATTGCCCCAAGCCCGCAACCACCAACCGTGGCGGTAGAGGCGTGCCCGAGGTATCGCAGATCGGTGGATGCAAAATAATCGCATTGCCGCTTTTGCCGGTAAAGGCAGGCATTTGTTCTAAGGCTCGGGAAATCCAGGCGGCAGCGCCCAGGGTGCGGGTGGCAGCAGTGGGGTTTCCCCCCTGCCAAATTCCCACCACCAGGGCGTCAGCCGGGCCGGGCAGGCGGTTTGTGAATTGAACCGTCACCGTGGGGCTGCGACGCAATCCCAGGCGCGGGGAAGAGGTTTTCTCCCCCGCTGCGGTTTCCTCAGTGGCTTTACGGCCATCGGGAGTGTCGGTGTCCGCCTGCTGGATCATGGTTAGTCCTGGCTTTCAAAAGACGCCGCAACCAAGCTATCGAGCAAGCGCACGCCAAAGGCGGTACCGCCCTTGGGCACCAAGCTGCTGTCTTTTTTCGACCACGTTACACCGGCAATATCAAGGTGTGCCCACGGGGTACCCTTGTTGATAAAGCGTTGCAGGAACTGGGCGGCGGTGATCGAGCCCGCTTCGCGGCCACCGACGTTTTTCATATCGGCGATATCAGATTTGATCTGTTTGTCATAGGCTTCGCCCAGGGGCATCCGCCACAGTTTTTCACCCGTATCCAAACCTGCCTTGGTTAGATCGGCGGCCAGTTGGTCATCGTTGGAAAACAGACCGGCATGTTCAGAGCCCAGGCTGATGATGATCGCCCCGGTGAGGGTGGCTAGATCAACGATGGCGCGCGGCTTATATTCTTGCTGGCAATAGGTCAAAACATCGCTTAACACCAAGCGGCCTTCGGCGTCGGTGTTGATGACTTCGATGGTTTGGCCAGACATGGATGTCACCACATCGCCAGGGCGCTGGGCAGTGCCAGAGGGCATGTTTTCCACCAAGCCAACCAAGCCAACCACGTTCGCCTTGGCTTTGCGACCGGCCAGGGCTTTCATGGCACCAATGGTGACGCCGGCCCCGCCCATATCCCACTTCATGTCTTCCATGCCGCCGGCGGGCTTGATCGAAATACCGCCGCTGTCAAAGCAAACACCTTTGCCAACAATGGCTAGCGGGGCTGCGTCTTTGTCAGGGGCACCTTGCCATTCCATCGCCACCACATGGCTTTCGCGGGCGGAGCCTTGGCCGACGCCCAACAGGGCACCCATGCCCAGCTTGCGCAGTTCTTTTTCGCCCAGAACAGTGACCTTAACGCCCAGCTTTTCCAGCTTGGCGCATTCTTTGGCCAGTTCGCTGGGGCCCAAAATGTTGGCAGGCTCAGATAGCAAGTCGCGGGTTAGCAAAACGCCATCGGCAACCGCATCAAGGGCGGCAAAGGCCTTTTTGGCATCGCTGCCTGCGGCGCTGCTGATTTCCAGCTTGCTGAGCGAAGGTTTGTCGGTCTTGCTTTCAGTGGTGCGGTACTTGTCGAAACGATAGCTGCGCAGGCGCGCACCAAAGGCGACGTTGGCAGCCACGTCAGCGGCATCAAGGGCGTTTTCTTCGTTGGCGTCGAGAGCGATGGCAGCGGCTTTTTCCGTACCGCTGAGCAAGGCGGCGCAGGCCGCGCCACCAATTGATTGCCAGCGGGCAGCGGTGAGTTCGCTTGCCGCACCCAGGCCGATGGCAACGACGCGGGTTAGCTCAACCCCCGACGGGCAGATCAGGGATAGGACCTGCTCAACCTTGCCGTCAAAGCGTGCCGCTTCCATCGCCCGGGTCAGCGTTCCGTTGCTTGCCTGGTCGATCTGTTGGGCGCTGGGGGTCAGCACGCGGTCGGCGTAAACGCCCACCACAAGGGCTCCGGACGTGGGAAGACCGGGTTTGGCAAAGCTAATTTTCATGGGTCTGGCAACTCCTTGGGGTCGGCACGATGATGCCGTGTCTATAGGCAATGGTGGCATGGTTGGTCATGCTGTGGCTTTAATTTAAACCTTTGTCAGTGAAATAAAAGACCCTGTGCAGGGTATTGCACAACTGTTCACCGTCAGCAAAAAAATGGAATGATCGTTCTGCATTGCTGGGGTGCAGATGGGGTGCACCAGGGGCGATGGACTTATGGTACACTTTCGCCAATAAATAATTTATGCGTGCCGTGGGGTTTGCAAAGTACTATTAAAGAACCGCTATAAACGGTGGTGATAAGGTGAGGGGCGGTGATGATGCGAAACATTCAAGAGGTGCGTTTTCTCACTGTGATCCCCACTTTACTGATGGCGGGCTTGCTGATCTTAGGGGCTGAGCCGCAGCGTGATTTAGCAGTGGAAAGGGCATTTGCCGAGGGGGCCGCCCGCCAAGAGGCCGAGCAAACCCTACGCCGAGAGGCTGATCAGGCTGCTCGCTATTTAAATGTTCAGCAAGATGTCGCCCTTGCCGTCCTTAAGCAGCGCTTGGCCGAGCACGTTGATGCCGCTCATGCGATGATGATGGCGATCTATCGTTCGGCCCATGGCACGATGGGCGACGAGGCGTTAAAAAAGCTGCTGCGCGATAGCCTGCGCGAGGCGAGATTTTTCGATGGCCGAGGGTACTTTTTTATCGATGGCATGGATGGCGA
>CEGD01000131.1_pt1 | contig 20278 bp, 14 predicted proteins | sample 306751 | NCBI WGS metagenome assembly CEGD01 (sample SAMEA2755657, study PRJEB7226) | microbial mat metagenome | biome: microbial mat; feature: hypersaline; material: grass silage | place: USA | collected 2014-02-19 | depth 0 m
CCAAACCCAAACGCTTCGCCAGCATAAAGGCTTCGGCAGTCCCCAGCATCCCAATGCCTAACAGCATGTTATTGCAAATTTTGGCCGCTTGACCATTGCCCGCACCACCGGCATGAACGATGGTTTTTCCCATCGCTTGCAAAAACGGTTGAGCCTTGGCAAAGGCGTCTTCGGGGCCACCAACCATAAAGGTCAGCGTCCCGGCTTCGGCACCACCAACGCCGCCGGAAACCGGAGCGTCAATCATCGCCATACCAGCCTTTTCGCAGGCTGCTGCAACCAAACGAGCGCTATCGACGTCGATGGTCGAGCAATCAATCATCAACGTGCCCTTGGGGGCGTTTTCCAGAACCCCACCTTCGCCGCAGTAAACCTTTTGCACATGGGCACCGGCGGGCAGCATGCTGACCACCACATCGGCGCCTGCGCAAGCATCGGCCACAGTTGCAGCAGCAGAGCAGCCTTGCTCCACGGCACGCGCAAGGGCCTTTTCGCTCAGGTCAAAGGCCGTGACCGCATGACCGGCCTTTGCCAGATTCGCCGCCATCGGGCCACCCATATTGCCCAGCCCGATAAAACCGATTGCTGCCATAGGAACGTTCCTCTCGATTGTGATGTTTTTTACAAGCAGATGGGGACGGAGGTAAAATCCGTCCCTAATCGTCCTGATGATCTGCGCGCTCTTGCTGGCGGAAAATCATCAGGACGGGACCAATTAAGGATTAGTCCAAAGTCAAATCACCGCCCTCAAGCGGTCCAAACAAGGCATCAACCACCGCATTATCAACATCAGCGACCGATGCATGCGCCCATTTCGGCGCATTATCTTTGTCAACGATCACCGCGCGCACACCCTCGGCAAAATCAGGTGTCATGCCAATACGCTGGGTCGCCCGCCATTCGATCTGCATACAACGATCAAAGTCCACATGCGCCCCCAATTGCAGCTGGCGGAATGTCGCCTTCAGCGCAAACGGAGATTTACTTTCCAGGATTGCCAGTTGCTTACTGGCCCATTCGCCACCATCAGCACGCAAGGCATCAAAGATCTCTTCGACCGATGCCTTATTAAAATGATGATCGATCTCGGCACGATGCTGTTCAATCGGCGCCATGCCAGGGTCTTCATGGAACATGTCAATGATACAGGTGACCGCCGTTTGCAGCTGGTCGGCGCTCATTTCATGATGTTCTTGTTCGCTCAGCGCTTTAAATAGCTCATCACGCCGCGCGGAGGGAACAAAATGCGTCGCAATCCCAAGGGCGTAGCAATCCGCAGCCTTTAACCGCGCACCGGTCAGCCCCAGATACATGCCAACCTTGCCCGGCAGACGGGGCAGAAAGTAAGTGCCCCCCACATCGGGGATCATGCCAATGCCGGTTTCCGGCATCGCAAACAGCGTACGTTCGGTGGCAACACGGTGCGACCCATGCACCGAAATCCCAACGCCACCGCCCATGGTGATCCCATCAAGCCAGGCGATATAGGGCTTGGCATAGGTTTTAATCAACCGATTCAGGCGGTATTCTTCGCCGAAAAAGGTGCGCAAGGCATCAGCATCATTGTCTTTGTTGGCTTGCCACAGGACGCGAATATCACCGCCAGCACAAAACGCCTTCTCTCCTGCGCCTTCAACAAAGACGCAGTGCACGGCTTCGTCTTGATCCCAGGCGCGCAAAGCCGGGTCCATAGCCCGCACCTTGTCCAAGGTTAAAGCGTTCAACGCCTTGGGACGGTTCAGCAAAATATGGGCCAAGCCATTTCCTGCCGTAAACTGGATATCGTCCAGAACATCGCTTTCAGTCGTCATGGGAACCCCTGTTAACCCTAAAATCGTGATCGCAACCACCGCCCAGCATTAGCCTTTGATCATCTTGCGAGCGATAATTTCACGCATGATTTCATTGGTGCCTTCCAGGATCTGGTGCACGCGCAAATCACGCAGCAGCCGTTCGATCGGGTATTCCCGGATATATCCGTACCCGCCGTGCAGCTGCAAAGCATCATTGCACACCTTAAAGCCGATGTCCGTTGCATAGCGCTTTGCCATCGCACAGAGCTTGGTCGCATCATGGTCTTTGGCATCCAGTGCGCTGGCTGCCCGGTGCAACAACAGCCGCGCCGCGGTCAGTTCGGTTTCCATATCGGCAAGTTTGAACTGCAACGCCTGGAACTCGACCAAAGCCTTACCAAACTGCTTACGCATCTTGGCATAATCCAACGCAGCAGCCAGGGCGGCCTTTGCCCCACCCAACGAACAAGCGCCGATGTTCAAACGCCCACCATCAAGGCCCATCATGGCGATCTTAAAGCCATCCCCTTCTTCGCCCAGGCGATTGGCCACCGGAATACGGCAGTCTTCGAAAATCACCGCAGCGGTTGGTTGGCTATTCCAGCCCATTTTTTCTTCTTGCTTGCCAAACGACAAGCCCGGCGTGCCTTTGGGCACCACCACCGTTGAAATGCCCTTGGCGCCGGGGCCGCCGGTACGCACCATCACCACATAGATATCGGCACGGCCACCGCCAGAAATAAACGCCTTAGAACCGTTAAGCACATAGTGGTCGCCGTCGCGCTCGGCGCGAGTTTTTAGACTGGCGGCATCAGATCCAGCGCCAGGCTCGGTCAGGCAATAGCTGGCGAAATGCTCCATAGTGCACAGCTTGGGCAACCATTGGTGCCGCTGCTCATCATTGCCGAAGCGGTCAATCATCCACGACGCCATATTATGGATCGACAGATAGGCCGCGGTCGAAGGACAAGCCCCGGCCAATTCCTCAAAAATCACTGCGGCGTCCAGGCGGCCCAAGGCACTGCCGCCCACGTCATCGCGCACATAAATACCGGCGAATCCTAGCTCAGCAGCCTTGCGCAGGGTTTCCACCGGAAAATGGTGCTGCTCGTCCCATTCCTTGGCAAAGGGGGCCATTTCATTGGCGGCGAAATCGCGCGCCACATCCTGGAACTGGACTTGATCCTCGGAGAGTTGGAAATCCATGAGCGTCCTCCACGTATTTTTGTTTGCGCCGCCTGCTGGTGCCTTATGGACACTCATGCAATGGCTCTAACGCTGTTTTTCTCTGCCCAGGATCATAACGAGAAGTTCACAGAGGTCAATCATTGTATACAAAAACAAATTCGTTCCATACACGCTGCAGCGCGGCAAAGAACACATACAACAGATAAATTGCATTGATATAACGCATTTCTAATGTGTATTTCTTGACAGTTGCCTGCCGTCGCCGCACTCTGCCGCCATCTGGGGCGGGAATACCGCCTCTTGCCCTTCCAAGACGCTCAAAGCGTCACCCCGTCTCTACCATCCCCCGGAGGACCGCCCGCAATGGATTTCAAAACCAACCACCCCGAAACCTTGGCTCTGCATGGCGGCAGCCACCGGGCTGATTCGGCAACCAACGCTGTGGCGGTGCCGATCTATCAGACCACGTCATACCAATTTGACAGCGCCGAACATGCGGCCAATCTGTTTGCCCTAAAAGAACTGGGCAACATCTATACCCGCATTATGAACCCAACCGACGACGCCTTGGAACAGCGCATTGCAGCCCTTGAGGGCGGCGTTGCAGCCCTGGCGGTGGCGTCCGGTCAAGCGGCGTCGACCTATGCGGTACTCAACCTTTGCCAGGCGGGTGATAATTTCATCACCTCCACCGACCTTTATGGTGGCACCTGGAATCTGTTTGCCAACATCTTTAAGCAGATGGGGATCGAAGCCCGCTTCGTTGACCCTGCCGACCCGGAAAACTTCCGTCGGGCAATTGACGACAAGACACGCTGCATCTACGCCGAAACCCTGCCCAATCCGAAACTGACCGTTTTCCCGATCAAGGAAGTCGCTGACATTGGCCGTGAAAATGGCCTGCCACTGATCGTTGACAACACCGCCGCGCCGATTATCTGCCGTCCGCTGGATCACGGCGCCGCCGTTGTCGTCTACTCAGGCACCAAATGGATTGGCGGTCACGGCACCACCGTTGGCGGCCTTGTCGTTGATGGCGGTAATTTTGATTGGGAAGCTTACGGCGACCGTTTCCCGACCATCAACCACCCTGATGCGTCCTATCATGGCGCAATCTGGAGCCAAGCGGTCAAGCCGCTAGGGCCGATTGCCTATATCCTGCGTATGCGCTGCACCCTGTTGCGTGACATGGGTGCCCCGCTGGCACCGTTTAATGCCTTTCAGTTGATCCAGGGCATTGAAACCCTGCCGTTGCGCCTGCGCGCCCACGGCGAAAACGCGGTCAAGGTGGCGAACTTCCTGGTCAAGCACCCCAAGGTCGCCTCTGTGACCTATCCGGGCCTGCAAGACGGTGAAGCCAAGCGGCGCGCCGACACTTACCTGAACGGCAGCTATGGCAGCTTGGTCGGGTTTGAACTGAAAGATGGCGTCGAAGCAGGCAAAGCCTTTATTGACGCGCTAAAAATGTTCTATCACGTCGCCAATATCGGCGATGCCCGTTCGCTGGCGATCCACCCTGCCAGCACCACCCATTCTCAGCTTTCTGCCGCAGACCAAGCCGCAACAGGGGTGACACCGGGCTATGTCCGCCTGTCGGTGGGGATTGAGCATGCTGACGACATCATCGCCGACCTCGCTCAGGCCCTTGATCTGGTCTAAAGCTGCAGGGCAAATCCTTTGAGCAAAGCAGCTCTAAGGATGATGATGTGAATCCAGGGAAATGGCGGCGGAAATCATCCGCCGCCATTGCTTATTTTAAGCCCCTCCCCTCATCGCGCCCCTTTCGCCCGACGGCAAAGAGGTCTATTGAAGACGGTAAACATTCAGACAGAGCCTGAGCCCTGCCGCCGACCGTAAGGAGCCATGCCGTGACCGCGCCCACAGATCGACCGTTTGCCCCAAAAGCTTTTCCGCATACGCGCCTGCGCCGGACCCGTCGCCACGATTGGTCACGCCGCTTAGTTTCGGAAACCTCGCTGTCGGTAAATGACCTGATTTGGCCGGTCTTCGTCATCGAGGGCGACAACGAAATTCAAATCGTACCGTCGATGCCCGGCGTATTCCGCTATACCATCGACAAACTGGTCGAAGCCTGTGCTAAAGCTTACGAGCTGGGCATTCCCGCTGTCGCCCTGTTCCCACGCACCAATTCAGATGTCAAAGATTGGGAAGGCAGCGAAGCCTCTAACCCAGAAAACCTAATCTGCCGTGCCGTTCGTGCCCTGAAAGCCAATCTGCCGGACTTGGGCGTTGTTTGCGACGTCGCCCTTGATCCTTATACCACCACCGGCCACGATGGCATTGTACGCGATGGCTATGTGGTCAATGACGAATCCGTGGCGGCATTGTGCCAACAGGCCTTGATCCAGGCACAAGCAGGCTGCGATATCGTCGCTCCCTCGGACATGATGGACGGTCGAATTCGCGCCATCCGCGACACTCTGGATTTTCACGGCTTTATTGACGTGCAAATCTGCTCTTACGCGGCAAAATATGCCTCGGGCTTTTATGGCCCCTTCCGCGATGCGATCGGTTCAGGGACGCAATTACAAGGCGGCGACAAGAAAACCTATCAAATGGACCCGGCCAACACCGATGAAGCCCTGCGCGAGGTCGCTACCGACCTGGAAGAAGGCGCTGATATTGTGATGATCAAACCGGGCATGCCCTATCTGGATATCATCCAGCGAGTCAGTAGTACCTTTAAAGTCCCGACCTGGGCCTATCAAGTCAGCGGCGAATACGCCATGCTGCGCGGGGCAATGGATCACGGCTGGCTTGACCCCAACCGCGTGGTTTTAGAAAGCCTCATGTGCTTCCGCCGCGCGGGCGCCGGCGCCATCTTGACCTATTTCGCCCCCGATGCCGCACAGCGCTTAAAGGAAGGCTGAGCAAAGTCATCTCAGCCTTCCAAGCAAATGCCCTATTCCTGAGCCAACCAGTCGCTAATCCGACTGGTTTCCTCAGCACTGGCCAAAAATGGCGCGTGCCCTGCACCAGCGACTTCGAGGAACGCACACTGCCCGTGCTCGCTGACCATCCGCTGCGCCGTTTCGGCACTGAGCAAATCAGACTGTGCCCCACGAACCACCATCACCGGCACTTTGATCTGACCCCACAGGGGCCACAGATCCACATCTTGGATTTCCGCCTGCATGATCGGCTGTGCAATCGCCGGATCATAGGCTAACACCCAGCGCTGGGCATCCTTGGGATCAGTCCAAGTGCTATGACGGGTTAAGTGCGCCCACTGGTCATCGCTCAAGGCCCCAAAAGGAGCCAAGATGGTGCGCAAATAGGTCTCTGCCGCTTCTAAGGACGGGAAAGACGGCGCCTTACCGACATAGTCCATGATCCGCTTTAGCGCATCAGCGGCAATAAACGGGCCAACGTCATTGATCAGCAAACGACGAATGGGCGTGCCGGGGGTAGCTGCTAAAAACATTCCCAACAGCCCGCCCATGCTGGTGCCGATCCAGTCGACGCTATCAGCCCGGCAGCGTGCCAAGAACGTCGCCATGTCGCCCATATACTGCGGATAGCCATAGCCCGATGGGTCGAACAAACGTTCCGATTGCCCCCGGCCCAAAACATCGGGGCACAGCACCCGATAGCCCTGGCCGACCAGTGCTATCGCCAAATCATCAAAATCCCGACTATTGCGCGTTAACCCGTGGACACAAACAGCGACCTTTCGAATATGGGGATCGCCCCATTCCGTATAGGCCATGCGGCGAAATCCCTCGGGCCGCAAGACCGACACATAACCCTGGCGGGGCTGCGGCGGACGTGAGATACCGTCTTCTAGTGCATTGTTTTTATGTAAACTCACCCGAGAAACTCCCGATGTTTTATGGCGATGCAACAGAGCATTTTGCGCTGCCGAGAGAGATGATAAAGCACCTATTCTGTCGGTCTACCGTGTTTTTTGGATACCAAAGCGCTAAATTTTGTATACAATGCTCAGCAGGGAGACACGTCGCAGCGACCGTTAACGGGGTTCCCAAAGGGCACAAGCCCGCATAAAACCAAAGGCCCCTGACGTTAGGTCACCGGACGCTGCAAGGAAAGACGCTAGAAATGTCCAAACACAGCCCAACGCGCGCCGATCAACTGCGCCGCACTTTAGAAGAAGAAATTTTCACGGGCCGCCTGAAACCAGGTGATCGCCTGGACGAACAATCGCTCGCCCAGCGGTTCAGCGTGTCTCGTACTCCGGTGCGCGAGGCCCTGCGCCAGCTATCGGCATCGCATCTGATCGAGGTCCGCCCGCGCCAAGGCGCAGTGGTCGCGGTCATCACCCTGCCCCGCCTGATTGAAATGTTCGAAGTCATGGCCGAGCTTGAAGGCATGTGCGCCCGTCTTGCCGCTCGGCGAATGACCGATGACGAACGTTCCGAACTGCAAAACGTGGTCACTGAAGCCGAAAGCTTTGCCGAACGGGTCGACCTGGAATCTTATTATAGCAACAACCGCCGCTTTCACGACGCCATTTACCACGGTAGCCACAATCAGGTGCTCGAAGAAATGACCCGCAGCCTGCATAACCGCACTGCGCCCTATCGCCGTCACCAATTGAACCGCCCTGGCCGCGTCCACGAAAGCCTCGCCGAACACAAGCTGGTGGTTACTGCCGTTTTGTCCGGCGACCCCGATGCGGCCGCACGCGCCATGCACCGCCACGTGAACGTGCAAGGTGATGTTTTCGCAGACTTTTTATCTACCCTCCCCTCGGGCTATCTCACCGCTTAATACGTTTTTTTACAAGCGGCAGCCTTGGGTCGGAACGCCCACCACTGGCCTGATCAAACAGGTCGAAAGCAATCCACACCCTTTAAAAAACGCAGAAAACTGCTGGAGAGTTACGTCCATGTCCACTGCCCTTGACATCAACACCGATCCCTTTTCCCTGGCCAAGACCCTGTCGGGCCTGCACCTGATCAATGGCGCCTTGGTGCCCGCGAGCTCGGGCAAGAGCTTTGATGTGATCAACCCGGCCACCGGCGCAGTGATCGGCCAGGCTGCCGCAGGTGATGCCGCCGATGTCGAAGCCGCCGTTTCCTCCAGCGTCACAGCACAAAAAGCATGGAAAGCCATGCCCGCGCGTGATCGCGGCAAGCTGGTGATCGAATGCGGTCGCCGCCTGATGCAGCATGTGGACGAACTAGGCCGCCTGATCGCCCTGGAAACCGGCAAGGCCCTGCGCACCGAAAGCCGCGTCGAAGCCAGCGTTCTGGCTGATGCCTTTATCTTTTTCGGCGGCTTAGCGTCCGAGCTTAAGGGCGAAAGCGTTCCCTTTAACCCCACCATGCTGACCGTCACCCAGCACGAGCCGATTGGCGTGGTCGGCGCGATCATTCCCTGGAACGTGCCGCTGCTGTTGATGGCGCTCAAGGTTGCTCCGGCGCTGGTCGCTGGCAATACTGCCGTTGTGAAGTCTGCCGAAGAAGCTCCGCTGACCGTGCTGCGCGTCTGCCAGATCATGAACGACGTCTTGCCTGCTGGCGTCTTTAACATGCTGTCGGGCTTTGGCCCCGATTGCGGCGCGCCGCTGGTGGCTCACCCCAAGGTCGGCAAGATCACTTTCACCGGCTCGGTGGAAACTGGCAAAATCGTTGCCCGTACTGCGGCTGAAAAGTTGATTCCGGTGACCCTGGAACTGGGCGGCAAAAGCCCGATGATCATCATGGGCGATGCCGATCTTGACCGCGCTGTTGCCGGGGCTACCGCTGGCATGCGCTTTACCCGTCAGGGCCAAAGCTGCACCGCCAGCTCGCGCATTTACGTCCATGAAAGCATCCATGACGAGTTCGTGAGCCGCCTGAAGGCCAACGTCAATGCGATGAAAATGGGCAACCCGCTGGACGAAGAAACCGATATCGGCACCATCATTTCACCCGAACAGTTTGACAAGGTGAAATATTATATCGAAGAAGGCAAAAAGACCGGCACCGCGCATGAGTGCTCAGCCATGCCCACTGACCCGGCGCTGAAAGACGGCCTGTTCGTCTGCCCGGTGATCTTCACCGATATTCCCGCCGATTCGCCGCCCGCTCGCGAAGAAATCTTTGGCCCCGTCTGCTGTGTGTTCAAATTCAGCGACTACGAAGAAGTCCTGGCCGAAGCCAATAACTCGGAATTTGGCCTAGCCGCCACCATCTGGACCCGTGACCTCAAGACTGCCATGGACGCCACCCAGCGCCTGGAAGCCGGTTTTGTGCAGGTTAACCAGAACCTGGTGGTGCAGCCGAACCTGTCTTACGGCGGGATCAAAATGTCGGGTCTGGGCCGCGAAGCATCGCTGGAATCCATGCTCGAACACTTCACTGTCAAAAAGACCATCATCATTAACATGACCTAATATCGCTTAGCCTATGGCAACAAAGGGGCAAAGTGCCCCCTTGTTGCCGCAAGAGCCTCACCTTCTGCACCTTTAAGTCCCTAGCAGAAGGGAGGCCGCTTGCATCTGCCTTGCGTTCCACCGCGCGCTTCGCCATTCTGTGCCCCCCGGCACGACGGCCACGGAGCACCCCATGAGCAGACACCCAACGCTGATCATCCTACCCCCCTTGACCACGAGGAGAGTAGAGTGCGCCGTTTAGCGTGGGGCCTGTTAGGGGCAACGGCTGTCTGCGGCCTGATGGTCGGCGGCGCTTGGATCTACGCCCGCATGTCCTTGCCGCAAACCAGCGGCACTGTCGTGGTCAAAGGACCGATCACCCCAATCGAAATTCGTCGAGATCGTTACGGCATTCCCACGATCATTTCCGCCAACGAGCACGACGGCTATTTCGCCCTCGGCTATGTGCATGCGCAAGATCGCCTATTCCAAATGGAATTAATGCGCCGCCTAGCACAGGGGCGTTTGGCAGAAATTTTGGGGGCCAATGCACTTAGCAGCGACCGCTTTATGCGCACCCTTGGTCTATCGCAACTGACCAATGACAGCTATAGCGCCCTCAATGCTAAAACCAAAAGAGCCCTGAAAGCCTATGCCGATGGTGTTAACGCCGCCATCGGTGAACGCGAACACCTGCCGCCAGAATTCGCCCTTTTGGGCATCAACATGCAACCCTGGGAACCAGCCCATAGCTTACTGTGGGCGCGGCTGATGGGTTTGCGCCTGTCAGGAAATCTATGGCAAGAAGCCTTGGGCGCTGACCTTAGCCAACGTTTGCCGCCTCTCGCGCTTGATGATCTTTGGCCGCGAACTTCGGCTGTCGGCTCAGGCAACACGACAACCATTCCTGCCGCCCTTGCACCGCAAGCCAATCAAAGCCCCCCATCTGCAAACGCGCAAAGCCTTCCCCAGAGTCCTCCTCTCGGGGCTGCGCCTTTGGCGTTGCTTGATCAATGGCCCGCTGTGATAGCCCCTAGCCTTGCTTCTAACGCCTGGGCGGTCGGCGGGGAGCATAGCGCCAGCGGTAAGCCTCTGTTAGCCAATGATCCGCATCTAAACCTGCAAATTCCCAGCCAGTGGTATCTGGCCGAACTCCGCCTTCCCGAACGGACCATTGCCGGTGCGACCGCGCCCGGCGTTCCTTTTCACATCATTGGCTATAACGATAAAATCGCCTGGGGTTTTACCACCACACACTCGGACAGCATGGATCTGTTCATCGAAAAACTAGCCGACCCAGAGCATTACCTGACTGCCCAAGGCAGCAGTCCCTTGCTCAGTCGCCAGGAAACGATCATCGTCCGTGGTGGCGAACCACAAACCCTGACCGTCCGCAGTACCCATCACGGCCCGCTGATCAGTGACCTTTTGCCCGCTTCCGTAAGCCAGGGGCATCCCTTAGCCCTCGCCGCAACGGCTCTGCAAGCCGATGATCATTCAGCCGATGCCTTTTATGGCCTTGGCCATGCGGCCAACGTCGGTACAGCCATCGACGCTTTGCGCGCCTTGGGGGCGCCACAGCAAAATACGGTCATCGCCGACGATCAAGGGGGCATGATGTTTGTCGTGCCCGCGCGGGCACCTATCCGTGGCGCAGGCGATAGCTCTCTGCCGGTACCAGGCTGGACTGGAGCCTATGACTGGCAGGGATGGCAACCCGCCTCTGTCATGCCGCTATGGAAAGCAACGGCGCAAGACACCATTGTCAGCGCTAATAATCAGCCGATCAGCGGACCTTCAGCCGATCTGTTGGCCGCGAGCTGGCCGCCGCCCTATCGAGCGCAGCGCATAACGGCTCTGCTTGAGGAAAGCAACGCCCTCACTCAGGAGCAAATGGGTCAAATTCAGCGGGATATTCACTCTCCTCTCGCCGCGCCCTTTATTGCCCACCTCAACCGGGTTGCCACAGCCTTCGCAAAAGAGCACTCTTTAACTGGGAAGCAAAAGCAGGCCCTCGACATGCTCACCTCGTGGGATGGTGCCATGCGCGCCAATCGCCCCGAACCCCTACTGTTTTCGGCTTGGTTGCTGCAGTTACAGCAAGACATTTTCTCCCCAACCCTGGGTGATGCCTATGACCGTTGGGGCGGCTTGCATGCCCAGGCTATGTTGACCGTCCTTCAACGCGGTGCCGATCAAGCGCAAGGCTATGCTTGGTGCGGGGCATCTCCGCAAGACTGTGACAGCAAACTATTAACAGCCCTCTCTACAGTCATCGCCAGCCTAAGCGAAGAGTTTGGCGATGAAATGGAAGAATGGCAATGGGGTGACGCTCATCGGGCGCGCCTGTCGCACCCCCTGTTTGGCCATATCCCGCTTTTAAAAAGTCTCAGCGACCGCAGCTTTAGCGCCGATGGCGGCGCAGAAACCATCAATCGCGCCAACTTCGCCGGGGGGAGTCCGTCTTTGCCCTGGCAAGACCGCCTTGCCGATGTTCACGGCCCCAGCTTGCGCATGACGATTGACCTTAGCAACCACCATCAGGCAGAAACCATGCTGGCCGGTGGGCAGTCGGGTCATCCCTTCTCGCCACATTATGATGACCTACTCGATCTTTGGCTAGCGGACCAAGGCGTTACCATCAGCCAATCGCCCGCCGAAGAAACCTTGTTCTTAGAACCTGAGCGCTAAAATTTTTAAACTAATCCCCGAGCTGGTGGGCCCATCGGCTCGGGCTATTGTTAGATCAATCAGCGCCGCGCCCGCTCCACCGAATTTACCACCGACGTCGCCCGTAGCGCGGCAATAATATTCACTAAATGACGCACGTCACGGACATCAATATCCATGATCATGTCAAAAAAGTCGGTGCTGCGGTTGGTGATCTTAAGGTTGGTGATATTTCCCATGTTTTTGGCAATCACCGTTGAAAGCGCCCCCAGCGAACCCGGTTCGTTAGAAACCACCATACTGACCCGCCCGACGTGATGCTGCGTGTCGTTCTCGGCATCCCAAGCAAGATCAAGCCATCGTTCGGGCTGATCGGAAAATTGTTCTAGCTGATCACAATCAATAGTGTGAATGGTAACGCCCCGCCCGGTGGCAACGATACCCACGATCCGATCCCCCGGCAACGGATGGCAACAGCGCGCATAATGGAGAGACATGCCGGGGATCAACCCCTTGATCGGCATCCCATTATGGGTTCCCTCAGACGCCCCGTCTTTCCGTTTGGTGGTCAGGGAGCGGACGATAGACGCTTCGTCACCCACTTTTGCCGGCGAGCGCAGCCCTGGATAAACTGCCGTGACAACTTCGTGGGCGGTAATTTGCCCGTCACCAACCATCCAATAAATATCTTCGGCGCTATCAACACGGAACCGTGCAGTTACCCCGGAAACACCCTTTTCCGTCAGGTCATAACCTTCCTGGCGGAAGGACTGAGCCAGCATTTTCTTGCCCAGCTCGACATTTTGCCCGCGCTGTAGACCGCGTACATAGCGGCGAATACGCGCGCGCGCTTTACCCGTGGCAACGAAGCGTTCCCATTCGGGGCTCGGCGTCTGCTTAGGATTGGTAATAATGTCAACTTGGTCGCCGTTCTGCAGCAAAGACCGCAGAGGCATCATACGCCCATTAACCTTGGCTCCGACGCAGGTATCGCCAACTTCAGAATGGACGTTATAGGCAAAGTCCACCGGCGTTGCGCCACGCGGCAGAGCAATCAGGTCCCCTTTTGGGGTAAAGCAAAACACCTGATCCTGAAACATTTCGAGCTTCGTATGCTCAAGAAACTCTTCGGGATTCGATGCGTGTTCTAAAATTTCTAGCAGCTCACGCAGCCAGCGATATTGCCGACCCTCGGTCAGGGCGCGCGCGGCGGCGTCTTGCTTATAGCTCCAATGGGCAGCAACCCCCATTTCGGAAACGTTATGCATATCGTGAGTGCGAATCTGAATTTCGATCCGGTGCTTTTGCGGTCCAATCACCCCGGTATGCAGTGACCGATACCCATTCGGCTTAGGCGTTGAAATGTAATCTTTAAAGCGCCCAGGTACCATTGGATAGGCCGCGTGCAAAACCCCTAGGGCACGATAGCAATCCTCCATTCCCCCCACCATGACCCGAAAGGCCATGATGTCGCAGAGCTGTTCAAAGGCCACATCTTTGCGCTGCATTTTACGCCAGATGGAATAAGGACTTTTTTCCCGCCCTGACAAAGAAACCTGCAATCCGGCACGAGCAAGCGTTTGGCTCAGCTCGTCCATAATTTCTTGCACCAAATCGCCGCCCTGCTCTTCGAGATACTTTAGGCGCGTTACGATACTATCGCGGGCATCGGGGTGCAGTTCGGCAAAGGCGTTTTCTTCGAGTTCGGTGCGAAACTCCCCCATACCGATGCGCTCGGCCAAGGGGGCATAGATTTCCATGGTTTCCAGCGCAATACGGCGGCGCTTTTCTGGCTTTTTAATGTAATGCAGGGTGCGCATGTTGTGCACCCGGTCGGCCAGCTTAACCATGAGAACGCGAATATCTTCGCTCATCGCTAGCAACAGCTTACGAAAATTCTCAGCTTGCTTGGTATGGTCAGACTGCAATTCAATTCGGGTGAGCTTGGTAACACCATCAACCAAGCGGGCGACTTCGGCGCCAAACAACTTAGTGATTTCTTCCATCGTCGCGTCGGTATCTTCGATGGTGTCATGCAAAAGCGCGGTGATGATAGTCGCCATATCGAGCTTGTAGTGGGTTAAAATCCCCGCGACTTCGACCGGATGCGAAAAATATGGGTCCCCCGAGGCCCTGATCTGTGAACCATGCTTTTGCACCGCATACACATAGGCGCGGTTTAGAGCATCCTCGTCCGCTGATGGGTCGTAGGAACAAACACGTTCGACAAGTTCAAATTGACGCATCATGGCAAAAAGCCCTCACCACCAAGCAATAGGGCGCCATAGAAAAAGGGCGATGAGTCCTAATTTGGTTCACCGCCCCTTCGTTCGCCACACTCTATAACGCCCCATTCATTCAAATGGACTTAGGCGTCTTCGTCATCCGCAGCAAGATCAAGCTCATCTTCGCCGTCAGCGTCTTTGATGTTCAACTCGTCTTCGTTGATATCGGCGGCACGCATCACTTCACCCATTTCGGCGGCGATTTCGCCTGCCAGGGTATCGAATTCATCTTCTTCGGGTTCGTCAACTTCAACGTGCTTTTGCAGGCTCTGGATCAGAGCAGCATCAAGTTCGTCGGTTGAAACGGTGTATTCGGCCACTTCACGCAGGGCCACCACCGGATTTTTATCGTTATCGCGTTCGACAGTCAGCGCCGAACCAGCCGAGATGTCACGCGCCCGCTGAGCAGCAACCAGCACCAGGTCAAACCGGTTCGGAACCCGGAGGACGCAATCTTCGACGGTAACACGAGCCATGGGATACTCCCGCAGAGGCGATCAACAACATGCGAATCCAGAGCGCAACCACAAAGCCACCGATGTCCGATACTTGGGCGCATGTTTCCCTGGGAACCGTTGTATATAGCGAGCAAAGCACGCGATTGCAACAGTGCAGATGCAAAAAGCCAGAAAACAGCGCTTACCCTGCCTGCGTTCCACTCTTTAAAACTGCCATCGTCATAAAAGTCCCCTGGACAAAGATTAAGCACATCCTGCACCATAAGCGCTGCAATAAAAAGCTCTCATAACGTGTACTCAATGGGGTGAATCCTCCCCATGCACCCTAAGGACTTCTATAAATGCGATCCTTCTTTACGGCTCTTTCCCGATTTTTCCGTCGGCCCCAGCAATCAACGGCAGCAAGCAGCGCGACCGACGAGGAACGACAGGTGCAGGCGATGGAAGACATAAGCCGCCTCAGCACCCTAGGTGATGAACTGGCAGCCAGTGGAAAGCACCGCGAAGCACAGGCGGCCTATGATCAGTGCCTTACCTTGGCAGAAGGTCATTTCAGCGATCAGCCGGTCCTTATAAAAGGTCTGCTAAGATCCTTTTCTGCGAACGCCTTTCAAAGGGGAGATTACGCCAGCGCCTCGTCCCATGACCAGCGCCTGCTCGCTTTCACCAAGGCGACCGAAGGAGAGACCAGCTGGGAATATGCGGTCACATTGGGAAATGTCGCCGAAACTTATTTACAACAAAATCTGTTAGACGAAGCAGAGCTAGCCGCAGCGACCAGCATGAACTTGATCATGCAACAACCCAATCTCAACCCCCATGACCTTGCCTATGCCATGGGGCAACTAGGGATTATCCAGAAAATGCAAGGCGACTATGGCGCTGCCATCGCCAATATCGAGCAAGCGTTAATTTTTTATCAAGCAATTAACGACGTCGACACCCCAGAATTAGGACGATTTTTAACTGCTCTTGGTGACTCCTATTTTCAGAGCTGGGATTTCCCCAATGCGCGATCAGCCTTTGAAAAATCTCTTGCATTTTCCCTTTCTACCTCCGGCCCTCACAGTTACGGCGTAATCGATGCGCGGTACATGCTCGCTTTGGTCATGCGAAAACTTGATGATCCCGCCAAAGCAGAACAGTTACTCAGGGAAAACATCAACGTCCTCACCGCAATGGAAGGTCCCGGCCACCCTCTGAATATCAAAGCAATGAACGTTATCGGGGTGATGCACATCGAAACAAATCAAGGTGAAGCAGCCGTCACCACCCTCACTGAAGCATTAAAATTAGCCGAACATTACCTTGATACCAATCACCCGTTAAAATCGGAAATTTCAGAGTCTCTAACCGAGGCTCAGCTTCTTTCGCAACATTACCCCCCTCCCGAAACACTGCAGACCTCCGATATTTAGGCCCATGCCTCCCTGGCAACAGGTGCAATCGCAAGCCGACCCCGCGATTGCACCTTGGCTGCTCACGCGCTGATAGACAAAACGCCTAAAGAAAATTAATTTGCCGTTGCAAGAAGCCCGTGACAATCCATAGCCGTAAGTAGACTCTATCTTGCAGGTTTTTCAAACCCGTCATCATTTTGTCCTTTTGTGGATTTTTTTAGATGCTGCTTCGCTCCCCCACCGTGCGGTATATTCGCTTTTCCATTTATGCCATGTCGTTTCTATTGTCTTGCCTGTTTGCCGGCCATTCAAGTCGTGCCGACGATGCGGCAACAACGGCGGAAACGACGCAATTTTTCCCGCCGCTGCTGGCTGTTTTTGCTCATCAAGACCCCAATGGCATGGGCCTATCGCAAGCATCACCACAGCAGCAGCAAGCTTTATCTGATACCGCTAAGGCTCTAAAGGTTTCCCCGGCCATCATTCTGGCAGCGGTAGAGAGTGCCTTTCAGCATATGGAAGAAACCAAAAAGCCTGGCCCGGCCATGCTATCAAACATCAATGCTGACGAATTTGAGGGCTTGGTCCGTCAATTTGTCCGCCTTGCCGAACGCAGTCGCCAATCGCTGTTACAAATTCACTACCCCGACCGCGAAACATCTACTGCCGTCACCCGCCTGCTAGGCTTTTACGACCAAGGGCCGCTTAAATATATCCCGCATGACAAAGCAGCTCATACCCTGTCAGCGCGCATAGACCGGCGGGTAAAGCCTGCAACCGACGCTTGGGCCGAAGCCTTTTTTGCCTCGTTAAAAGATGCCTTTTCCAACCCTGCCGAAGCCGCAAAAGGCTATGCCCACGCAGCCCAAACCATCGAGCCGATTGATAGCAACCAAGCGGCCCTTATGTGGCTTTGGGCGGCAGAAGGCTGGCACATGGCTAACGCCAACCAAAAAGCCCTAGATGCCGCAGATCGTGCCCTGGGCTTAAAAATGAGCATCGAGTTGCGCGCCAATGTCTTGACCGCCAAAGCCCTTATTCTTGACGATATCAAGGGGCGTGAAGTCGCCTACATCACCTATAAAGACGCCTTTGCAGCCCACAAAGAAATCGCCCGCGACTTTGGTGAAAGTGACAAATGGCCGCAGGCCGAAGCTAAATATCGTGAAGTTTATGACCTGAGCCTAGTCTATTACGGCCATCATCATCAAGCAATCAGCAGCGCTCTCAATGACATAGCCCTCGCCCTTTATCAGCAAGGACGCTTTGCCGAGGCTGCCACGATATTAGAAAAAAGTATCGCTCTGTTGCGCGAAATTCGCGGCCCCGATCACGCCGACACCATCGGAATTAGCCAGAATTTAGACTTTGTGCGCGCACAGATCCATTAAAGAAAATCCCGAGCTGGCGGGCAGGCCAGCTCGGGATTTTTTTAGCCCTTATCACGCATCAAACGGTGCTTCTGGCGATTCCAGTCGCGTTCTTTGATGGTTTCGCGCTTATCGACGGTATTTTTACCCTTTGCCAACCCCAGGCTGATCTTGGCCAAGCCACGATCATTAAAGTAAACAGCCAACGGAACCAGGGTCATGCCATTACGGCTAATACCATTCAACAAACGGACGATTTCACGTTTATGCAGCAGCAATTTACGCTGACGGCGAGGCTCGTGAGTGAAATGCTTCGCCGGGGCATATTCTGGAATATAAAAATTCCACAGCCATAGCTCTTCCAGATCACCCTTGCGCCCAGCATAGGCGTCCTGAACGTTCGCACGCCCAAGGCGGAGGCTTTTGACCTCTGTCCCCATCAGCATGATACCGGCCTCGACGGTTTCCTCGATAAAGTAATCGTGTCGAGCGCGCCGATTTTCAGCGACGCGCCCGATCGAGATCAACCCCGAACCTGTTTTTTCTTTCTTGGCCATACCGATCAAGCGTCCAAGACGCCAGCCTTAACCATTGCAGCCTTGATGATTGCTTCGGCTTTGGCCGTGGCGGGCAACATGGGAAGGCGCAGTACGTTTTGGCATTGGCCAAGCAGCGACGCGGCATATTTAACCGGGATCGGGTTGCTTTCGCAGAACATCGCATCATGCAACGGCATCAGACGGTCACGGATTTCCCAAACGGTGGGCAAATCCCCAGCCTGCCACGCCTTATGCAATTGAGCACAAGCCGCCGGCGCCACGTTTGAGGTCACGGAAATGCAGCCAACGCCACCCTGAGCGAGGAATGCGGTGATGGTGGCATCTTCGCCCGACAACTGGCAGAAATCCGGGCCAAGGGCGACACGGGTTTTCAGGGGCCGCACCAAATCGGCGGTGGCGTCTTTGACGCCGACCACGCGCGGCAGTTCGAACAGCCGCCCCATGGTTTCAACGTTCATGTCAACGACGCTGCGCCCCGGAACGTTATAGATCACGATGGGGATATCGGTGGCATCGTGAACGGCTTTGTAATGCTGATACAGGCCTTCTTGCGTCGGCTTATTGTAATAGGGCACCACAACCAGGGCCGCATCGGCACCTGCTTTTTGCGCCGAAAGGGTAAAGTCGATGGTTTCGTGAGTCGAATTCGCACCCGTACCGGCGATAACCGGTACTTTCCCTTTGGCCACTTCTATGCACAGCTCAACGACACGTTTATGCTCGTCGTGGGTCAAGGTCGGAGATTCGCCGGTGGTCCCCACTGGCACAAGGCCGTTGGTCCCTTGGTCAATCTGCCATTGGACGAAATTTTGGAACGCCTTTTCATCCACCGCGCCATCGGCGGTGAAGGGCGTAATCAGGGCGGTAATGGACCCCTTGAACATGCTGTGCTCCAATTGGGCCAGGGATGTGAAAGGGGGTGACAATACCGCCACTATCGTCCTTCGGCAAGAGATGACAGCATGATTAAAATACTGCTGTTTACAAAGCTTGTTGAGTTGCGCCGCACAATTTAGACTAGGCATTGATCACGGTCGCGGTACAACACTTTTCCATCACCGCCGCACTGCAAGGAGAGTCATGGTGCTCGATACGCTTATTGCCTTGGGTTGCCGTCTCTTTTGCCTCGCGCGGGGGCAGAAACGTTTTATTTTTAGCACGGCGATGCTTGGCTTGTTGTTAACCCAGCCCCTCGCCCACGCTGGGGCGCTGAGTGAGAACGACAAGGCAATTTATCGCCAAGCCTTTTCCCTGATGGATGGCGAGCAATGGCCATCGGCCATCCGCGAAGCGGACCGCGCACGCGATCCGGTGCTGCGCGATGTGATCTTGTGGAAGTATATGCAGCAACCGGGAAGCGGCTATAGCTTTGGTGCTATCACCGGCTTTATTACCACCCATCCGCATTGGCCCTACCTCGACACCCTGCGCCGCCGGGCGGTGGATGCCATTGATGGAGAAGACCCCGCCAAACTGGTGACGTGGTTCAAAGCCAACCCGCCCTTTAGCGGCGAGGGCAAGATGCGCTATGCCGAGGCCCTGATGGCACAAGGGGAAAAAAGCAAAGCGATTACCGTCATCCGCGAAGCCTGGGCCACGGAAACCTTTAACAGTAGCGATGAATCCCGCTTTCTCAGCCAATTCGGCAGCTACCTAACGGCAAAAGATCATGCCACCCGCCTTGATAACCTGCTGTGGCAAGGTCATCATGTTTCCTCGGAGCGCATGCTATCGATGGTTGATGCGGGCTATCAGGCCCTTGCACGGGCGCGCATTGCCTTGCAGCAACGCAAAGGCGACGGCAATCGTTTGCTGTCAAAGGTACCCAAGACCTTACTCAGCAACCCCGGCCTTGTTTACGATCGCATCGTCTGGCGGATGAAAAAAGACCTGGATGACGATGCCGCCGACCTGTTGAAAACCGTCAGCGCCGATCCTGCCCATGCCGATACTTGGTGGCGGGTGCGTCAACCGTTGGCGCGCTATCTGCTGCGTAAAGGCCATATTAGCGATGCTTACAAAATTGCTTCTCGCCATGGCATGACCGAAGGCTCAGAATTTGTCGAAGCCGAATGGCTCGCCGGTTGGATTTCCCTCCGCCACCTCAATGACGCAAAAACCGCACAAAAGCATTTCGACCGTCTTACAGGCGCTGTCTTTACCCCGATCAGCCTTGCCCGCGCCGCCTATTGGCAGGGCCGCGCCGCCGAAGCG
>CEGD01001089.1_pt1 | contig 20086 bp, 15 predicted proteins | sample 306751 | NCBI WGS metagenome assembly CEGD01 (sample SAMEA2755657, study PRJEB7226) | microbial mat metagenome | biome: microbial mat; feature: hypersaline; material: grass silage | place: USA | collected 2014-02-19 | depth 0 m
GAGCCACTGGTTGCTGTGCGACCGGCTGCTGGGGTTGGGGCATCGCCGCCGCAGGCTGGGCGACGCGCTGCTGGGGCGCGGCTTGCTGAATCGGCTGGCGAGCGGGTTGCCCTGCGGGCTGTGCCAGACGCTGCGGAGCGGCCTGACGCACCGGGGCCGCCGGGGCAGGCTGCTGATAGGTTTGTGCCGGAGCGGCGGGCTGCTGATAGCTTTGCGCCGGAGCTTGGCGAACCGGGGCGGCAGCGCGGGGCTGCGGGGCAGGCTGGACGGGCGCACGCGGTGCGGTGGCATAGGTGCCCCCGGCTGCGTTTTGTGCCGCCGGAGCTTGCTGAACCACAGAACTGGCAACCGCCTGGGTGGTGGTGTGGCTGTTGGGGGCAACGTTTGCCGCCGCTGCACCAGAGATGCCGGTGGCAACCACGGAGACGCGCATCTTGCCTTCCATGTCGGGATCAAAGCACGAGCCAAAGATGATATGGGCTTCGCCTTCGACTTCGTCACGGATACGATTGGCGGCTTCATCAACTTCGAACAAGGTGATGTCGGGGCCGCCGGTGATGTTGATCAAAACGCCTTTGGCGCCCTTCATGCAAGTGTCTTCAAGCAGTGGGTTGGCGATGGCGGCTTCGGCGGCTTCGATAGCACGGCGTTCGCCAATGGCTTCGCCAGTGCCCATCATCGCGCGGCCCATATCTGACATCACCGTGCGCACGTCGGCAAAGTCAAGGTTGATCAGGCCGGGCATGATCATCAAGTCGGTGATCGAGCGCACGCCAGCGTTCAGAACATTATCAGCCATGCGGAAGGCATCGCCAAAGGTGGTCTTTTCGTTGGCGACGCGGAACAGGTTTTGGTTCGGGATAATGATCAGGGTATCGACGTATTGCGACAGTTCTTCGATGCCGCTTTCGGCCAGGCGCATACGATGGGCGCCTTCGAATTGGAACGGCTTGGTCACCACGCCGACGGTCAAAATACCCATTTCCCGCGCGGTACGGGCAATCACCGGTGCCGCACCGGTGCCGGTGCCGCCGCCCATGCCAGCGGTGATGAACACCATGTTGGCGCCTTGGATCTGCTCGGCGATGGTTTCAATCGACTCTTCGGCGGCTGCGCGGCCAATGTCGGGTTTCGCGCCAGCGCCCAGACCCTGAGTGGTCGTGGTGCCAAGCTGAATCCGGCGGTCGGTACGGGCAAAGTTCAACGCCTGGGCGTCGGTATTGGCCACCACAAAGTCAACGCCTTGCAGGCTGTCGGCAATCATGTTGTTAACCGCGTTGCCGCCAGCGCCACCAACACCGATCACGGTGATGCAGGGCTTGAGCTGCGGCTCTTCGGGTTGGGGAACATAGACGTTGATCATTTCGTGTGCCTCCGATTGATCGTTCTGATGTGACGCTGTTTCCGTCACGTCTGTGCTTGTGCTTGTCTGAGACTGCATTTGTGCTTCGGTATCTAGAATTTCGTTGCTGCTAGGGGCAGTAACGGGGGTTGGCGTTGGGCCATTATCGGTATTGTTATGCGCCAAACCCAGGGTGTCCTGTTGGCTCTCACCGTGCCCAGTGGGGGCCGATAGGACGCTCTCATTTCCCTGGAGCTCGTCGTGGTGGACCGGCGGGTTCATCCTAAAAGCTCCTTAATCCAGTGACCAACACGGAGCAAAGCCCCGCCTGGACGGTCGGTTTCGTCGTTACCGTCGATGTCGCGGTTGTCGAAACCAAGTTCAACATGATCTTGCGTTGCCCAACGAAGCAGGCCAGCGCAAGAGGCAAAAGCGGGGCCGCTGACTGCTTCGGGCAACCCTTTAAGGCGCCGTGGGCGGCCCAAGCGGACCTGTTTATCTAAAATCAGTTCGGCCATTTCGCGCACGCCTTGCAATTGGCTCGCGCCGCCGGTAAGCACCACCCGCCGTCCGGCGGCATGGAGCATTCGGGTATCAGCCAGGCGCGCACGCACCAGCTCAAACGTTTCTTCCAGGCGGGCACGGATGATGCTCACCAGTTCGGAACGGGGAATTTCGTGACCACCAGTCTGTCCATCGTCTTCGCCGACCAACTGAATGCGCAGCATCTCATTGGCATCGCGCGGACTGGACAATACCGAGCCCCAAACCGTCTTTAAGCGTTCGGCAGCATTGAGGGGGGTGGACAGGATTTTAGAGAGGTCGCTGGTCACATGCTGCCCGCCGACCGGGATGCAGTCGGCAAACAGCGGGTGCCCATCCATGAAAATCGAAACCGAGGTCGTACCCGCGCCCATATCGATAACGGTCACGCCCATTTCCTTTTCGTCGTCGATGGCGCAGGCCAGTGCCGAAGCATGCGGGGTCGCCACCTGTTCGGCAATATCAAGCTGGCAGTGCTCGATCACCGTGCGCACGTTGCGCAACGGCCCGAGGGCCACTGAAACCATATGCAGGCGAACGCCCAGGCGATTGCCATACATGCCGCGTGGATCAATGATGCGGTCGCTGCCGTCAATGGTGTAACCGTTTGACCAGCGGTGAATGACTTCGCTTTCGGTGCTGTGGTGCGGGGCGGGGTTGGTGCCGTTTCCTTGGTTGCTGGTCGGCGTCCGTCCGTGATGGGCGGCCTGGGCGGCATGAAGGTGAAGTTGACTGCCCTGGTCAAGCACCCGACGCACATCGCTCATGCGGACCGGATGGTTGTGGGGGATCGCCACTTCGGCTTCCATATTGCGGCTGAGCAACGTCGGGCCTGCGATATTGAGCATCAGGTCTTTTACCCGCACGCCAGCCATTTTCTCGGCATTAGAGACCGCTTCGTTAATGGATGACTGCAGGGCTGCCATATCCACCACTTGCCCGCTGCGCACGCCCTGGGAGCGATTGTGGCCTGCACCAAGCACGCGCAGAACCTTATCGTCGTCCATCTTGGCGATGAAGCAAGCGATTTTGGCCGAGCCTACATCAAGCGCGGCGATAGGTTCATTTTTGCGGCTAGAGCGTGCCACGGCGAGGACTCCTGGTCGGAAGCTAAGAACTAAGATGAAGATAGTTTCGTAACGGCTTGTTTTGTTAACCTTTGATTAGGGGTGATGCGTTAGATCATGGGGCGTGAAATGAAAAACGGCGTTAGGCATCTTGTGCTGGCCCGGTCAACGGCAACCCAGGCCAGGGTTTGGTACGGGGTCCGTTGGGGGTCGCAGGTGTCTCGGGAGCAAAAGTCCGACGGATAACTAAACGGTCTTGTTGGCGTAGGTCAATAACTGCTACATCCCGCTGCAAAATTCCTTGTTCGCGGTCTAGTTGAGCTAGACGGGCCAAAGCCAGTTCTGCGCCTTGCTCGGGCAGGCGTACCTGAATCCCGGTGGGAACAGGGGGCTCGGTGTTGCTGTCGTCTTGGACGCCATAGCCGTCAAACCACAAATCCCATCGCCGTTGACCAAAACGAACAGCGGCAGTGATGCGCGGGGCAAGTTCGGGCTGGGCGTTGAGCATGGCCAACAGGTCGCTGGCGGCCTCGGGCGCCCCGGCACCAACTACTACCGGTAGAGAGCTAAACTGGCCAACGTGATCATCAATTACCACCCCATCGGCATCGACTAAGTGAAAATCTCCGCCGCGTGTTTGCCACAGGGCAATCGGCGTCCGTTCGATCAGATCAATGCGCACCCCATAGGGCAGAACCCGCTCGACCACGGCATGCTTGACCCAGGGTAGGGCTTCTAGCCGTTGGCGCGCTTGTTCGGGGTCCAGGGTGAGGAGGGGGGCACCGACGGGAACCTCAAGGGCGTTAAAAATATCGCGCGGCGTGGTAAAGACGCGGCCCGAAACGTTGACAGTGCCCAGCTGCAAGCCCATGCGGGCGGTGGAGGAGATGATCGCTTCGCTGGCCAGATGCTGGGCAACCTCAATCCGGCTGGCCACCGGGGCTGACGTCGCAGCGGCAAACACCAGCGATCCAATCGAGGCTGCAGCCAAGATCGCCAACACCAACGGCGCGCGATCACGCACGCTGCCGCGGACCCAACTGCCGCTGAGGCTGGGGATGGTGAGGGAGGTTTGACCGGGGTTCATGCGTCGCATTCCGCTGTCTCCACCATCCATGTGCACAGATCGGGGAAGCTGATACCAGCCAGCTCGCCCTGCTCAGGAACCAGTGATGTCCGGGTCATGCCCGGTTGAGTATTCACCTCGAGGATATAAAGGGTTTCGCCGTCATAGCGCAGATCGGTGCGGCTGACGCCACGGCAGCCGAGGGATTCGTGTGCACAGATGGCCAGCCGTTGACATTCTGCATAAAGTTCGGGATCAATCGGCGCCGGTAGGGTATGAACAGAACCACCAGCCGCGTATTTGGCGTCGTAGTCATAAAACGTGCGATCGGTGTGAATCTCGGTCACTGCCAGGGCGTGGCCGTCCATCACTGCGACGGTAAACTCGCGGCCAGGGATGAAAGATTCAACCAAAACCCGCTCGCCATAGGGCCATTCGCTGTTGGCAAAATACAGGGCATTGTCGGTTTCGCGCACAATGGCGACGCCAACCGAAGAGCCTTCGTTGAGCGGCTTAACCACGTACGGGCGACGCATCGGGTCGGCGACCATGATTTCGTCCCGGGTGACGACTTTGCCCTGGGCTACCTGCAATCCAGCCTGGACAAACAGGTCGCGCGCCGCGGGCTTATCCATAGCCAGCGCCGACGCCAAAAGCCCCGAATGGGTATAAGGAAGTCCCAAAATGTTCAAAATGCCCTGCACACAGCCATCTTCGCCATAGCGACCGTGAAGAGCATTAAACACCACATCAGGAGCTAAACGCTGAAGGTCACGGACTAGGGTAGCGATATCACGAGAAACATCAATGGCTTTAACCTGATAGCCCGCTTTCTCTAGCGCTTGGACGGCATTTGCCCCCGAATTCAGCGAAACTTCGCGTTCCGCTGACAGGCCACCGAGCAAAACCGCAACCTTACGGGCTTGGCGATTGGCTTTTGCTTCGGCGACCGCTGCCTGTGCCGCCGTGTTATGAGGCTGCTCAGCGCTGACCACGCTATAGGTGCGGCTGCGATTGATGCGGGCGGGAAACGCGGGGGTCATTGCGGCTGCTCCTGCGGTGTTGTCGGCAAGGGGCGACCCAGGCGGCGGATTTCCCACCGCAGCTCGACGCCGCTAAGATCTTTGACACGTTGGCGCACCTGCTCGCCCAAGGATTCCAGATCCTGGGCGGTGGCGGAGCCGGTATTGATCAAAAAATTACAGTGCTTTTCTGACACTTGGGCACCACCAAGGGTTAGGCCCCGGCAGCCTGCAGCGTCGATCAGTTCCCATGCCCGATGGCCGGGGGGATTGGCAAAAGTTGACCCGCCGGTGCGGGCGCGAACGGGTTGGCTCTCTTCGCGTGAGGTCTTAATCTCTGCCATTCTCTGGGCAATTAGCCCCTGATCGGCAGCGGTCCCGCGCAGGGTGGCTTGGGTAAAAATCCAATCATCGGGCAGACCGCAGTGGCGATAGCTTAGGTCCATGTCTTGTGGTGCCAGGGTATGGCTGTTGCCGTGGCGGTCGAGTGCGGTGACGGAAAGTAAAACTTCGGCCAATTCACGGCCATAAGCGCCGGCGTTCATGCGCAGAGCACCACCGATGGTGCCGGGAATGCCGCTGAGGAATTCCAGGCCCCCAAGCCCGGCGTCGCAGGCGTGCTGTGCCACATGCACATCCAAGGCGGCCGCACCAACAGTGAGCCTATCGTCGGTGATGGTAACTTCGGCAAAGGCGCGGCCTAGGCGAATGACCACCCCGTTAATCCCGCCGTCACGAATCAACAGGTTGGAGCCAACGCCCAGGATGGTGATTGCATCATCAGGGGGTAAGGCGGCCAAGAAAGTAGCGAGGTCTTCGCTATCGGCTGGCTTAAAGAAAACCTCCGCCGGTCCGCCGACGCGGAACCAGGTGATCTTGGACAGATCATGATCCACACTGACGCGGCCACGCACCGGCGGTAGCCGGTCGCGCAAGGGCAGCGTCATGGGGGTGGAACGGCGGGCGGTCATCATTAGGCTCCTTTGGCCCCAGAACGGGCAGAAAGTTCGGCGGACAGTTGTTCAGGCAGCGCGTTAGCCCAGGCGGTGATGTTGCCTGCACCCAGGAAAACCACAAGATCGCCAGGGTTGGCTGTGTCGGCGATCATGGTCGGCAAATCTTTTAGTGAGTCTAAGGCATTAACCGCCCGATGACCATGACGACGAAGGCCGTCAATCAGGTTATCGCGCCCATATCCCTCGATTGGGCTTTCGCCAGCGGGATAGACGTCGGCAACGATCACGTGGTGGGCGTCGTTAAAGCAGGTGCAAAAGTCTTCGAACAGGTCACGCAGGCGCGAATAGCGGTGCGGCTGAACCACGGCAATCACCCGGCCTTCGCCGTCATCGCCCACCGCATGGCGGGCTGCGCGCAGCACAGCAGCGATTTCCACTGGGTGGTGGCCATAATCGTCAATAACGGTGATGCCGTTGACTTCGCCGGTCTTGGTAAAGCGACGCTTGACCCCGGAAAAACCAGATAATGCCTTGCGCACCACGTCGTCAGGTAATTTTAGGCGGCTGGCAACAGCGACAGTGGCCAGGGCGTTGAGCACGTTATGCTCGCCAAACATCGGCAGCTCAATGCCATCGATACGGCGGCTCTCATCGCCGTTGCGGCCCTGGATTTCCACATCAAAACGCGCGCCTACGGTACTGATGTTGACATTGATCCCGCGCACTTCGGCCTGTGGGTTAAAGCCATAGGTGACGATGCGCCGGTCGGTGACGCGCGCAATCAGGCTTTGGACTTCGGGGTGGTCGATGCACAGGCAGGCAAAGCCGTAAAAGGGGATGTTTTGCACAAAAATCTGAAAGGCATCGCGCAACTTCTCGATGGAGCCGTAATACTCCATATGTTCAGGGTCGATGTTGGTGACGATGCAGGCGGTGGCGGGCAGTTTCATAAAGGTGCCGTCGGACTCGTCGGCCTCGACCACCATCCAGTCACCAGCGCCTAAACGGGCGTTGGTACCAAAGGCGTTGATAATACCGCCGTTGATGATGGTCGGGTCCATATCGGCGGCGGTCAGCAAGGCAGAAACCAACGACGTGGTGGTGGTCTTGCCATGGGTGCCACCAACGGCAATCGCCCATTTTAGGCGCACCAGTTCGGCCAGCATTTCAGCGCGGCGGACCACCGGGATCAGGCGCGCACGGGCGGCATCAACTTCGGGGTTATGGCCGCGAATGGCCGAGGAGATCACCACCACCTTGGCATCGCCCAGGTTTTCTTCGCGGTGGCCGATATGGACCGCAATACCCTGATCGCGTAAGCGGGCGACGTTGGTGCTGTCGGCGACGTCAGATCCCTGTACCGCATAGCCCAAGTTATGCAGAATTTCAGCGATGCCAGACATACCAATTCCGCCGATGCCGACGAAATGAATCAGACCGATGTCGAGGGGAATAGTCCTCACGGGCGGGGCTCCTGGGCAATAAGGTCAACAACGGCGTCTGCCAAACGGCTGGCAGCGTCGGGAATGGCAAAGGCGCGGGCTGCTTGGGCAGCCCCAGCAAGGGTTTGCGGTGCAGCAAGCAGGGCGGCGATCTGCTCACAAACGGAGTCTGCCGTAAAGGCTGATTGTGGAATAACCCACGCTCCACCTGCGGCTTCGACCGCTTGTGCATTGGCAGTTTGATGGTCATCAGCCGCCGAGGGCAGCGGAATATACAGCGCCGGACGACCGACAGCGGCGCATTCAGCCACCGTCGACGAGCCAGAGCGCCCAATCACCAACACCGCCGAGGCCAAACGTTGCGGCACATCATCAAAGAACGATTTTACCGTGACCGCACCAAGCCCTTGGTCTTGATAGGCGTTGGTGACGCGGTCGACGTCTTCGCTGCGCGCCTGTTGGCTGAGGTGAATCCGGGCTTTTACCGCTGCGGGCAGGGCGCAGAGGGCCGCAGGGAGCACGTCGCTGAGGACGCGCGCCCCTTGGCTGCCGCCAAGGACTAAAATCGGCAGCGGCGATTGTCCGTCGTCCTGGCCATCGGCCAGGGCATAGGGCTGGTCAAGAACGGCGGCGATGCTATCACGCACCGGCATGCCGGTGCGGACCACCAGCTGTGGCCGACTGGTACAGTTTGTCGGCAAGCGGTCAACCTGGGCAAAGCTGGTGGCGATCCGGCTGACCCGTTCAGAGAACAAGCGATTGGCGCGGCCCAAGACCGCGTTTTGTTCGTGTACGAGGGTGGGGATGCCCAATTGCCCCGCCGCTGCAACCGCAGGCACCGATGCATAGCCACCAAAGCCAACCACCGCTGCCGGGGCAAGGCTGCGCAACAGGCGGCGGGCCTGTAACGTGCCACGCAGCAACACAAAGGCACCTTTGAGCTTACCCAATAGGCCACGACCCAACATCTGAGCGGCGGCGACGCGGTGGGTTTCCAGGGCGCCGAGCGTTCCTGAGTAGCTGCTACCGCGATTGTCGGTGATCAGCGCTAAGCGATAGCCGCGCGCAAGCAACTGCGAGGCCAGGGCTTCGGCGGGGAACACATGGCCGCCGGTACCGCCTGCGGTCAGGATAATCAGGGGCATGGGAGTGCTCATGGTTCGTATCCTCCCCCCCCCGGTAGGGATGCCCATCGCTTACGGGTCAGTGCCAAGATAAACCCCATCCCCAAAGCCAACCCCATCACCGACGAACCGCCGTAGCTGATAAAGGGCAAGGTCATTCCTTTGGTTGGCATCATGTGCAGGCTAGAGGCCATATTTACCATTGCCTGAGTGCCAAACTGCGCCAGCAGGCCGGTGGTGGCGATGATCACAAACAGGTTGCTTTCATGCAGGGTGCGACTGACCCCACGGATGATTAAAAAGGCAAACAGGCCGACCACAATCAAGCAGACCAACAAGCCAAATTCTTCGCCCGCGACGGCAAAAATAAAGTCGGTATGGCTATCGGGAAGCGCCGCCTTGACGGTGCCTTCACCCGGACCGCGCCCAAACAGGCCACCATCGCGAAAGGCCTGCATGGCCTTTTCGATTTGATAGGTGTCAGCGCCTTCGGGGTTCATGAACGAGTCCACGCGCCGCTGGACGTGATCAAACATGAAATAGGCACCGATGGCGCCGCAAATGGCCAGGACGATCAGCAAGGCAACCCACACTAAATGTAAGCCTGCGACAAAAAACTGCACCGCCCACATAACACTAATTAACAAAGTTTGCCCGACGTCGGGCTGGATCAGCAGTAAGGCCGCAACCACGACCCACAGGCCGATAGCGATGCTATAGCCAGGGAAGTTCGGGGTGGCTTGACGGGTGGCAAACACCCAGCCAATCACTACGGCAAAGCAGGGTTTAACAAATTCACTAGGCTGAATGGATAGGCCACCCAGATAGATCCAGCGTGTCGCCCCTTTGATCTCGGATCCGCTCAAGGGGGCGGCAATCAACAGTAGCATTGTGACCACAAACCCGACCACCCCGACGCGGCGTACCGCAGACGGGGACAGCATCGATACCCCAAGCATCAAAGCGATGGAGAAGGGCAGAATGATAAACTGCTTACGAACAAACAAAAACGGGTCGGCGTGGATACGATCCGCCGCCGCCGGTCCTGCTGCCATCAACAGAATAATACCCATCACCACCAGCAGCAGAACAGTAGCCAGCAACCAGCGGTCTACGGTCCACCACCAGCGCCCCAAAATGCTGGTATCAGTACGGGCAAAGGTCAGATTGCTCATGCATCCTCCCCATCATCTTCGTCATCGTCTTCGTCGTCGTCTTCGGACAGTTCGGTGACGATCTTCATAAAGACATCGCCGCGTTGTTCAAAGTTGTCGAACTGGTCAAAGCTGGCGCAGGCGGGCGAGAGCAACACGGTATCGCCACAATCGGCCATGGCGTCGGCTTCTTCGACGGCTTCGGCCAAGGTGCCGCACAGGGTATAGGGAACGTCGGCTTGCTTGAGGACGGCAGCAAAGGCGTTGGCGGCTTCGCCAATCAACAGAGCATGCTTAATGCGACCAAACAGCGGTTTTAGGCTGTCAATGCCGCCGTCTTTGGCTTGCCCGCCAGCAATCCACAGAATGTCGTTATAGCACCCAAGGGCTTTGGATGCGGCGTCGGCATTGGTGGCCTTGCTGTCGTTGATGAAGGCAACGTCTTCGATCACCGCCACCAGTTGCTGGCGATGCGGCAAGCCAGGGAAGGTTTTCAGCGCTTCGGCAATGCGCGGGGTCGGAATGCCGCGCGTGCGGCAGGTGGCATAGGCCAGGGCGGCATTCTGCCAATTGTGCGCACCGGGCAGGGTACGGAGCGGGCGCAGATCACAGACGTCTTGCGGACGGCGGCCCGTGGCATCGACCAGCATTCCATCGCGCACATAAATGCCGCCGTCGACTGGGCGCTGAACCGAAACGCCAATCACCTGCAAAAAGCCTGCACGCACCAGTTCGTGATAGACTGCTGCGCTGGCGTCGTCGTCAATGCCAATGATGGCGTGGGAATGCGCCTTGGCATTTTCAAACAAGCGGTGCTTGGCGGCAATATAGCCCTTTAGGTCGCCGTGGCGATCAATGTGATCTGGTGTGATATTGGTCCAGATTGCCGCATCAAGGCACAGGTGCGGCACCAGTTCTAGCTGATAAGACGACAGTTCCAGCACATAGGTGCCGATCATCGACAGGTCTGGGGCATCTAAAGCCGGCAGGCCAATGTTGCCCGCTGCAACCGCAGTTTGGCCGCAGGCGTTGAGGATGTGATTGATCAGCGCCGTGGTGGTGGATTTGCCATTGGTGCCGGTGACGCCGATGTGAAACGACGACGAGGTGGCTTCGCAGAGCAAATCCACATCACAGACCAGCGGCTTGCCCATGCGCTTAGCCAGCGCTGCGGCGGGGTGCTCTGTTGGCAGGTGATGGGGGATGCCGGGGCTCCAGATGACACGATCAATGGTCAACCAAGCGCCTTCGTTGGGTTCGCAAATTGTAAAGCCTTCGCTGACGGCATTTTCCCGGGCATTTTCGTTATCATCCCATGCCAAAACGTTGGCGCCCCCAGCGCGCAGGGCGCGGGCGGCGGTTAGGCCTGATTTGCCAAGACCAACAACGGCGACGGTTTGTAACGCATAACGGAGTAAGGGGATCATGGTATCTGGTCCTCCCTTTCTAACGGAGTTTCAGGGTGGCCAGGCCAATGATGGCCAGGATGGTGGCAATGATCCAAAAGCGGATCACAACGGTGCTCTCATGCCATCCCTTTTTCTCGAAGTGATGGTGAATGGGGGCCATGCGGAAAACACGCTTGCCGGTGAGCTTAAAGCTGGCGACTTGGATCATCACTGATAGGGTTTCTAGCACGAACAAACCACCAACAATGGTAAGAACAATCTCGTGCTTAGTGATCACCGAAATGGTGCCCAAAGCGCCGCCCAGGGCTAAAGATCCAGTGTCGCCCATAAATACCATTGCTGGCGGAGCGTTGAACCATAAAAACCCTAAGCCAGCGCCAATAATGGCCGCACATAGAATGGTCAGCTCCCCAGCGCCGGGGACAAAGTGAATGCCCAAGTAATTGGCATAAAGGGCGTTGCCGACAAAATAGGAAATTAAGCCATAGACCGCTGCAGCGATCATCACCGGCACGGTGGCCAAACCATCTAAGCCATCGGTCAGGTTGACGGAATTAGACGCGCCCACCATCACCACCGCGGCAAAGGGGATATAAAACCAACCAAGGTCGATCACCATATTTTTAAAGAACGGGATCGTCAGTACAGTTTCGATTGATGGGTCCGTGTTGACGACGATCAACACTCCAGCAACCCCAGCAATGGCAAACTGCACTAACAGCTTGACCTTACCCGATACGCCTTTGGTATTGCGTTTGGTGACTTTTTTCAGATCATCGACCATGCCTAACAGGCCATAGCCCAAGGTGACCATCAACACCGCCCAGACATAAGGGCTGGACAGATCGGCCCACAACAAAGTAGCGACGCCGATGGCAAGCAGGATCATCATCCCGCCCATGGTTGGGGTGCCTTTTTTGGTCAGCAGATGGCTTTCGGGGCCGTCTTCGCGGATTGGTTGGCCTTCACGTTGTTTCTTTTTCAGCCAGCGGATGATGGCTGGACCTGTCACAAAGGCGATCAACAATGCGGTCAGAATGGCCCCGCCGCTTCTGAAGGTCAGATAGCGGAACAAGTTCAAGGGACCAACGTCGCCTGGCAGTTGAGTCAGGTAATAAAGCATCTGACCGCGTTACTCCTTTGCGGTGTCGTTGGCGTTCTTGCCAACGGTAGAGGTCTGGTTTGGCGTCTTTAAGGCAAGAAGGGCATCAATCACCCGCCCCATGCGGCTTCCGGCGGATCCTTTGGCCATCACCACGTCGCCGCCGACCACAGCGGCAGCCACCAGCGGGGCCAGGGCTGTACTATCGCTGGCATGGGCACCGCGCTGGGCAGGGGGCAGAACGTTAAACAGGTGCGCCGACAGTGGGCCTGCGGTAAAGACCAAATCAATGTTGGCTTGGGCGATGGCGTCGGCCATGGCGGCATGGTGCGCGGGGCCGTCGGCGCCAAGTTCGAGCATATCCCCCAGGGCAACAATGCGCCGCCCAGGCGTTTGACCGGCGCGGGGAAGGGTTGCCAAGGCCGCCAGGGCGGCAGCGAGGGAAACCGGATTGGCGTTATAGGCTTCGTCAATCACCGTCAATGGCAGGTCTTGTCGGTCTAAAGCGATGGTGTGGCGTTGGCCACGGCCCTTGGGCGGCTGCATGTGCGCCAGGGCATGGGCAGCCAGAGTAATCGCGTTGGCTTGTGGCGACAGGGCAGTAACGGCGCCGAGCACTGCCAAACTGTTCATCGCCCAATGCAGCCCGGCGGTACCGAGCGTATAGGCCATTTCTTGCCCGTCGAAATCGGCGACCACATCGGTCTGAGTGGCCCCTATTGTTGCCGACAGCAAGCGGATTTGAGCCGTTACTGCCGTGCCAAAGGTTTGACAGATCAGGCCATGTGCCGCTGCGGCGGCCAACAGGCGATCTGCATGTGGGGCATCGGCGGGGATGATGGCGGTGCCACCGGCTTGAACGCCGTCGAAAATTTCACTCTTGGCCTCGGCAATGGCTTCGAGCGAGCCCAGATGTTCGATATGCGCCCCGGCGATGGTGGTGATCACCGCCACATGCGGGCGGGCCAGGGCGGTGAGGGGGCGAATTTCCCCAGCATGGTTCATGCCCATTTCGATAACCGCAAAGGCGGCATCGGCAGGCATCCGCGCCAGGGTTAGCGGCACGCCCCAATGATTGTTAAAGCTGCCGACGGCGGCATGGGTCGGGCCCAAGGCGGCGAGCGCCAGGGCTAACATTTCTTTGCTCGAGGTTTTGCCGACGCTGCCGGTGACGCCAACCACGCGGCCAGAAAAGCGGTCGCGGCCAGCACGGCCCAAATCGTTGAGGGCGACAAACGTGTCGGCAACCAAAATCAGGCGACTGGTCAGGGGGTCATCGGTGGCCATGCCATCGGGCAGGCGGTGGACCAGTGCCCCGGCAGCCCCAGCATGCAGGGCCGCGAGAACCCAGGCATGGCCATCGTGCGATGGCCCTTGGATGGCCAAGAACAGATCGCCGTGGGCGACCGTGCGGCTATCAATGGAAACCCCATAGCAGTCAAAGACATTGCCGTTCCCTTGCACGATGCCGTTGGTGGCGCGGGCAATGGCATCACTGCGCCATAGTGGTGCACGCTGGCTGAGGGCCATGGCGGTGCGGGCTTCGTCGCGGTCGTCAAAGGCGAGGACGTGGTTGCCGATAATCTGGCCGCTTTCGTGGCCCTTTCCGGCAATCAGCACAATGTCACCCGCTTGCAGGGCGCCAATGGCGGCCATGATCGCATGGCGGCGGTCGCCGATGACTTCGGCGTCGGGGCAGCCAATCAATACTTGTCGGCGGATTTCGCTGGCGTTTTCGCTGCGCGGGTTGTCGTCGGTGACAATCACCCGGTCGGCCAAACGGCTGGCAATCGCCCCCATCAGGGGCCGTTTACCAGCATCGCGGTCGCCCCCACAGCCAAAGACCACCACCAGCTTGCCGCTGACATGCGGGCGCAGGGCAGAAAGTACCACCTCTAGGGCGTCGGGAGTGTGCGCATAGTCGACAAAGACCGAAGCCCCGTTATGGTCACCGACTTTTTCCAGGCGACCGGGGACGCCTTGCAGGTGCTCTAGGGCATGGACGGCGGCGGTTTTGTCGGCGCCACACGCCAGGGCTAAACCCAGCGCGGTTAGGGCGTTGGCCGCTTGGAAGGCCCCAGCCAAGGGCAGATCAACCACCATCGGCGTTCCCATCACCCGCAGGTGCAGGCGTTGACCGCTAAGTGACGGTTCGCGGCGTTCTAAGCGCAGGTCGTCGGCGTGTTCTCCATAGCTGATCACCGCGATGCCACGGTCTTGGGCGATGGCTTTTAATGCCGGGAAACTGGCATCGTCAGCATTGAGCACGGCTGTGCCGTCAGCCGGCAAAAGTTCGCTGAATAAGCGGCTTTTGGCGGCGAAATAAGCCTCGAGCGTATGGTGGTAGTCCATATGATCGCGGGTGATATTGGTAAAGGCGGCAGCAGTCAGCCGCACCCCATCCAAGCGGTGCTGGTTCAGCCCGTGGCTAGAGGCCTCCATGCACAGGTGATCAACCCCGGCATCGGCCAAATTAGCCAGGGTGGCTTGCAGGCTGATCGGGTCAGGGGTGGTGCTTTTGCCGGGACTCTCAATGCCCGGGGCAACCAGGCCCAGGGTCCCTAGACTGGCAGCAGGCAAACCAAGCTGAGCCCAGATTTGGCGCAAAAAGCTGGCGGTGGAGGTTTTGCCGTTGGTTCCCGTTACCGCAGTGACGCAGGCGGGCTGACGGTGTTGGTAATAAGCGGCAGCCAAGTGCGGTAGCGTCTGACGGATATGTGTCGTTTCAACAACGGTAATGCTGTCGTTCAGTGCGGGCAACGGGCTTCCGGCCTCGACCAGCAAGGCGGTGGCTCCGGCAGCCAAGGCGTCGGTGATAAAGGCACGGCCATCGGCAACAGTGCCGGGCAGGGCGGCAAACAGCATGCCAGGGCGGAGTAAACGGCTGTCAGCGCTCAGGCCACAGATCACGTGCGCGGGATCGCCGCTGACCACACGCAGGTCGTCAAGGTCGTTGATCAGGGTGCTGATGGCTTTGTTAGCGGGCTCCATTGCCACCTCCGACCAACCAAGCCGCATTTTGTCCCAGGCCCTTGCCACCATTAACCGTTGGCGCGAGGGCCATTGGTGCTAGGGGCTGCATGGAATCGAGGCGGGGAAAGATGCCGAGCAGTGGGGCAATACGCGAAACAATCTCGCCGGTAACTGGGGCGGCGTTCCAACCTGATGCGGCAAAGCCATAGGTGCTTTTGATCCCCTTCGGCTCGTCAAGCACGGTTAAAACCACATAGCGCGGGTCATCCATGGGAAAGGCACCGGCAAAGGTCGTGCGCAGAGAATGGGTGTCGTACCCGCCGTGCGCCGAAACCTTTTCCGCAGTTCCCGTTTTACCACCAATCAAATAGCCAGGAACATCGGCTTTTTTTGCCGTACCGTCGGTGACAACCAAGCGCATGAGCTGACGCATGGCCACCGAAGTGCTCTCGTCAATAACCCGACGCGGGTAGGCGTTAGCACCGGTTTCTGGGGTCGCTTCGGCGTTGCCGCTGGCAGGCTGGTCATCAAGGAGCAAGGTGGCCTTGTGCATAATGCCGCCGTTGACCAAGGCCGCCACACCAGAGGCCAGGTTGACCGAGGTGACAGCGATGCCATGACCAAAGGAAATGGTCATCGTTGAAATATCACGCCATTGCGATGGATAAAGCGGGCGGCCATTTTCTGGCAGCTCGATGGCGGCTTCTTGCAACATTCCCATACGGCCAAGGAATTCCTTTTGCCGTTCAGCCCCCATCGCCATGGCAATGCGGGCGGAGCCAATGTTGGATGAATGGACAAGAATCTCAGCAACATTTTGCGCTCGCCCAATGGGATGGTCATCATTGATGGTGAAGCGAGCAATGCGCAGCGGTTTGGAGGTATCATAAAGATCGGTAATCCGGATCAACCCGGAATCCAACGCCATCGCGGTATTAAACAGCTTAAAGGTTGACCCCATTTCATAGACGCCCAGGGTGGCCCGATTGAACTGGGCGTCTTCGGGGGCGTTACCGAAATCTGCGGGATCGTAGTCAGGCAGCGATACCAGGGCGATAATCTGTCCATTGCGGGCATCCATCACCACCCCGGCCGCGCCAACGGCGCTGAACTTTTCCATTGATGCGCTAAGGGTTTGATGTAAAACCGCCTGAACGCGCAGGTCAATTGATAGGCGCACCGGGGTGTTATCTTCTTTAAGGCGCTGCTCATAGGCCCGTTCTAGGCCCGCAATGCCACGGTTATCGGGGTCGGTCGCGCCCAAAACGTGCGCCGCGAGGGTTCCTTGCGGATAAACCCGGCGTTCGGCGTCTTCAAAGTAAATCCCCGGAATGCCCTCGGCGTTGATCGCGGCTTGCTGGCGCGGACTGAGGTTGCGCCTAAGGTAGATAAAACGCCGCCCAGAGGTGAGCTTTTCGATCAAGTCTGCTCGGTTAAGCTCGGGCAAAATACGCACCAGCTTATCGGCGGCTTCCTCGGCATTGGCCTGTTGCTGGCCTTCGCGGTAAACCACCTTGATGCTGTCGGCATACAGGTTGACGGTTGGCAGATTGGTGGCCAACACCATGCCGTTGCGATCAACAATATCGGCGCGTGCGGTATCTAAGGGGACGCTGGCCGACTGGCTGACGGGCGGACGGCTGTCGGTGCTTTTCAACACCATCAGGTCAAACAAACGCCCGGCGATCACCAGATAGGCAATCGCAAATAAAGCGGCGGCGACGGTGATGCGGGTCCGTCCCAGTTCGACCGCTTCGCGTAGGGCGCCATCAATCATCACATCAGCGCTGCGTTGGCGCGAGCGGCGGCGCGAGCGTAGTTCTTGCCCCGGATAGATGAAGGCGTCTTTGTCGGAGAACTTAAAGGAGAACATCAGCAAACCTCCCCCTTTTCGCGCGCTTTAGGCCGCGGTGACCCGCGTGCGCGCTGGACCGGCGCGGTTTTCGTGCCGGTTGGCGTGCCGATGGCGCAGCTTGCCCATTAGGCGCTTGGCCGTTTTGTGGCAGTGGGCGAACGGGAAGGCTGGCAAGCGTACTCACCTGCTGAGAGCGCATCGGCTGCAGTTCGGGCAGGTGTTTAGCGATTAAAGCGCTGAGCCGTTCTGGCGTGTTGAGATAGGTCCATTCCGCCTGCAGCACATGGATTTCAGTGCGATCTTTGGTGATCTGGCGGTTAAGCCGGGCCAGTTGATCTTCCATGGTCTGCACGTCATGTTTAAGCAAATAGAGGCCGACGCCAGAAGCCATAGCCAGCAGGACCCAAAGCACGGTGATTCCACGCATCATGGCTGATCTCCCCGGTTGGGGTCATCGTCTTGACGGGCTGGTTGGTTCAGTCGTTCGGCAGCACGCAGCTTGGCCGAACGCGAGCGCGGGTTGGCGTGGGCTTCGACCGCCGAGGCGACCACGGCCTTGCGGGTGGTCAGCTCAAAGGTGGGGGCCGGACCGGCCATTTCACCAGGAAGCAAGCGACCGCCAGCCCCCGATGAGGCCGAGCGATCACGCATAAAGTTTTTAACTTCGCGGTCTTCCAGGGAATGGAAGCTCACCACCACCAAACGACCGCCGGGACGCAAAATACGCTCTGCCGCCGCCAAGCCGCGCTGTAGCTCGCCGATTTCGTCGTTTACGAAAATACGCAGGCCCTGAAAGGTGCGGGTGGCCGGATCGATGCCATCTTTGCTTTTGCGCACCACGCGGCGGATGACATTGGCCAGATCGCTGGTGGTGACAAAGGGACCGTTGGTTTCGCGGTGGGTGACAATGGCGCGCGCGATGCGCCGCGATTGGCGCTCTTCGCCGTACTGATAGATGATGTTGGCCAGGGGCTCGGCGTCGGTTTCGTTGACCACATCAGCGGCGCTGCGCCCGCTTTGCTCCATCCGCATATCCAGCGGTCCCTGGCGCATAAACGAAAAGCCACGTTCAGCCTGATCAATCTGATAGGACGATACACCAACATCAAGCACCACGCCGTCAACGGCATCCAGGCCATGGGCGGTGATCAGATGATCCATATCGCCAAAGCGACCGGCCAAAAAGGTAAAGCGTGTCGGATAGTCGGCGCTGACTGCCTGGGCGCGCTCGGCGGCGGCGGGATCGCGGTCAATGCCGATCACCGAGCAGTTTGGCAAAGCTTCGAGCAGGGCGCGGGTATAGCCGCCGCCGCCAAAGGTGCCGTCGACAATGGTCAGGCCCGCGCCGTCATTGGCCAGGGGACCACAGAGCGCATCAACGGACTCTTGCAGCATAACAGGAATATGAAGACCGCTCATCGCATACCTCTGGGCAGTGGAACGCCGCCGGGAAGGGGCGGTTGAGAGTTAGCTGCAGGGCGCACCATAACGTCAGGCTTGCGCCCGCCAGTGCGACGAAGGGTAGCGGCAAGTTTCTTTTGGTGATTTTCCGGGGTTAGGATTAGAAATTTTGTTCCCAGGCCCCAAAAGACAGCCGCGTCGGTGATGCCGGTGTGCTCAAGCAAACCCGCAGGCAGGACAATCCTGCCTTCGGTGTCAAAAGCGAGCTCACTGGCCAGACCAAAGGTCAATTGGCTAAACGATTCATATTCGGGACTATAAATTCCATAGGTAGCGGCAATGCCTTCTTGCATGGCGTGAAGCTGGCTGTAGCCCATTGCTTCAAGATAGGGCGGGGCGTCGGTTTCGTCGGGGTCGGCAAAAGATGGAATAACCACGATGCCGTTATTGGGTTCATTGGCGAGGTGTTTACGGAAGGGCGCCGGAACGGACACGCGTCCCTTCCGGTCTACCTTGTTGTTATGGCTGCCTAGGAAAAGCGACATCGCTTTACCGGCCTTCCGTTTCCGTCGGCGGTTTGATCAGAACCGCGCTGCCTCAACAAAATTTCGTCACCTGCTGTCTTTGTGGGTTTTTTGAGCGTTGCGCGGGCTGATATCACCGTTCCCTTTTATCAGGGTGCCCCATCTAAACGCGGGGGCGAAATGCGGGATCGGAATCTGCCTGCGGACAAGCCTTAAAAACGTAAAGTTTAGCAACTGACAACGAATTCACCCATTTAGAGTGCTTGCCCCGGTGATGCTGGGGATTCATATGGGATACCATGGTATCGCATGGGTCAGGATGGGTGTCAACGACACGGGGCAGAATTACTTGCGGTAATTCTTGCTTTTCAGCAAGATGTTTATTTCTCATGCATAAGATTAATTTAATGATTTAAATTAATGATTTTATTTAAAAAATCTTCGTAATTATATCTTGCATGTAAAGTTTGTTCTTTTTATGTTCTAGTAATGCGCTCGTTCCATGGGCACGATTTTCTTTGCTCTCTTTTCTCCTGCGCTCAGGGGGGCTGTGATTAGGGTCACAAGCCCGGGCTGCAGATCGATAGAAAAGCTGATGCGGCTTTTTGATTATAGATACGGATCCTGTGGATAAGTTCTGCGACTCTGTGGAATTACACGCTTTTTTTCTAGTGTGGAAGGAGTCGCTAAGGGGCGGTTTTATTTTGTGAAGTTTAGTGTTTTCAGATGCTTAGTTGCAAGGCATCGCCCTGTATTATGCCGTTGGCTGATGGAGCGGCAAAGGTGAAATTTATCAGGCCCAAGATTTCATCCCATGAAATCCCATGCCGATTTTAAAAAGGATGAAAGCGAGGGGGAGGAGGATGTCTTTCATCGGGATTTTGGGGTTTTGGATTGGGGACTGCGTTTGGAAATGGTCTCATTTAGTCCGGTATTGGGTCCTAAATTGAGTAAAATTTAAGCAAAAAAGTATCGAGGTGCATAAGGGGTGGATTATTTTGATTGTAGTTGTAATGGGCGAATTAACGGATATATGTCTATGAATTTATAGTATTGTAGAGGCTTAAGTGGCGAATTATCTTGAATAAACAATAATATATTTCGCT